>Ga0114930_10004054_pt1 | contig 12522 bp, 7 predicted proteins | sample AnhtaG_FD_87300 | JGI IMG/M metagenome (GOLD analysis project Ga0114930, IMG submission 87300) | Deep subsurface microbial communities from Anholt, Denmark to uncover new lineages of life (NeLLi) - Anholt_01485 metaG | ecosystem: Environmental > Aquatic > Marine > Oceanic > Sediment | place... | reverse complement strand
GACTTTATCCGGGGTGCTGCCCGCTCCAAAGGGGGGAAGGCGATCATAGCGCTTCCCTCCACTGCCAAGGGGGATAGCATATCCCGCATTGTCCCCCACCTGAAGGAGGGAGCCGGAGTGGTGACCTCCAGGGGGGATGTTCATTACATCATAACGGAATATGGGATAGCCTACCTGCATGGGAAATCCATCAGCGAAAGGGCGAAGGAACTGATAAAGGTAGCCCACCCCAAGTTTCGCGAGGAGCTGGAGCAGTTTGCCCACCAACGAAACTGGCTCTAATATAGAGTGCTGATGGAGATTTTTCGCTTTGCAACGAGATTAATTAAGTCCCACTTGGGGCTTATTTTTTTATCATTTCCGTCCCCTGAATAAGAAGCACCCTTAGCTCTATCATAACAGGGAATCAACAGTAAAGGGAGAGACCGTACATCTTACCTGCGTCAGCACTCCTTCTTCCACATTCAGCATCTTGATGTCCCACTCCTGTTGCCCTGCGTCAAATATACTGGAGAGAATTTTGACCCCACGCATCGTCACATATATATACCATTGCCTCCATTTCCCATAACCGCATATCCGCGCCAATCCAGCGGCAAACTTTTTTTATTTTGTATTCATAGCGGCTCGGTGATGATGTTCGCTTCGGTGCCTCTTACATAGCTCATTAGCCAAATTTAAAGAGGCATAACGGATAAAAGAATAACCAAGAGTCAGAGATACCTTGCAATGGGTAAGCCTGTTTCCGGCAAGGTAACCATTAATGGCAAAAGCTCATTCCCCTCAGGCTGGCTCCTTTAGGCACAAAGATAAGGAGAATTGGATATCTGTTATACTTCAAAAATATCCTTTCCCATATCCTCCAGCAAGGATTCCAGCTCAAACTCCTGGTCTCTGGTGAGTTCGGCGTTCTCCACCATCCAGCGGATATAGCCGGGGTCTTCTTCTATGATATCAGTCACACGCCTCCCCTTATACTTCCCCACCACAAAGACCAGTTCCCCCCCCAGCTGACTTCTTCCTCACAAACATATGGTTATAGCAGCGAATATGAGGTTATTTTTTTCCTCTTAAGAAAGTGTATATTCAAAATTTGTTTCTATCTCATAAAGCTTCTTGATAATTCTATCTAATTTGGCTTCATTTGAGGCTTGGCATTTTTCAACAAGAATGCAATTAGTGCTGTTAAGCAGTTCTTCTATTTTCTTTTGTGCTTTATGGGTAATGTGGATATTGACCTTAAATGATTTATCATAGAGGCTAAGAAATTTTGTTAAGTACTTCTCATCTTTTGTTTTTTACAAACATCATTTATCTCTGGGTGGATTGGATTGATAATATGGGTGAACTGTGCTATTATTTTGTGAAGAAAAGGATTTTTTCAATTTGCTGATTTTCATTTTTTATAAGTTGAAGCTTTCATAAGGGAGTGTGATATGGAGACCGTGCATTTAAATGGTGAGACTCTAACCCTGGAGGAGGTAAGCAGAGTGGCCCATTCGGAGGCGAAGGTGGAGCTGGCAGAGGATGCCTCCCGCCGGGTGGCAGAAGCTCGTCGGGTAGTAGAGGAAAAGCTCAAGGGAGGGGAGCCGGTGTACGGGGTGAACACCGGCTTCGGTCAGCTCTGCGAGGTGAGGATTCCGGCGGAGAAGGTTAAGGAGCTGCAGGTCAATCTCCTGCGCAGCCACGCCGCCGGGGTGGGGGAGACCCTGGACGAGGAGAGCGTGAGGGCGGTGATGGTGCTGATGGCGAACAACCTGGCCAAGGGACACTCGGGCATCCGCCCGGAGACGCTGCAGGCACTAATAGATATGCTCAACCATGGGGTTCATCCCCTGGTCCCTTGCAAAGGCTCGGTGGGAGCCAGTGGGGATTTAGCCCCCTTATCGCACCTTTCACTGGTTTTAATTGGGGAAGGAGAGGCGATATTTAAGGGTAATAAGTTCTCCGGTGGGGAAGCTCTGCGAGAGGCGGGGCTCAAGCCCATCAAACTAGGAGCCAAGGAGGGGCTTTCGCTGATCAACGGGTGCCAGTTCACTACGGGGATAGGGGCGATTAGCCTCCTTGCGGGGGAGAGGTGCTGCCGGATAGCTGATATTGACGGAGCGCTAAGCTTTGAAGTATTGCTGGGGGACATCAGGGCTTTTGACGAGCGAATTCATCGGGCGCGTCCCCATCCCGGGCAGATGGCGGTAGCGGGAAATTTCCGGCGTCTGTTAGCCGAAAGCCCGCGGGTGAAATCGGGCGAGCGCAAGGAAAATACCCAGGACTGCTACTCCCTGCGATGTCTCCCTCAGGTTCACGGTGCAGTGAGGGATGCCTTGAGCTTTGTCAGAGAGGTGCTGGAGCGAGAGATAAACTCAGCTACCGATAACCCCCTGGTCTTCGCCGGGGAAAGCGAGATATTATCGGGGGGCAACTTCCACGGAGAACCCCTCGCCTTAGCATTGGATTTTATGGGGCTCGCCCTTTCCGAGCTGGCCAATATATCGGAGAGGAGGATTGAACAACTCCTCAATTCTCATTTGAGCGGGTTGCCTGCCTCCCTGGTGAAAGAATGCGGGCTGCATTCGGGTCTGATGATGTCGCAGATAACCGCTGCCTCTCTGGTCTCGGAGAACAAGGTGTTAGCCCATCCCGCCTCGGTCGACTCCATTCCTACCAGTGCCGGCAAGGAGGACCATGTCAGCATGAGCTCTATTGCCGCTAACAAGGGGAGAATGATACTGAACAACCTGCAGCGGGTGCTGGCTATTGAGCTGATATGCGGGGCTCAGGGGCTCGATTTGCGCAGACCTCTACAGTCTTCCCCGGTGCTGGAGGAGGTGCATCAGGTGGTTCGCAGTCGGGTGGGATTTCTTAGCCGCGACCGCGAGCTCCACAAGGATATAGAAGCGGTGGTTGACCTCATAAAGCGTGATGAGCTGCTGGGCCGGGTGGAGTCATTCATAGGAGCACTTGATTAATTTATTGGCAATCATAGGGGAGGAATGTCTATGGATAGGATGGTTGAAAAGGTGGTCAGAGTTCCTCGGGGGAAGATTCTGACCTGCAAAGGGTGGCAGCAGGAGGCTGCCATGCGGATGCTGATGAACAACCTTGACCCCGATGTTGCCGAGAAACCGCAGGAGCTCATCGTCTATGGGGGCACTGGCAAGGCGGCCCGCAACTGGGAGTGTTATCATAAGCTGGTGGAATGCCTGAAAAACCTGGAGAGCGACGAGACCCTATTGGTACAGTCGGGAAAGCCGGTGGGGATTTTCACCACCTATCCCGATGCCCCCCGGGTTCTCATATGCAACAGCATGATGGTACCTGCCTGGGCAACCTGGGAGAAGTTCTGGGAGCTGGAGCGGCTGGGGTTGATTATGTTCGGGCAGATGACCGCCGGTAGCTGGATTTACATCGGCACCCAGGGAATTCTGCAGGGAACTTTTGAGACCTTTGCCGCTGCGGCGGATAAGCATTTTGGCGGGAGCCTCAAGGGGAGGCTGGTCCTTACCGCCGGTCTGGGAGGCATGGGGGGTGCCCAGCCCATGGCAGCTACTATGAATGAGGGGGTGTTCATTGGGGTGGAAGTGGATGAAGAGCGGATAAAGAGGAGATTAGAGACCAGATATTGCGATATGATGACTGCCAGCCTCGATGAGGCGTTGAAGATAGCCATGGAAGCAAAGGAGAAGGGAGAGGCGAAGTCCATCGCCTTGCTGGGGAATGCGGCTGACATACTTCCCGAGATAGTCAGGCGGGGGGTAGTTCCCGACATGGTGACCGACCAGACCTCAGCCCATGACCCCTTGAACGGCTATGTGCCTCATGGGATGAGCTATCAGGAGGCATTGGACTTGCGGCAGAAAAACCCTGAGGAGTATGTCCGCCGGGCACGGAGTTCCATGGCGGTTCATGTGAGGGCTATGCTGGAGCTTAAAAGGCGGGGAGCGGTGGTCTTTGATTATGGCAACAACATCCGGGGGGAAGCTTTTAAGGCGGGTGTGAAGGAAGCTTTTGATATTCCGGGGTTTGTTCCTACCTATATCCGACCTATGTTCTGCGAAGGAAGAGGACCTTTTCGCTGGGTAGCCCTCTCCGGTGAGCCGCGGGACATCCATGTTACCGATGAGCTCATTCTGGAGACCTTTCCCGAGAACAACATCCTGTGCCGCTGGATAAGGATGGCTCACGACAAGGTTGCCTTTCAGGGTCTGCCAGCCAGGGTCTGCTGGCTGGGATATGGAGAGAGAGCGCTGTTTGGCAGAATGATTAACGATTTGGTAGCTGAGGGGAAAATATCGGCTCCCATTGTCATTGGTAGAGACCATCTGGACAGCGGTTCGGTAGCTTCTCCCAACCGGGAGACTGAGAGGATGAGGGATGGAAGCGATGTGGTAGCCGATTGGCCCATCCTGAACGCTCTTATAAACACTGTGGCTGGCGCTACCTGGGTGTCGGTGCACCACGGCGGGGGCGTAGGCATCGGCAACTCCATTCACGCCGGAATGGTAGTGGTGGCTGATGGGACAAAAGAGGCTGAGCGGAGGCTGGTGCGGGTGCTCACCACCGACCCCGGAAGTGGGATTATGAGGCATGCCGATGCCGGATACCCGGAGGCGATAAGAACCGCCAGGGAGAAGCAAGTTAAAATACCTTTTCTTAAGGCCGAGGAGTAGACGGTTTGTGCTTTGTCTGGCGGTCTTCGTGCGCTTCCCCTCTTTCCTGATGGGGGCCAGATAGGGAGAATGGCAAAGTGAGAGTTGGGAGTGGAGGTATAGGATTTAGGTTTGAGAGAGCGGTAATTGTGGTAGCTCTATTCTTCGTTTTTCTTTCATTACCTATTAATGCAGGTGCCGCCGACGATCCCTCGCTTGAGAATTGTCTCCGCTCTATCGAGGGTTTGTTTAGAGATTATAAGGTTGAATTGCTGAGGAATTTTGTCTCTGCTGGGGATAGGGTGAGCTTTTCCCTTCCCGGGATAGTACCGCGAGAGGGATTTTTCAGCCGGGAACAGCTCCATTTTATTTTCAAGGACCTATTCCGTAAATACACTACCCTTAACTTTGATTTCTCGAAAGAAAGGCCTGTGAATGCAGGAGGAAGCCCCATCTACCTCTTTGCCAGCTGGGTCTTCCAGGAGAAGGGGAGTTTAAGAACCAGCCGGGGGACCATATTTTTTTCCCTTGAGAAAAAGGGAGAAAGGTGGTGGGTAACCATTTTGAAGCTATCTATCTGAGCAACTTTGTTTAGCTCATATCTTTATGCTAAATGAGGGAATTCCCCTTTAGAGCTAAGCCTTATGAGAAGAACGAATTACAAGCTGATAGCTTTAATAGCCCTGACAGGTGGGATTTTCTGCTGTCAGGTGGCTGTTCTTCTTGTTAATTACAGCGGAATACCATCCTTTCTCCTACTGTTGTTCCCCATCCCCATAATATTCTTAATTTTCTGTTCCTATTTCTACTCCGCCTCTTTGGGGAAAAAGGGGCTCTATTTCAAGATATTCGGCGTTACCCTTTTGATAATCTCTCTGCTGAATATCTGGAGTCTTTATCAGAGGGATTGGTTAGCTAAGAATTGGGATGTAGCGGGCCGGGAGAGAATGAGGCGGCTGGCTCTCCAGATCGACTCTCGATTTTCCCATCTGCTTGAGCAGCTTAAAAGGAGAGGGGAACTATTGAGTCAGGATGAGGCTCTGAGGAGGAGACTTCTGATCAGGGATAAGGAGCTGAGTGAGAAAGGGATCTTTGATTTCCTTGAGCAAGTTGAAAGAATGAGCGAGGTTAGCGACCCCTACCTTGCCTTGATCATCTATGATAGAGAGGGTCCGGTAGCCTGGCAAGGTAAAACCTCTTTTCTACCCAGCAACCCCTCCACTATTTTGCAGGAAGGAAGAGCAACGTTTTTCATTGACAAAGATATGATCTCAGCTCGGCTTAATGCGCTCTTCCCCATCCTTGGTAATGAGGGAGAGGGGGTAACGGGGTACCTCCATTTGCAGTACCTCATTTCCGCCCACTATGGAATAAAGAACCGCTTTCTGCGGGAGAGGGAGCTACTGCTACCTGAGGGATTAGGGGCTGAAGGGAAGGTGGACATCAATTTCATCGATTATCGGGAGAGCGCCCAGGAATTGGAGCTCCTTTTCCAACGGTATGGAAGGTTTTACTGGAGCCGCCCGGAGTTTCGTATTGAAAATCTCCGCTATCCGCTTTATTCGCCGGAGAAGAGCATCCTCGCTGTGGTCACCATAAGGGGGGTCGATGCCCTGGGTCAGCTTGAGGAGAGCAAGGGGGCGTTGAAGACCATCTCCTCGTTGGGGATAATCTTCCTCCTCTTCACTCTTCTTTATCTGTCGGGCAAAGCGTTTTTCAAGGAGATGAACCATCTTTCAGGGCAGGATTTTCCGAGAGGTCTGAAGAGGGACGGAGTTCGGTTATTGGTGTTCTCCCTTCTTCTATGGTCAACCCGATGGCTAATTAGCAGGCTCAATTTCCCTTTGGAGGCAAAAGAATTTAACTCTTTCAACCCCACCCATTTTGCCTCTACCTCATTCTTCGGTTTTCTCCGTTCCCCTGCCGATTACGGGTTGACCGCTCTGTTTCTTGTGGTGAATTCTCTCCTGGTTTTGTACTTAATGCTGAGATTATATTCCCGTCTGAGAAGCAGCGTAAGAAAAGGAAATGAGCTTTGCCCCCGGAAGATTCCTTTGCTTTCTATGCTCCTTCATACAATGGCAGTCTCTATAATAGCGGCAGGTCTGTTGGTTGCTATTAATCGGTTGATTTATATTACCCAATTCAACAGCAGTCTGAATCTGCTTCGGTTCTCCCTTTATCCTGTGGATCTGTCTCGTTTGTTAGTGCAAGGAGGGCTTCAGCTTTTCGGGTTCGCTCATGTCGCTCTGATTGCCTCTCTCTTTCTGAGCTTATGGTTGAGGTTGGGCTATATCCGAGGGGGCGACATTCGCCGAGCCTCCTCCGGGTATCTTCTTCTGGGGTTGGGACTGCCCATCCTTTGGCTGCTGTTAATAGCACGGGGTATGAAGCTCCTCCTTCTCCCCTCCTTTGCGGTTCTTATTGGAGTAGGAGTTCTTATTATATTTCTGGAGCGATGGAGGCATTGGTTCTGGCAGCGAGGGGTTTTTTTAAGAGCCCTTTCTCTCTTTGTGCTGTTCTGTATGGTTACCCTTTTTCTCTATTCATCATATTTCCACTATTTAGACCGCATAAGGAGAGATTTTATCGAGCGGAGTACCCTTCCTCGGCTAATATATCAGGAGGAGAGGGAGAAGGTTATCTTGAAACATTCTTTCTCCAGAGTAGAGAGCTATCAGCCACTGATTGACAATTTGCGCTATGATTCTGGCAGAAGCCTGGGCGGATTGGCTTATTCCATGTGGCAGAGGATGGGATTAGCCTCTTCGGGATACAACTCTTCCCTGGCTATTTATGATAGCAACGGAAAGCTTAGAGACCAGTTCTCTTTCAATTTAACCCCCATTTCTAACCCCTCCTTGCCCGATTTCAAAGATTATAAGGAAGCGGTCATTATAGAGAGGCGAGCTCAGATTGGCAGTCAGCAGACCACATTACTGCAGGGCACTAAGACTATCCTCGACCGCAGCGAACCATTGGGGGCGGTATTAGTCTCCTTATCGATTGATTACAATAATCTGCCATTCATTCATTCCAATGACCCATACTACGAGCTTTTCCGCTCTTCCCGGGCGGAGGCTTCAGAGGAGACCATGTTCAATACCGACTTGTTCCTCATAGTGTACGACTCCAATGGAAGGACAACTTTCACCTCTGAGGGCAAACTGCTTCCCCCATCTGAAGGGGTTATCCACGAGGTTCTTCTCACCGGGCACCCGCGGTGGCTAAGGGCGGAGGAGAAGGGGGGGCGCTATTCGGTTGTCTATTTCCCTTATGATAATTACTGCCTGGCGGTCGGTTTTTTAGAGACAGGGAGCCGGGATTTTCTCTTTGCATTAGCAGGCGCTTTCGGCCTGAGCGCTGTGCTCTTTATTTTGGTCGGCATAGCAGTTGCACCTTTCTGGCTGGTCAGGCATTACCGAGAGGTGCTGTGGATTTTCTCCCTTAGAGGTATCTTAGCCAGCTTTTATCGAAAATTACTGATAATATTCATAGTTATCTCTATTGTTCCCATGGTTTTCCTCTCTATCTCCATAAGGAATTATCTCTCCGAGAGGCTGAGAGACCAGATCAGGTCTCAAGGGATAGCCTCAGGGGAGGTGGCTAAGAGGGTGGTTGAAGATTACCTCTATGGTCAGGAAGCAGAGGGCAAGCCCCTGAGGGCATCCTTGGGAGACGAGTTAGCGCTGAGGGTGAGTAGCTGGATCAATAGGGATATCAACATATTTCTGGAGGGTGCCTTGGTGGGCACTAACCGCAGGGAGCTATTTTCATCGGGTCTGTTGCCCCTTCGAGTAGAGGGGAAGACTTATCATCAGGTTCAGTTGCACCAGATACCTTACTTTGCCACGCAGGAGTCTCTGGGGGATTTCCGATATACGGTAGTGAGTGCTCCCGTGAAGTTAAAGGGGGAGGGGACAAACACCATTCTTTCAATTCCCCTTATGCTGGAGCAGAGGCAGATCGAGCTTGAGATTGCCGATATAAACAATGTTATACTGATTTCCACCATCATCCTCATCATTCTCTCATCCCTGTTCAGCTACTCGGTTGCCAGGAAGATTTCAGAGCCTATTAAGAGGTTGACCAGAGGGACCGCTCAAGTCTCGAGGGGGGATTTCGACCTGACTATCACAACCACTTCAAAGGACGAGATCAGAGAGCTGGTGGAATCCTTCAATAAGATGACCAGAAACCTCAAAAGGCAGCGGCTGGAGCTTCAGCAGGGAAAAGATTATATAGAGAAGATCCTTCTCAACGCAACTACCGGGGTTATCTCTCTGGATAGAGAAGGGGTTATTACGACCATTAATCCCGCTGCCATTGCCATCTTAGGCATAAAGGGGGGAGACCTTGTTGGACGGTCTTTCTCCCAGGTTGTTGCCAGCGAGCGCGGTCTTTCTCCCCTGATGGAATCTTACCTACTCTATAAAAGGCGTCCTCGGGGGGAACTGAAGAGGGAGGTGAAATTCGTTCGTAAGGCGGAGGAGCTTAATGCTCGCTTGAAGTTCATACCTTTAAGGTCTCCCGGAGGGGAGATAGGTGGAGCCATTATTCTGGTGGAGGATATCACCGAGGTCATAAAGTCCAACCGATTAGCAGCCTGGGCTGAAATGGCCAGGATGGTCGCCCATGAGATCAAAAATCCGCTGACTCCCATTCAGCTCTCCGTCGAGCATCTCCAGCGCATAGTGGAGGACCAGCCCTCAAATTACAGGGAGATTTTCAACAGTTGTATTGAAACCATAATGAAGCAGATAAAAACCCTTCGGCTGCTTTCTACGGAGTTCTCCATCTACGGGAGGATTCCTAAGCTGAGGCTGACTGCTGTCAACTTGAGGGAGCAGATAGATGAGATAATAAGCTCCTATCAGTCAGCCATATCCAGCACTATAGATATAGTTATAGATATTCCCCCAGACCTCCCCCCGATTAAGGCGGATAGGGAGCTATTTAAGCGAGCCCTGATAAATATAATAGAGAACTCCCTGCAGGCTATGCCCCAGGGGGGGACGCTCTCTATCAGCGCCGGTCTTTGTACGCCCCGGAGGGGGAAGAAGATCATGAAAGTAGAGGTAAGAGACACAGGGGTGGGGATTGACAGGGAAGCTATGGGCCGCCTCTTCGAGCCCTACTTCTCAACCAAGGATTCCGGGGTCGGTTTGGGGTTAGCCATCACCAAGAAAGCCATCGACGACCACAAGGGAGAAATTAAAATCCGCAGCCGCAAGGGGAAGGGAACCACCGTAAGTATTTTTATACCCCTGACAGATGACTAAGGGAGCGGCTGCTTTTTAGTGAAGATATATTTAGATGCTCCTCCCCTTCGCGGAGGAGATGAGGAACTCCGCAATTCTTACCGCGTTTAGCGCGCACCCCCACCGAAGGTTATCGGTGACCATCCACAGCCAGTAGCCTCGGTCTATCTGTTTATCACGACGCACTCTGCCGAGGTTTATTATATCGGGGCCGGCAGTCTCCACCGGGGTGGGGGAGAGGGGGTCATGGAAGAGAGCGGTGCAGGTTTTCAGCTGGCTCTCCACCTCCTCGGCAGTCGGTTCGGAGTGAAGGACAACGAACATGGAGATGGCGTGGGAATGGAAAATAGGGGCTTGTATCATAGAAAGGGTCGAGGGTGGGAACTCCCTGCCCATCACCTCCCTTATCTCGTTGATGAGGATGGACTCATAGTCGATGTAGCGCTTGGCATAAGGCTTTTTGACCCTCGGGATGAGGTTGAAAGCGACCTGCTTGGTGAAGATTTTTCCCTCCGCCCTTTTGAAATTCAAGACGCTGATGGACTGGTTGAAGAGTTCGTCCATGCCTTCCTCGCCGTATTCGGAGACGGGCTGAAATACGGTGCAGACCGAATACTGAATGCCAAAAGCTCTTTTTAGCAAATGGAGGATGGTGCACAGAGAGATGGTTATAGAGTGAGGGTTTCTTATTATTCCCCGGTTTTTGATAATCTTCTCTTCATTAACGCCAACGACTACAATGGGGGCATCCTTTTTGGCGAGAGGGGTCTGGCTCAGGTCAATAGCGGTAAACCCCTTCTTCTCCGCCCAGGGGAGGTATTTGGCGGTTTCTGCCGGGTCTCCACAGAAGAAGGCAATGTCAACCCCATCAAAGGATTCCTCTTCGATTTTCTTCACCAGCTTCGGCTCCCCATCAAATTCGGTCAGCTGCCCCTGCTCCTTGTGATCCAGCAACCTCATCTTTTTTACCGGGAATCTCTTCTCCACCAGCACCTCTCTCAGCTCTTTCCCCTTAAGGGTGGTGGAGCCTACTATAGCCATGGAATAGCCTGTTGAGTTTCCTTTCATGGCTGGTGATGCTCTTCAATAATCTTCTCTCCCTGGGGAGAGGTTGTGGGTAGTTTGTGCCTTCTCCACAGGGTGAGCATTTTGGAGAGTAAGCCCGATAACACAAAAGAAGAGCTCAGTGCCAGCAGGACAAGCTGGGGGTGGATGAGGACTAACCAGAAGAATAGGGCTATAATTATTACGATAAAGTAAGATTTCCTCTTGCGGAAGTCTATATCCTTGAAGCTGCGATAGCGGAGCTTGCTTATCATTAGAAAGGAGACCAGATAGACCAATCCCATTATGAAGACGGATGTGATTTTATTTTCAATTCGATGGGGATAGTAAAAGACCATAGTAGCGAGGAAAAAGGCAGTAGCAGGGATGGGTAGCCCGACAAAATAGTGGGTATCAACAGGCGATTTCTGGATATTAAACCTCGCTAACCTCATCGCTCCGCAGATGATGAAGATAAGAGAGGTCAGCCAGCCTACTCTTCCCAGGTTAGTGAATGCCCAGGAGAAGACCAGCAGGCTGGGGGCTACGCCAAAGGATATGATGTCAGCCAGGGAGTCAAATTCCAGGCCGAAGGGACTGCTGGAATGGGTCAACCGGGCAATCCTACCGTCCAAGCTGTCCAGAACAAAGGCGATGCCAATTAGTATAGCCGCTATGTAGAAATCCCCTTTAAAGGAGGCAATGATAGCGTAGAAGCCACAGAAGATGTTCCCGATGGTGAAGGTGCTTGGTAGAATGTATATGCCACGCCTGAACTTTCTGTCCTTTATCTGCCCTCTTTTCCTTTTCACCTTAATTTTCCTATTATGGAGCTCCCCGCTTTGACCTTCTGCCCAGGATGAACCATAATTTTGACCTCCGGGGGTAGCCACAGGTCGACCCTGGAGCCGAACCTTATCATCCCTATCTTTTCCCCTTTGAGGATGGAGTCCCCTTCCTTCTTCCACAGAACCGCCCTCCTTGCTAAGATGCCGGCAATTTGATGGAGGGTGATGGAGGTCTCCTGGTTGGAGATGATGATTATATTTCGCTCGTTTACCTTGGAAGCCTTTTCTTTAAAGGCAGGGTAAAATCTGCCAGGCTGATGATTAACCTTAATAATCTTTCCCCTTACGGGGGCGCGATTAATATGAGCATCGAAGAGGGAGAGAAATATGCTGACCAGCACCCTCCGTTCTCCTTCCGGGGTGGTTAAGGGAGCTATCTTCATTACCCTTCCATCCGCTGGTGAGACAATAGCTTTTGCCTCCCCGGGAATGGTCCGTGGGGGGTCGCGAAAGAAGAATCCCATGCCCCCGGATACAAGCAGAAGGAGTGAGGCAGGGATGGGAGACCCATAGATGAACAGAAACAGGGCGACCATAAGAGGTATCAGGATATAGGGATAGCCTTCTCTGGCAATTCTTATGGAGATATATTTTCTCCTCCGCATATTCCTAATGGTTTCCCCTTTCGGCTCCATATTTCCTGCCCTGAAAACAATATAAAAAGCGTCCCCTCGGGAGGGGTTCCTTGCTTGATATTGGAGGCTCAGGACTTTGTCGAGGAGG
>Ga0114930_10004053_pt1 | contig 12522 bp, 8 predicted proteins | sample AnhtaG_FD_87300 | JGI IMG/M metagenome (GOLD analysis project Ga0114930, IMG submission 87300) | Deep subsurface microbial communities from Anholt, Denmark to uncover new lineages of life (NeLLi) - Anholt_01485 metaG | ecosystem: Environmental > Aquatic > Marine > Oceanic > Sediment | place... | reverse complement strand
GTCAGTCCGCTTGTTAAAGCGCGGGGACAGGAAGCTGTGCAGGAGATAGCCGTGACACGCATGAATTTCAATGCCATCAACCCCGGTTACCATTGCCATCTTGGCAGACTTGGCAAACTGTTCGGTTTCAGCATGTATCTCGTCTACTGTCATCTCACGGGGCAGTTCACCTTTAAAGCTCATGTATATCTCGCCCCTATCTATGAACGGCAAGAATTGTCTGGGTACATTTTCTCTGGGCACTTCGTAGGCTACCGGAGAAGCTGCTATGGGCTGTAATCCCATCTTCTTTGATGAACCCTGTGGTCCCGGGCCAATATTCATCTGTACAAATATCCTGGCACCAAAGTAATGGACGGTTTCCGCTAGCTCAGTCAAGCCTTTTTGATGCGCTGGTTTCCACAGATGGGGATTATCATAATATGTCCGGTTGGTACCTTCCTCACTGGTTCTTATCGCCTCAGTCATTATCAGTCCCGTTCCGCCCTTCGCCCGGGCGGCAAAATAGGCCATGTGCTGCTCGCTGATATAGCCCTCTCTGGTAAAGTTGAGGTTCATCGGCGCCATGCCTATCCTGTTCTTGATTTCAACGCTCCCTATTTTTATTGGCTGAAACAAACTTCCGTAACTCATTTCTCCCCCTTGTGGTAGGGAAATTCCGAGATTCCCGCCGTTATTCTGTACTAAAAATACCCCGTACTTATGCCTGAGAACGCCAGTGGCTCATTTTGGTCGGCCCACGCCAGTACTCCGGCATATATTTCTCCCGTCCGAAGTTGGGATTTACGGTACATCTGCCTGTCAGCCCCTGGAAAAGCCTCATCAGACAGATAAGGTCTCGCTTGCACTTTACAATCTCGTTCGCTCTACCCTCTTTGACTTTATTGGCCCACTCCGGGTCGGCGATGAGCGGTCGGCCGTGCGCTATAATATCACATGTTCTCTCTCTTATTGCTCTATCAGCCATGTCGGGGTCATGAACACTGGAAACAAGAACGGGGATACTTACCGCTGATTTAATCGCTTTGGCGTCCTCTAACTCAGTACCATCTTCATCGGGGAAGAGATATTGCATCGCCTCATAGGAGCCGCCCGAAAGGTGGTAGAAATTCAATCCTTCCTTCTCGCATTCTTTGATTATAGCCTTCACATCATCTACTGTTAGACCATCGGGCATATGCTCATCGGAGCTGGTTCTAACCCCGATTACTGGTTTGTCACCGACCAGCTGCCTGATAGCCCGTATTATTTCAATCAGGAATCTCATTCGGTTCTCCAGGCTTCCCCCATACTGGTCAGTCCGTTTATTATAGCGCGGAGATAGAAAACTATGAATAAGATAGCCATGAGCGGCATGAATCTCGACGCCATCAACTCCGGAGATAAAAGCCATCTTGCATGACTTGGCAAATTGTTCGGTTTCGGCATGTATCTCATCAACCGTCATTTCCCGATAAGGCTCGCTTTGGTAGCTGATATACACTTCACCCTTTCTCAGCATAGGCACCATGGCTTTGGGCAGATTCTCTTCCGGTATTGTGTAGCTGCCGGCGGAGGCAGCTCTGGGTTGCAGTCCCATCTTTTTCGATGAGCCCTGTGGACCGGGACCGATGTTCATTTGGATAAATAACTTGGCGCCAAAGTAATGGACGGTTTCCGCTAGCTCAGTCAACGGTTTCTGGTGGGCTGGTTTCCAGAGGCAGGGGTTGTCATAAAATGTCCGATTGAAACCGTCCTCGCTCGACCTGATGGCTTCGGTTATTATCAGTCCGGTGCCGCCCTTCGCTCTGGCAGCAAAATATGCCATGTGCTGCTCGCTGATATAGCCCTCTCTATTGAAGTTTATGTTCATGGGAGCCATGGCTATTCTGTTCTTGATTTCAACATGTCCTATCTTTATCGGCTGAAACAGACTTTCGTAACTCATTACTTTGCTCCTTTATCAAATTGAAGCTAAAATTGCCACCACGGGTTTCTTAAACCAGCCGTTTTATAATCCCGGCACTCTCCTTCTTGGCTCTATGCCCAGTAACTTGGCGAGGTTAAGTCCAAAGATTTTGCCTCTGTCCTTATCGCTTATAGGCGCAAATCCATAACCCTCCTGCAAATCTTTGGGAATCTGGAAATTACGGAATCCCTCCACAGCGTACTTTATCTGGATCTCAGAGTTACAGTAGTCGGTACCAAACAGTACTTTATCGGCACTAGCAAACTGGATAGCTTCCCCTATTATCTCAGCCATCCGTCTTGGTGCGGTGATACACCAGGGAAGCAGCACACTTAGACTTATATATACGTTAGGATGGGAGGCAGCAATCATATTCAACTCATGGTAACGAGGCCATCCAGCATGATAAGCGATGATTTTCATCTCGGGGAACTCAGTAGCCACTTCATCCAGCAACTCGGTAAGGCAGTATTTCGATAGATTTGGCGGAACCCAGCACCACCCCAGGTGGATGCAAACTGGTATCCCCAGTTCAGATACTTTCCGGTAGAAGGGCCATAACTGCTTATCGTTAATGTAGGTATCCTCGGGGTGATACATCTTCACCATCTTGCAGTTTCTTTCCTTAACCAGGTACTCCAGCTCCCACATTGCATGCTCTATACCCCTGACGGTTATTGGCCCGACATTGGCGGTAAAAACGAATCTATCCGGGTATTTTTCACAGGCAGCCATAATATAGCCGTTGGTAGTAAGCGGTCTAACATGTGTCTTGCCCCAACCTGACTCGGGTAGAATGCAAGCCATGTCAACCCCATATTTATCCATCCGCTCAATCAAAGTCTCCGGGTCATTTGAGGTGGGGAACTCTACACTCCCTGTTTTACCTTTAGATTCCCACTCCTTGGCAATGCCCAGAATTCTGGTAACTCCCTGAAATGCTGGATGTTCCCACTGGAAACCGGGGAAATACTTTACGTCACTAACATCAGGCCATATATGTGCCTCGACATCAATCTTGAAGTAATCATCTTTGACTACAGAGGCTGATTCCATTGTAACCTCCCCCTATTAAGATTTTGGTTCTGGGCTCTCTTTCGTCCTATGGTCAAAGTTCTCACCGCCCGGCTAGCCGTTTATCTAATGGCCAAACATTATTATCATGTGAGGGGAGAGCCACGGTTGAAAACCCGGGTGCGGTGTCTTCCCCTCTCTGGTTTATAGCGCTGGTTTTAATATCAACACAGTAATCCCCATCATCATCAACATACTTCCTCACCACCTTACCTCCGAGCCAAATCGCATCGGAGAAATAAACGAAATGCCGGTATTCCGCATAATTTCTCTTCAGCCAGCCATCATCACTCATCCAGTTAGTAATGAGGTTAATAACCCAGCCCTGGGTTTGAGCGCCGGCATTATAGGGGAAAGGTAGACCGGCGGCATTAGCAATTGCCTTGTTGAAATGGACTCCATAGACTGGCTCCCAGGCATATGTGTTCGGGTCACGAAGCGCCCATGCTGGATGTTTAGTGTAAAGTTCTAGCGAAGCACGGTGAGCCATTACCTGCACCGGAGCCGCTCCCACGGTATAAGCAATCATATCCGTTAAACCGAAAACACCCTTAACTACCGGCTGGAGTTCATCGCCGGCGTTAACCTCCTCCCAGTATCTCAGATTATTCCCTCGAATTTGCTCACTAAGAACAGCTTCATCCACCTTTTTAAGTTCTTCTTCAGTCCATGGATGAGGAAGCTGTATACCGGCATACTTGCCTTTACCTCTTGCTGCCGCTCTTTCCGCCCGGACTAACCACAGGTCGGTGAAGGCGACCAGCTCACCTTTTTGGTTATAGAAATTGGCTCGCTGATATTCCCTGACCATTTTCCCGGCGAATTTGCTAGTTTTAACGTCAAAACCAGTAAAAATAGACTCTGGGGTTATGGTATCACCCAGAAATATCGGCTTAAGAAAAGTCCAGTCATTTCCCGAATGAAAGGCGTGGACTCCAGGTAAACCCTGGAGTACCCAGGTTGGGAAAACACTGTAAAGCCAGTTAGGCGGGGCTACCAGGCTTTGGTATCTGGTCTTCTTGGCATAATCCTCATCCCGCCATAGCGGATTGACATCACCTATACCCAGAACATAGTTTCTTACGGCTTCCTTGGATACGTACTGATTAAAGATATTGCCAATGCGAAGTTTTACTCCAATACGTTCCTTCCATTCCTCCAGGGCTTCATTGGTAATGAGGCCCTCTGATATTTTAGCCGCGCCTTGTTCCGTCATTTTGTGCCCCTTTCAAACCTTTCCATGGACACTAAATTCTTCAGTATCCCTTCCATACCCTTTTGATAAGCGGCAACTATACTCTGGCACCGTGGACAATGATTTTCAACTCTATTTTCGGAAGTAGTCTCTACTGGTTCAATTTCTTCCTGACAGAACGGACATTTCACAGCTTGAGCCTCCTATTCTTATTTGGGATAGAATAGCTTTTGAGCTTCTTTTTTAAGCTCATCTCTGAAATCGGGGTGGGCAATAGCGATAAGCTCTTCGGCTCTCTCTCTTTGGGTCTTACCTTTAAGACGGGCAATCCCAAATTCGGTGATTACAATATCAGCCAGAGTGCGGGGGACAGTCACAACCGTTCCCGGCTCCAGGGACGGCACTATACGGGAAACAGTGCCCCCCCGAGCGGTGGATGATAATACCGTAATATTACGCCCGCCCTTTGACAGGTTAGCCCCAATGGCAAAAGCTAGTTGCCCTCCCGTGCTACTCACCATACGTAGTCCTGCTGATTCGGCGGCAATCTGACCAGTGAGGTCAACCGCCATGGCACTATTAATAGCTACTATATTATCATGGGCGGCAATAGTCCGGGGGTCAAGCACATAGTCTGAGCCATAAAGCTCAAACAACGGGTTCATATTGATAAAATCCATATCCTCCCTGCTACTCCCCCCACAGGCAGTAGACACCACCTTTCCTTTATGAATATTCTTCCGTTGGCCAGTTATTACCCCCCTACGGACTAAATCTACAACTCCTGGTGGCAAATTCTCTGAATGGACACCTAAATCATTTTTGTCATCGAATGCACCTAACTTTAATAGCCACTCCGCAGTACCTCCAACCCCAACCTCAAAGCAATCACCATCCTCGATCAGGGAGGAAACATATTCACTGATTTTCCTCTCTCGCTCTCCAGGCCCGGTGGTCTTTCTGCCAAGCATATCAGTTGCCCCGGGCATTCTACCGGAGGGAGTGTGTTCTACAAAGTAGTCTATTTCGGAGACATGGATAAAGTTATCGCCGTAGGTTCTGATGAGATTCTCATTAATCTCGGCAATGGCGATCTTAGCCTCCCTAATCGCTTGCTTTCTGTTCCACAGGGAGGCACCAAGACTGCAATAACCATGCTCATCGGGCGGCGAAAGTTGGGTAAGAATGACATCGGCCTGTCTCCTGACGCCAGGCTGGTGAGCCCAGGACATAGAGCCAACAAGGAAATCACATCTCTTATCCGCCATCATTTGTTGAATTATCGGTAAGACATGAGCCACCTCTATCTGGAAGGTGCTCTCCCAGTCTGGGTCATACCAGGCAAAATCTCTTCCCGGAGCTGGTACAAAAATCTTTAGCCCGCCAACTTCCATCCCCCTATTAAGCAGAGCTAACCCTAGAGCCAGAGGCTCAGTGCCATAAGCAAAGGCTACATAGTCCCCAGCCTTGACAACCTCGATTGCCTTCTCTGCGGAGGTAAACTTCCGCTTATAGTCTCTTTCCCAGTCCATATACCGTCTTTCCAAGTTCCGGCATAAAGCTCCGTTCGTCATCAGCAATTTTGGCACAACTGGATGGCGAACAGTAAATACTGTAAGTTAATAGCAGGTTCTTGTCAACATCAGGTTAGGGGGCTGGGACTCGGAGGTGATGTATCACTAAAGCGATACCCAGATTTTCAAAGGGCGAAAGGGATAATCCAAATAGCTAGCGCCAGGATGAAACAAATTATCAGGGTTATCACTACAAAAGGTACAGAATAACTGAAGAATTGCTTCAAATCTATTTTACAAGAGTCCTCTTTTTCACAAATGTTCTGGGCAACGAAGAGAGCCGGGGCACCAGCTACAGTTAGATTACTTCCCAGGGTTCCCGCCCATAGTACTGCCCACCACAAAGGCCAGGGGTTGATATTGGCTGAGGCTGCCAGGTCCCGGATTAAATATAAAAAGACGAGTATATAGGCATCGTGCTCCACGACTCCCACGATAGGAGCCGTTACCCAGTAAACAATTGTGGTGCCGAGAATGAGGCTGCTCTGGATATAAGGTGTCATAGCATTGGCAATCATTTTGATTAGGCCCACATGGTCAATCCCACCAACCAATATGAAAAGCGTTACATAGAATAATAGGGCTCTCCAATCCAATTCACCGAGTACTTCCTGGAAGCTGGGACTTTCCAGTTTTTTCCGGAATATTTCCACTATCAGGACTAATATGATCATCCCGGTAAGGGCGATAAATCCTAAATATAGACCAAGAAGCTGCCGGAAGGACATGGCTAGAATAGTAGCCAAGAAAACCCCCGTTACTATTAAAGCAAACTTTTTATTTTTTATGTGCTCCATTGGATCGGTAAAAGCTATTTCTTCAATAGCTGTATTATCCATGGCACTTCCAGCATACATCTTTTTAAATTTGAACTGATAGAATAAGAAGGCAGTCAGCAGAAATGTCACGGTCAGGATGATGAAGGATGAAGGCCTTCCCATTTGCCAGATGAATTCGGGAAATTCTATTTTAGCAACGGAATGGAGCATTTGAGGTGGCAGGTCGCCTAATAGTAACGCGGTGCCCATAAAATTGGCGGACAATCCCACAAAGATAATGAAAGGGAAAGAAGCCAGTTTCATTTTTTTGGTGATATGTAGAACTACAGGTGCCATCATCAATATCACCACCACATTGTCCACAAACATAGAAATGAAAGCTGAAATAATCCCCAGAAGAATTAGGAATAGGGCTATATTATTACGTGAAACCCTTAACATAGTTATGGCCAGGTACTGGGGTATCCCCGATTTTCCAAAATAAATGGCAATTATCCATATACTGAAAAGAATGGCAATGATATTCCAGTCTACAAACATAAAGGCTTCCGTTTCCTTCATCACGCCAAGCAATACCATCAACGCCGCACCGATGATACCGATAGCCGCCCTATCCACCTTCCCCCAAATAATCAGGCCAATGGCTACGAGGAAGATAACCAAGGCTATTAGCTGTATTGGCTCCACAGGTTTAATCTCCTATTCTTAATCTTTCTTAGGTTATGACAATCAGAAAACCCAATCTCGGACATTTTACCATGGCGCCCCCTAAAATGTGTTTTCTGTACTTCAGTATTCAAACTAGAGTGATATTTCAGGTTGTAGACAGCGTGCTTTGCTCTTCTTGTCCCTACGCTTCAGTTATATCACAGGCGTTTCCTGGTAGCCGTCCCCCAACTTGCGCTGTTCTGGCCCAATCTGTTGAAGTAAGCGGTGATTATCCATCCTCCCACTTGGCGATTTCAATAAGGCAAGAATTGGGTGCCATGCCTGCCACATTCCTAGATAATGTTTGACGAGAGGTGAGCAAGTTTACACAACCGGCTCTGTCTGTGCTGTACGGTCTGCCGGGCTCCAGCGGGTCATATTTAGATGAACTGGTGTATGAATGTATTACCCCGGGCCTCATTCTTTCGGTAACTTGGGCAGCACCCAGTACCGAGCCCCGGTCGTTATACATTCTGACGATGTCACTATTTTTTATACCGCGGGCCTCAGCATCAACCGGGTGAATACGGACGGTGTGATAATAATAGCCGTTTTTGTAGATGCGGTTATTGGGTATCTCCTCCAACCACTCAACGTGAGTATCATGGTGAGTATGGAAAGATGACCTGGGGTGTGGTGAAATCAGCTGTAACGGATATTTCCTGGCTAGCTCGGACTGATATCCCTCCCAACTCGGTATATAGCGTGCCATGGGTGGTCTTTCCTCATCATCGGGTAAATGCTGAAGTAAGCTCTGGGATACATATTCGATCTTGCCACTGAAGGTAGATAGCTCCTTTGCCTTATGAGTATTTTTCTTGGGGTTCTTGTCCGGAGTATCACATTCCCTACCTTCGTAGAACCACCTCAGTGCTGGTGTGGGCTTATAATCTTCAGGTATGGGAGCTACAAAGTAACCCTTTTTCTGGAATTCCTCCCAGGAAATGTGTTCAGGCAGTGAGGAATTATCATAAGCGATCTTGATCCAGTCTTCAACGGTTTTACCCTCGGTATAATCTTCCTTGAAACCTAATCTACCGGCAAGGTCAGTATAAATTTCATAATCAGGTCTTGACTCCCATAGAGGCTCGATGCATTTCTTCTGGTAAACAACCACACGATGATTGGTAGCTGTACTATTATCATAAACGTAGCCGCCAACCTCATTGAACATACTTATGTCACTCCTCTCCAGGTTAGTGCAGGCAGGCAGAATGATGTCAGCAAACCTGGTCTCATTGCTCCACCAGCAGTCCTGAGTGACGATAAATTCCAGCTTGGGGCTCTGGAAGGCATGAACCCACCTATTTGTTTCAGTCATGGTGCTTATAAATGAACCACCATGCCGGTAGTACATGCGACACTCTGATTTCCCTTCATCAGGGTAGATGAAGCGGTGGAATTGATTCAGTGAAGTACCGCGATTGACTTCGAATGACCAGCTAACCGGCGGGTTGAGGACAGCATCAGGGAAGATAAGTCGATACAGGCGCTGAGAAACAGGATTTATCAAAGTGCCTCTCAGAATGCTTTTCTTGGCATAATTATCGATACCAAAAAGGGCATACCCCGGGAATTGGAATCTGGAATTAAATGGCGCACCAGTACAGGTAGACCAGATGTTAACCCCGGGTTTGCCCAGGCCCTGCATTGCCTGCAGATAAATCATGAGCCTTGCCCATTCCGTGGCATATGCCTGTCGACAGGCACCACCACCAAGCCCAAAAGCATCTAGCATGGTTTTTTTGGCTGCCCATTCTTTAGCTAGGGCGGTGATTACTCTTGCCTTAACGCCACAAATATTTTCTGCCCACTTCGGGTCTCTGGGTATGCCATCGTCTTCTCCAAGTATGTGGCGTTTCCATTCTTCGAAACCGAGCGTATGAGTAGCGACATATTCCTTATCATAGGTGCCCTCGGTCAGCCATACATAGGCTATAGCTTCAGCCATGGCAGCGTCAGTCCCTGGCCTGGGCGCAATCCACTTGTCGGCATGAATGCAGCTGGTATAGTTATTAAACGGGTCTATGAAAATATTTTTTATGCCCAGTTCTTTTATCCAGAGACGCCAGATAGATGATTCCTGGCCCCCGTATAATCCATGAGTTGTGTCAGGATCAGAGCTCCAATGGATGATTAAGTCAGTATTTTTTAAGCAGTCTTCTAGAAGGTCATATTGCTCAGGCATACCAAGGCGCCAGTAAAAACCATAGGCGTGGGTAGCTCCAAAATACCAGCCTTCCCAGCTATCAGGATTAATATCTATGTGGGTAGAGCCAAGAAGGTGCATGAAGCGGAAAAAGACGCTGAAGTGGTAATTTAAGATGCCCCAATTGTGATGCGATGACCGTGCGCCGGTAACCGCTTCTTTGCCATAAGTCTTTTGAATTCTCTTAATCTCACTGGCTGTAATATCAAGGGCTTCATTCCAGGATATCCTTTCATAACCAGACCTACCCCGGTTTTCTATGTGCCTATCGCCATTGGGGTCGAAATCCACCCTCTTCATAGGATATTTAATCCTGTCTTCAGAATAAACGCGCATTCTCTCTGCCATGGTAAAAGGTGCTATAGTTGCTTTTCGTGGTGGTGTAAATTCCTTGTCCTTAGCTTTGATTGTCCACGAGGGTGCATCAGTTTCGTCATAGACCAGGGGGCGGATGCGGACAATTTTACCATCCTTGACATGGACTAAAATCGGTCCGCCAACAGTACAGTTAGTAAATACTTCTTCCGACATTACGCATACTCCCTTCTCAGTTTTAGTCTTCTAAATATTGTAAATTCTACGTACAAGCATAGAAAGTAAGTTGCCTTAGCAACCGATTATGTTAATTAGTTGAGGAAAAAGCCTGTCCTATATCTTGATTGCTTGCTCCAGAATGTCACAATTGGTCTGATTATAGCATATTACCCTTAATTTGATGAAACTCCTCACTTCTTCTGCAGTCCAGCCCATGCCATTTTCCCTGAGTCCCTATTGAGAGGCAGGCTCAGGATGGAGGAAAGCCACTTATGCCCAGGTTTCCATTTGTCTGGTAGGCAAGTTATTGATATAATGTGGGCACCAATTGCTGCGGTTGGTTAAAAGAGATGAAAATGATAAAACTACTATCCGGAAACGAAGCTTTAGCCCTGGGAGCTTATCACGCTGGTGTAAGGGTGGCTGCCGCCTATCCTGGAACCCCAAGCAGTGAGATACTTGAATCTCTAGCTCACTTTGACGATATATATGCCGAATGGTCAACGAACGAGAAAGTGGCCATGGAAGTGGGATTGGGGGCAGCCTATGCTGGGGCTCGCTCGCTTGTATCTATGAAGCAGGTGGGACTGAACGTGGCCAGCGACCCTTTTATGGCTGCCTCGATGACTGGAGTCAATGCTGGGATGGTCGTGGTCTCCGCCGATGACCCGGGAATACACAGTTCCCAGTGTGAGCAGGATAACCGCCACTATGCCAAATTCGCCAAAGTGCCTATGCTGGAGCCCAGCGATAGCCAGGAGGCCTATGAGCTCATGGCATATGCCTTTGACATCAGCGAAAAATTTGATACACCAGTTCTGGTGCGCACCACCACCCGTATCTCCCATTCCAAATCAGCAGTCGAGGTGAATCGGAGTCGGGTTGTGCCAAGCGGACAGCCAAGTTTCCGGCATGATGTGCAGAAATATGTTATGCTACCAGTTTATGCCCGTCTCAGGCATCTGTTGATGGAAGAGCGCTTGGTCAAACTGGCCGTCTATGCGGAGACCTTCCCGTTAAATAAGGTGCTGTGGGGCGAGCGCCGCCTTGGAGTGGTGACCAGCGGGGTCGCCTACCAGTATGCTAGAGAAGTTTTCCCCAAGGCCTCCTTTATCAAGCTGAGTATGACTTATCCCCTCCCCCAGAATTTGCTCCGCCACTTTGCCGCTCAGGTAGATAGAGTGATAGTTATAGAGGAACTCGACCCATTTCTCCAGGAAAATATCCAGACTATGGGGATAAAGGTTACCGGGAAGGAATTCATTCCCAGGGTGGGCGAGTTAAACCCGGGTATTATCGAAGAAGCCAGCCGCAACGCTGGGTTGTTAGCCAAGACTTCACGTCGGCAAATGGCGAGCGTAGCCCCGGAGCTACCCAGGCGTCCTCCCCTCCTGTGCCCGGGTTGCCCACATACTGGCATATATTTTGTGCTCAATAGCATCGGACAGCGTTCCAAATTGTTGGACTCTAAAGGTAAGGCACCAAAGGAATCGAAGTTAATCATCACTGGGGATATTGGCTGCTATACCCTTGGCGCCTATCCCCCGCTCTATGCCCTTGACACCACGGCCTGTATGGGTGCCGGCATTAGTCAGGCTCTGGGCATGGAGAAGGCGGGTGTCAGCAATAAGGTGGTAGCGGTTATCGGCGATTCCACATTCCTGCACGCCGGCATCACTGGCCTGGTCAATGCAGTGTATGATGCGGGACAGATAACGGTTATAATCCTTGATAACCGCACCACCGCCATGACCGGCCACCAGGATCATCCCGGCACCGGTATTTCAGCACAGGGCAAAAAGACCAAAGCGGTGGAGTTGGAACATCTGGTTCGGGGCATTGGGGTTAGCGATGTCAAGGTGGTCGATGCCTTCAATATGAAGGCCCTGAGAGCTAGTGTAAAAAGTTCTCTGGAAAGCCCTGAGCTTTCCGTTATCATAGTCCGTGGCGCCTGCTCGGTGCGTTTGCCGACACGCTCTGAGCCTAGAGTCATCGATATTGAGAAATGTAATAGGTGTGATATTTGTCTCCGGCTTGGGTGCCCAGCCATTCGAAGTGAAAATGGACAAATTTACATTGACATTGCTTTATGTGTGGGAAACGCCTGCACTATTTGTCAGCAGCTTTGTCCCCGGCAGGCGATAGGTCGGCAATCTGAGATTATGGCAAAGGAATCAAGGTGAAGAAGCTGGACCTGCTTATTACAGGGGTGGGAGGTCAGGGGGTTATCCTGGCCAGTGACATAACAGGTGAGGCGGCTTTGGCTGCCGGATACGATGCCAAGAAAACAGACACCTTAGGCATGGCACAGCGTGGGGGTAGTGTTGTAAGTCATGTGCGAATAGCCCGCCAGGTCTGGTCTCCCTTAATCAAGGAGGGCGAGGTCGACATACTGGTTGCCTTTGAAAAGTTGGAGGCGGCTAGATGGGGTCATTACCTTCGTTCCGGAGCGATAGCCATCGTCAACAACCATGCCCTCCCGCCACTCTCCGTCAATTTAG
>Ga0114930_10004051_pt1 | contig 12523 bp, 9 predicted proteins | sample AnhtaG_FD_87300 | JGI IMG/M metagenome (GOLD analysis project Ga0114930, IMG submission 87300) | Deep subsurface microbial communities from Anholt, Denmark to uncover new lineages of life (NeLLi) - Anholt_01485 metaG | ecosystem: Environmental > Aquatic > Marine > Oceanic > Sediment | place... | reverse complement strand
TTGAGCGTCGTCGGTATGCTGCAGCAGCCTCAGCGCGGGGGTTTTGACGCAGTGTGCATCCGTCCTCGACATCAGGGGGCTCCATTGGCTATGCGTGATGAAGGCCGACAGAAACACCGGAGCTGCGTTTTGTGTGTTGTTCCCGCCTACAACGAGGCTGGCAACATCGCCGCCGTCATCCGAGACGTCCGGGCGCATGTGCCTGGCGGGGACGTGCTTGTGATCGACGACGGCTCCGCCGACGAGACCGCGGATGTGGCCTTGGAGACCGGTGCCCTTGTCTGCCGGCTGCCGTTCAACCTGGGGATAGGCGGGGCCGTTCAGACTGGCCTCAAGTTCGCCGTTCGCCACGGGTATGACATCGCTGTGCAGGTTGACGGCGACGGACAGCACGACGCAGCGGAAATCGCCAAGCTCCTCCGGCCGATACTCAATGGAGAGGCGGATGTAGTCATCGGCTCCCGGTTCCTCGGAAAGGTCACCTATCGCCCGCCTCTGCTCCGGCGGCTCGGCATGCGCCTGTTTGAACTGCTGAATTGGCTGGCGGCCGGCCAGCACATCAGGGACAACACATCCGGCTTCCGAGCGTACAACCGCGAAGCGATCTCGTTCCTGGCGGACAACTACCCGACGCATTACCCGGAGCCGGAGGCCGTGGTGATGTTGCGTCGGGCCGGATTCCGACTCAAAGAGGTTCACACACGGATGCGCCAGCGGCAGCGTGGGCAGTCATCGATCGCGCCAGCAAAGGCGGTATACTATATGGTAAGGGTTCCATTGGGCATATTCATCACTGCCCTGCGAACCGTTGGCATGAGCCGGAGGTGATCGGGCCGTGCTGGACCGCGTCCAATTGACGGCAATCCTGGCCAGTATTGGCATTATCGTCGCCGTTATCGACCTTATGCGCAGGGGCAGGCTGCGGGAGGAGTACTCCATCCTGTGGCTGGTGCTGGCTTTTGGGATGATAGGCCTATCCTTGTCACGTGCGCTGCTCGAATCGCTCGCGCAGCTTACTGGCATCTTCTACCCGCCGTCGGCGCTCTTTGCTGTTGCGTTCATTGGCTGTCTGGCGCTGTTCATGCACTTTTCCGTAGTGATATCGCGTTTGACGCAGCAGACGGTGACGCTCGCTCAGGAGTTAGCGTTGCTGCAGCAGAAGATCGGAAGCGGTGAGGCGGGCTCGCGTGCGTCGGCGCGTTGATGCAGTTCCGAGTGGCCGCCTTTGCGATCCGACGCAGCGGGGCCTTGGGCATGGGGCGCGGTCTCGGGGGGCGATTCGCTTCAAGCCTTTTCTGGGACCCCGGGCGACCGAGAATAGCAGGGGGCTCGCGGCGAACCGTTGTCGGGAGCTTGGCAGGATGGCCAGGTCCCTGAGTGTAAGGGAGGCCCTGAAGTGGCGCGTGGCTATGCAGATGTCACCGGTGTGCCCTTGGACGAGACAAATCTGCGGGAGTTTTATTCCGACTATTGGGACAGCCGAAGCGACAATGCCATCTGGGGTCCCGCCAATCGCCACCTGAGACGCATTATAAGGAAGCTCCTCGATGGCATTGACTACCGCTCGGTGCTCGACGTGGGCTGCGGAGTGGGTGTTCTGGTCAGTGAGCTCAAGGAGGCCAAATCCGACCTCGTCGTCTACGGCCTAGACATCTCGGCGGCAGCGATCGAAGTAGCCAACACGATGGTCCAGGGCGATTTCAGGACGTGTGATGTCACCGATGGCCTCCCGGATCTAAGCGTTGACGCAGTTGTGTGCTGCGAAGTACTAGAGCACTTGCCGGACGACGAAGCTCTGCTGCGCGACCTCGCCCGCAAATGTACGTATCTGGTTGTCGAGGTGCCCGCCGGCCCACTGACGCGCACATTCCGGCAGGGCGGCCATCTGCGCCACTATACGGTCGCTGGACTCAAGAAGATGCTGACGCAGACGGGATTCGATGTTCTGGAGCTCAGGAAGTGGGGGTTCCCGCTCCTATCCATCTACCGCCGCGTCATGGACACACTGTCTGAGAGTCAGGTCCTCGGCACGTATGGGCGGGGAAAAAAGCTGGTGTGCCAGCTCGTTTACCTGGCATACTATGTCAACTGCTTCAATGCCGGGGATTGCCTCTTCGCTCTGGCCAGAAGTCGCGCCAAGTTGGCACAGGCAGCGGATGGGCAGACCAGCAAAGAACCATGAAAGCGCTGGAATCCGAGGTCGCACCGGCTGCGCAGGGAGGCTGAACGGTGGCTGGGAAGGTAGCGCAGGCTGTCATCTGCGCCATACTCGGTAGTGCGGGGATAGGGCTCATCAAAGTGGGGCTCCAAGGCGTCATCCCTGCCAGCGGCACGCATCCGTGGATATCCTTGGGCACGCTCATGGCAGCCGCGAAATCCCCGCTCGTGCTCGTGGGAATGGTTGTCGGCTTCATGGGTACCCTGAACTACATCTGCCTCTTGGCGAAGGCGGACCTGGCTGTGGCGGCTCCCCTAGTGGCAGCAGCGGCGTGGGTCGTGCTATTGGCTTTCTCGTGGGGCATCCTGCGCGAGCCCGTGTCGGCTGCTCGGGTCCTGGGGCTTGTCATGGTCGTCGGAGGTAGCGTGATTCTCTCGGTCAGATAGCCAATGGGGCCGCTACGCGTCGATCTGAGGGCTGAAGCAATGAGCGCGACGCCAGGGCCATTTGCGTGTAGGCATTCGGACGCGACAACCCTCCAGCGGGTCTGGTGAGGGCCCCGACAAAGGCTGGACTCACCTGGTGTCGCTGGCCTTGCAGTTCGGGCTGCAGCAGCGTCTGGCCGCACAACTCGGGGTTTCCAGTTCTTTCCCGGAGGCGGGCGAGTGCGACCGTCCATAGTCATACCGGCATACAACGCGGCCAGAACGCTTCAGCGCACCCTCGCTGCGTGTAAGCGCCAGCGATGGCAGGGCAAGCCCGTCGAGATCGTCGTGGTCGATGATGGCTCCACCGACCGCACGGCGAAGATCCCCGAGCGGGCTGGCGCCCGCTGCATGCAGCAGCAGAACGCGGGCCCAGCGGCGGCGCGCAACACCGGCTGGCGTGCCGCACAGGGCGACGTCATCTGCTTCACTGATAGCGACTGCATCCCGCCAGCCGACTGGGTCTCACGGTTGCTGACCGTCTTGGAGGCTGAAGGCGCCAGCGGCGTCGGCGGGTCGTACGACATCGCCAATCCCGGTTCTGTGATCGCGGCGTGCATACACGATGAGATCACGTACAGGCACGCCAGGATGTCCGGTTCAGTGCCGTTCCTTGGCACCTTCAACGTGTGCTTCCGATGCCAAGCGTTGGAGGAGATCGGCGGCTTTGACGAGAGCTTTCCGACAGCCAGCGCCGAGGACAACGACCTGTCCTATCGACTCACCGAAGGCGGGCACGAGTTAGTCTTCGAGCCGACCATAAAGGTGCAGCACAGGCACCCGGAGCGCCTCTGGCAGTTCCTTGGGCAGCAGTTCTGGCGGGCCTACTGGCGCATCAAGCTATACCGGAAACATCCCCACATGATGAGAGGCGACCGCTATACCAATCTCGCCGATGCCATCACCGTGCCAACCTTTCTCCTCCTGACAGGGCTTGCACCCTTCGCATGGCTCCCGTGTGTGGGGTGGGTGGCGGGAGCGCTCACGCTTCTGGGACTGGCCCTGCAGCTTCCGGCGGCGCGCCACGCGTTGCGCTCTGGGCACCGTGCGACGGCCCTCGTGGCTCCGGGCCTGTTCTTCCTGCGCGGCTTCGCGTGGGCGTGGGGCGCCGTGTGGGGACTGCTTGCATTCTGGTTGCACGGCAGACGCAAGAAGTTCAAGGACCGGGATCATTCTGGGGCTCGAGAGGGGCGCGGGCCCGCTGGCGAGACTGGGCGTTGACACTTGGGCCTACGCCGATGTATCAGAAGGCGCTTTCGCGTTTTCGGTGTGCGGCTTGGAGAGCGTCGTCGTGAGTGGTTTTGTGAAGTCGTGCGCGCCAAGTTAGGGGGAGCTGACCCATGATGACTCGGGCTGGGGGTGTTCCTGTGGCCGCCCGCGAGTTCGAGCGACGGGTGCGAGTGATGGTACAGCACCCGACAGTGGGCCTGCAGACCATTGTGATCGGCTGCCTCGCACTGGGCCTGCTGGGGCGAGGCTTGGCTCATTTCAACGGCTTCGACGTGCCGCGGGGGGATTTCACCAGTTTTCACGACACAGCGCAGGCCTTCGCATCCGGCCACTTACCAACCCAGCATCTCATCGCACCAGCAACATCGGCTCTTATGGCGGCAGCCTACATTGCGCGGCCGAAGCCCGATACGTTCCTCTATGCGGGCGAAGCTGTCAGCTTCGCGGCAGCATTCGGGGTCCTGATCGCAGTCTTCCTCGTGGGGCGCCGTTGGCTAGGCGCGGCAGCACCCGAGCCATCCGAGCAGGCGCAGTCACCTCCGGGCGACTGCGAAAGCGACCCAGAAGGCTTGTCGAGCCACCGATGGCACGCGTCGTAGTCTTTTGTGGAATGTGTGGCCTCTCTAGCCTCGGCTGTAGTCAGATGAGCAACATGGCGACAGACACCCGATATCAGCCGGTAGGCAGGACGCGTTCGCAAGCAGTTCTGTCAGTCAGCAAGTCAGCGCTCAGCACGGGCCTGGCTCTGTTCATCATTTGCATGGCAGTGCGCGTGGCCGCGTCCTTCATAGTCGAGCCGAACCTGTCGTATGGAGATGAAGGACTGTACACGGGCTCAGCACGGGCGCTCCTGGCCCCGCGTGGGCAGGAGATACCCTTGGTGCTACCGAGCGGCGACAAGGTCACCTTGGTCGGAAAGACGATACGCTACAACCTGGCGCCAGGGTACCCACTGCTCCTGGCGGGGCTGGCTGCTGTCGGCGTGGACGCCATCTCCGAGTTGAGGATAGCGCAATCGCTGTTGGGTGCCGTGTCCGGCGTGCTGATATGGCTGCTGGCGACGCGACTCTTTGGGCGCACTCCCGGGCTGCTAGCCGCCATTGTCTTTGCTATGTACCCGCCAACTGTATACCTCTGCACCGTGCTGTACCCGCAGTGCGTGCTTTCCCTGGTTATGTATGTGGGGCTGTGGTTGTGTCTAATGGCCCGGGCCAGGGAGAGCCACGCCCTCGCGGCCGCCTGCGGCCTTGCCTTCGGCGTGGCAGCACTGTGCGTCCCGCCTGCTGTTGCCCTTGCATTAGCCGCCATCATCTGGCTTGGCCTAGCGAGGAAAACAGCGCATTGGAGGCGAGTGGGACTCATTGCCGCACTGGTGGGGGGAGCTCTCATCGGCCTGGCGCCCTCCCGCGTACCGGGCTTGGGAGGCAACCTGACGTCACCGGTCTATGCCTTGATCAGGGGCATGCACAGGAGCAACCGGCCTGGGCTGACTGCCTGGACAGTTGCCCACGGCGAGCCTCGAGACGGATCCGCACAGCGCCAGCCGCCGACCGACGCGGCAGGTGAAGGCAGCGCGCGCTCGGGGGACGGGGGGATCATTTCGTTCGTTAGCCGTGACCCATGGGGCTTCGTCAAGTTCACGGCCGACAGATTGTGGACTTTCTATCGACCGTACGTTGTGACTGCTACGAAGACGCGCTACACGAGCGGCAAGTACCGCCTGCTCGCTATCGTGTCCACGGGGCCAGTCCTCCTGTTCGGAGTAATGGGAGGCGTCCTAGCGTGGAAAAGGAATCCAGGGAGTCGCTTGTTGACCTTGAGCATAATGCTCTACACGGCAACCTACACGCTGCTGCTCACCAATCAGCGATACCGTCTGCCCTTGGACCCTCTGTTCATTGTCTTGGGCGCATACGCGATCTGTCAGCTGGGCGAGCGATACCTGCGGCGCCGCCCGCGGCAGGATGCGGACGGGTCCGCCATGCGCTTCAGCTTGACCGATCCCGCAAACGGTGGCCTGTTCTCGCTACTGAGAAGGCAGCACCAACGTGTGTCCACATCTATAGCGGGGACGGACGCCTTCCACACGGTCTCCGCCTCTCGGTACGCTCTCTGGACAGCGCTTCGCGCTGGCGGCAAGGGCCATGTTGTAGGTCGTGTGCTGGACGCCGGGGGCGGCAGAACCCCATATAGAGGCGCCTTTGAGGAGGGTATACAGAGCTATACGGCTATAGACATCGTGCCAGCGGACGGGAAAACGGATTGCGTTGCCGACATAGCTGAGCTGCCTCTGCGACAGGAGGCATTTGATTCTGTATTGTGCTCGCAGGTCCTTGAACACGTGCCGGATCCGCCCCGGGCGCTACAGGAATTCGCCCGGGTCTTGGCGCCGGGTGGGTGCCTGCTTCTGAGCGTACCTCACCTCAGCCGCCTTCACGAGGAACCTCATGACTATTATCGCTACACGGAGTACGGGGTCCGCTATTTGCTCGATCGTGCCGGCTTCCGCCGACTTACCATCGCGTCGGCTGGAGGGCTGGTTTCGTTTCTTCAGAGTCAGGTGGCCACGGTGATTCTGGCCGTTTTGTGGCCCATAGCAGTTCTGCGCCCATTTTGCCTATTGGTCAGTGCCTTCGTCGCCAAGGCCTGCGTATGGCTGGACGGCAAGATCGGTACGGATCGGCTCTTTCCGCTCAATTACGTGGTAATAGCGCACAAAGACGGAGGCACGACGAGAGCAGACGACAGGGGCCGGCACGCCTGTCGAGATGCGGCGGGGCTGCGCTCCACGGACGACACAGCGACTGAAACGGTGAGTGCCGGGCGCGGTGCATATTTGGCGGTGACCAAATGAAGATATTGATTGCGCACAAGTATCTGTTCCGAGGCGGAGGCACGACAACGTACCTTCTTGCACTGAAGCATGCCCTAGAGTCACAGGGCCACGTAGTAGCGCCTTTCACGGTAGGTTATGCTCAGGCACTGCCGAGTCCATACTCCCGGTTTTACGTCTCGCCGCCGCTCGGCGAGGCTGAGACGCATTATGCAGACATGCGATTGACTCCCTGGGGCGTCATGAAGCTATTGGGCCGGGCGACGTATTCGCTGGAAGCGCGGCGAAAGGCGGGCTCATTGGGCGATGTGGTATTGCCGGACGTGGCGTATGTGCACAACATCTACAATTACATGTCGCCCAGTATTCTTCACGCGTTCAAGCACCGTCAGATCCCGATAGTGATGCGCATTCCCGACTTCAACCTGGTCTGTCCGGCTCTTGTGCTGATGCACGAAGGGCAGGTGTGCACGGAATGTGTGGATCATGGTTTGTTGAGGGCGATCCCGCGCCGCTGCGTGAAGGGATCATTTGGAGCGACGCTGGCTCGCGTTGTCTCCATGTACATCCATAGGTGGATCGGCGTTTACGAGCACGTAAACCTCTTCATCACGCCGTCACTGTTCACCCGGGACTTGCTCGTACGTGCGGGGATGCCCTCGCACAAGGTGGTTCACTTGCCGAGCTTCGCACCGCCTATCCCGGATCGCGAGCCTTCTGGTGACGACGGGCACCACATTCTCTACTTCGGCCGTGTATCACGAGAAAAGGGTATCGACACGCTCATCGACGCTTGCGGGAAGATTCGCCCGCAGATACCCACTATCATTGCCGGCGGCGGGCGGGACGGCGAATTGCAGCGGCTGAACGGCCGGGTGAAGCGCGTGCGTCTGGATAATGTTGAGTTTGTTGGTCACAAGCAAGAGCGGGACTTGTACGAGTTGCTGAGGCGTGCTGCCTTTGTCGTGGTGCCCTCCAAGTGGCCTGACAACTGCCCGATGAGCGTTCTCGAGAGCTTTGCTCATGGCAAGCCGGTCATCGGTGCACGCATCGGCGGCATACCGGAACAGATTCAGAACGGGGCTGGCATGCTGTTTGAGCCGGGACACGCGGAAGATCTGGCCGCGAAAATGAAGCTGCTGCTCGACAACGTGTCGATGCGGCGCAAAATGGGCAGAGAAGCGCTGCGCCGTGCGCGGACAGTGTACGGCATTGAGACGCACTGTGAAAGGCTCCTTCGGCTGTTTGCCGGCGTCTGCACGTCGGCGGGAGTGCGTAATAGTCCATGAGCTTGATCATGTAGCGTTTACCTTCTGGGCGCACATCATCAAGACTTGATGGTTACTATACGCCGCAGCGTCGAAGCTTCCAAGGCCCAGGGACGTGGACGCGGCGGCGTACCGACGCTACGCGAGGGGCACAATGGCGGATGATTCGCGCTTGGAGTATGTAAATCGGCCATGGCGTGCTGGAGCCCAAGCCAGGAACGTGGTTGAGGGCCTGGGCAGGCTTATGCCGCACTTCGATTGGCAGCGCCTTCGGGATCCGTGGCTTGTCGTGGCAGTGGCCGTGGCGCTCGTCGCCGTGATCGCGCTGGGCGTCCTGGCCGGTGGCAGCATGAGTCTGGCTATAGCTGCGACTGTGTGTCTCGCTTTCATCCTTATTGCCCTTAAGAGCCCGTACGTCGGGCTTGCCATCTTCTTGCCGTCCATCGCCATCCTTCCCTGGGATGGCTACATTCGCGGTGGCTTGTGGGTGCCGGCACTCATACGACTTGCCGCCCCTGCGCTCCTGTGTGGAGTGCTTCTCAGGGCACTCTCGACGCGGATGAAACGGACATTCCGCCTCAACGTGGTTGACATTCTTGCCGGGGCCCTGGGGTTGTTCGGCCTAATCAACCTCGTGGGCACCGGCGGCATCATGTTTGCGAAGTCGTATTCGAAGGCGATGCTTTTTCCACTGTTCTTCTACTTCATCGCGCGGCTATTGGACTGGGATCGGGACGGCTGGAGGCGCCTCCTGCGCCTCCAACTGATCGCGACGGCTGTCTGTGCTCTACTCATCGTCGTGGAAAGCGTTAGGGGGGGAAGCCTCCTGTACCGCGGTAGTGGCGGATTGGGGGAGATTCACGGTGTGCGAATCGCCTTCGGGCCGTTCGGAGCGATGTGGACGGCTGCCAGCTTCCTGTGCTTATGGCCGCCGCTTTTCATCTACGCAGCGGCTACGGCGAAGCGTCCATGGGCGCGCGCATCCTGGCTCGTCGGTGGCGTTCTCACTATCATGGCGCTCACGCGCACGCACGAACGGGCCATGATCGGCGGTGCTGCGTTGGCGCTGGCTCTGTGTCTGCTGGTGCCTCGTCTCCGGAAGCCGCTCACACTCGCCGGATGCGTCGCGGTGGTCGTGATAGTGCCCGTCCTCATCTTAGGGAGCGGTCCAACCTGGCTCATCGACCGATTCCGCGATCCGACGAAGGGTTACACGCGAGATGCATACAATGCAGGTGCGATCAGCGTTCTGAAATCGCCGGACTGGAATCCGATCCTTGGCGTCGGGTACAGCCAGTTCGGCTACTATGCATTGCGACATACGCCTCCCGAGTTGCTGGAGCGAGCCTTCGGCACGTCCTACCAGCGGCTATTCGAGAGAGGATACACGCCGCGCCAGCACAACATCGCCCTGACGCTGCTTGTGGAGTTCGGCATAGTCGGCACGGCACTCTTCGTCGCAGTGCTCTTGGGCATCGGATACCACTGGCTTCAATGCTTCAGGCCACCCGGTTGCGCCAACGTTGCCCTCGTTGTTGCTGTGCTGGCGATGGCAGTATCGGCCCTTTTCTCGGCCTGTTTCCATAACTTGTACATAATCGCTCAGGCCACACTGTATTTGTGGTTCTTTGGCGGGTTGATTGTCGGGCACAAGCACCTTTTCCGGCTACCTGACGGAGAGAGCGGAGACGATGCACACGCTGCATCCAACACTGACGGCCAAAGTGCGCGTCGCCCAACAGGTGTGGTAGCAAGGCGTCGTTGGAGGGAAGACAGGAGATAAGATGTCGGCGATCTGCGGACAGACAAGCGTGGATTCGAGCGCGTCCGACAGACTACGGAGCAACCTCAGCCGCGTGTGCCGGGCGCTGGAGCAGCGCGCTGCACACGTGAAGGTTGTGCATGCCAGTGCTCATATGGCACTGGCATGTACGGGCTATTCAACCGCAGATGCTCGGCAAGTGCAGCATGTCGCGGCCGAGGGCCCGTGCGTCGGGGCCGTCTGCGACGGCGAGATCTATAACGCCGATGCGTTGCGGCGCGAACTGGAGGACAATGGCCACAGTTTCAGCACAGAGGACCACGCTGAGCTGATCGCTCACCTGTATGAAAGCGGCGACGATCAGTGGCCGGCGCGTCTGCGCGGCGCGTTCGCCTTTGCCGTGTGGGACGAGAAGAACCAGCGGCTGCTGCTGGGTCGTGACCGCATAGGCCAAAAGCCTCTCTTTTACGCACAGCTCCCTGACAGCCTCGTCTTCGCATCGATGCCGCAAGCCGTGGCGTCCCACCCCAACGTGAGCCGGGACATCGATGTAGAGGCCCTCGATGACTACCTGCGCTTTGGCTACATCCCCTGGCCCAGGACGATCTTCGCCGGGGTGAAGAAGCTGCCGCCCGCGCACATTCTGGTCGCGGAGAACGGCCAGATCCGGGTCGAGCCATATTGGCGGATGGGGTTCGACAACATCGCTGAGGCCAGCGAAGACGAGGCGGCTGAAGAGTTGCTGGCCCGGCTGCGGCGGGCTACCAGACAGAGGATGGCGGATATGGACCGCCCGGCAGTGCTGCTGAGCGGCGGCGTAGACTCCAGTCTCGTCGTCGGGCTGGCCAGCGAGATCAGCTCGCAGCCCCTGCTCACGTTCTCGATCGGTTTCGAGGAGGCCGACTTCGACGAACGGCAGCACGCGCGGCGGGTGGCGGAGAAATACGGCACGGATCACCATGAGCATGTCGTGGGGCCGGACATTGCCGACACCTTCCCCAAGTTGGCGCGATACTACGGGGAGCCGTATGCCGATTCGTCGGCCATTGTCACGTTCGAGCTTTGTCGGTTCGCGCGGCAGGACGTCCCTGCCGTGCTGCTGGGTGACGGTGGCGATGACTTGTTTGCCGGATACGCCAGATATGCGCTTTGCCTCGGGCAGCGACCAGCGCATCGTCATCCCCTGCTGAGCCTCCCTCTGGCGTTCGGACGTCTTCCGAGCGCGCTTGTGGCGCCGTCGATGCGCCTGGCGAGCGCCTTGGTGAGTCCCCTCGCCGACGGCAGCGAGAAGCTACACAAGCTCCGGGATTCGCTAGAGTATGTGCCCAAGAGCCTCGTGGAGCGCCATTGGCGTCACATTTCCCGCATTCGCCGCGACGAAGAGCGGCGCTGGCTGCTATCGGATGACCTGCGTCCCGTGCTCGCAGATCGAGATGCATGGCCTGAGTATCGCAAGAAGTCGTCTATCGGCGATCCGAATGTTGCGCCACTGAACCAACTGCTCTCGGCGGACTTGGTCACGTACCTGCCGGACGATCTTTGTGTAAAGACTGACGTGGCCGGCGCGGCGAACGACCTTCTGCTGAGAGCGCCGATCCTGGACGACGACATAGTGGAGTTCGCCCTGCGACTTCGGCCCGACCTCAAGGTCAAGAACGGCGTCACGAAGTATCTCCTGAAGCGGATTGCCCGGCACTTCGTGCCGGCCGAGAACCTCGACCGACGCAAGCAAGGTTTCGGCGTTCCGGTTGGCGCGTGGCTCCGGGGGCCGCTCAGGGACATGTGCTGCGACCTTCTGCTTCGTAGCCAGGCAGCCGAACGCGGCCTGCTCAACGGGACGGCTGTGGGGCAACTCGTACGCGAACACACCGACGGTGTGCGGAATCATTCGGAGCGCCTTTGGCAACTGCTGATGTTGGAGCTATGGCTGCGCGAGTGCGCGGACGGAAGTGCGGTTTCGGTCAGTAGGTCGGCGGGCTGATGGCGCGCCCGTTCGCCACTGCCGCAACGCGCGGCCCAGGCGGACGGGGCGCTCATGCTGCTCTGAGAGCCTTGATGGACCATGTGTGGAATCTGTGGCAAAGTTAACACCTTGCGTCCCTTGCCCGAGGACACGGAGGGCATCCTGGGGCGCATGTGTGAGCTGCTGAAGCACGGCGGACCGGACGATGAGGGCCACGCCATGTTCTCGCACGCGGCCATTGGCCATCGCCGGCTCAGCATCATTGATCTCTCCGGCGGACATCAGCCCATTTACAACGAAGACGACACCATGTGCGTGGTGTGCAACGGGGAGGTATACAACTTCCACGAGCTCCGCGCGGAGCTGGAAGCCGGGGGACACAGCTTTCACACGAATAGTGACACCGAAGTCGTCATTCACTTGTACGAAGACATGGGCCCGGAGTGCGTCAAGCGACTGCGAGGGATGTTCGCCCTCGCGATCTGGGACGACACAAGGCGCCGTCTGGTCCTGGCCGTCGATCGCCTGGGGCAGAAGCCGCTGGTGTATGCAGAGCGCGATGGCTCCGTCGTCTTCGCCTCGGAGCTGCGGTCCATTCTCGTGGATCAATCGGTGGACACCTCGATACTCGCCGAATCGCTCGAGGACTTCTTCCGGTTCGGCTACGTGCCTTGGCCCAACACGATATTCCGCGACGTGAAGAAGCTGCCGCCGGCGCATCTGTTAGTGGCCGAGGATGGCCGTGTCCGTGTCGAGCGCTATTGGCAGCTCCGCTTCGACAGGATTGTTCCCAGGTCAGAGGGCGAGGCCGTCGAGGAGCTGCT
>Ga0114930_10004050_pt1 | contig 12524 bp, 14 predicted proteins | sample AnhtaG_FD_87300 | JGI IMG/M metagenome (GOLD analysis project Ga0114930, IMG submission 87300) | Deep subsurface microbial communities from Anholt, Denmark to uncover new lineages of life (NeLLi) - Anholt_01485 metaG | ecosystem: Environmental > Aquatic > Marine > Oceanic > Sediment | place... | reverse complement strand
GTTTTTATGTGTGAGCACAAACAGTAGTGAACTTTGTATGTGAATGCTTTCAACTTTTATGGGACACAGCAAAACCAACCTAACACGTTTACGTCACATATTTGTAGTCTATTAACAGTGTATTGTTGAAAACAGTGTTTTTTCTGGAATTCTGTCTAGTTGTTGTTTTTTAGTAGTTTGATGGCTGCCATTTTTGCTCCGATTTCTGCAAGTTCTCTGTTTTCTCCGCTGCCCACTATGATGACATCGTTTTCGTTTGGATTTAATTTGGTCACTAATTTGTTGTGTAGAGAAGGCATGCGCGCGGAAAGATCCTCCTCACCAGTAGGCAATGATAACTTGTTGCCAGAAAAAACCAGAGTGGTTGCCCCTGATGCTCCACTCTTAATCGCTATGTCCCGCTGTTCCATACCGCTCCTTATTGCCTGGGCTGAGTCTCTGACAAGAATCGCAATGTTAAATGGTCCAACCGTCAGAGGGCTACTGGGAACCTCCACTCCCTCGCTGAGCTTACTTCGCAGATCAGAAAACAGTCTCTCTCCCCCATCAGAGAAAGAGATTCCACTTCTTGAACTTCGAGTTATTCCCTCATTCTTCAGGTGTTTCAGAAGCGTTCTCGTTGTGCCCTCCCCCAATCCCAGCTCTTTAGACAGCCTTATTCTGCCAACAATTCCATATTTACCAATAATTTCCAGCGCCTTAACTACGTGAGCCTCATTAAAGGATGGAGCAGGCCCAGGCGCAATCTTCCGCGTAACTCTATCAATAACCTCCAATAATCTCAATGCCGAAATCCCCATCGCACACTAACCTATTACAAGAATTTGTTTATAACCATAACTTAAAACTCTTTAAACCATTAACCGACCAGTCCCAACAAAGATAAGCGGCGTCAACTGAAAGCATTGCGCCTATACAAGGCTACGGCACCACAAAGTTTGATAAAACAGTGAGAGAAACCTTTACTAAACCAGAATAAGGGAGAGTGAAAAACTTCAGAAAAGTCATTTTGGTAACCGGCACTCCTGGCGTGGGAAAAACCACGATCTCCCATAAGTTAGCGTCTAAGCTGGATGCACTTTACATAGGCATAACGGAACTTGTTAAGAAGGAGAAATTAATCACCAGCGTAGACGAGGATAGACGAACCTTAATCGCAGACACAGAAAAAGTTTCAAAACAGCTGCAAGAAATCCTAGCGAAGACAGAAGGCAGCATCATAATTGAGGGACACTACGCTGTTGATGTTGTGCCAAAGAAAGACGTGAATACAGTTTTCGTCCTCAGACGTGACCCCCGCGAACTCAAGAGTGCACTAGAGAAACGCGGATATGAGGAAAAGAAACTCTGGGAGAATCTAGCCGCCGAAATTTTGGATGTTTGCCTCTGGGACGCCCTATCTGCTTGTGGCTCCGATAAAGTCTGCGAGATCGACGTTAGCGGCAAGACCGTGGAGGCGGTGGTGGAAGAGATGATGTTGGTGCTTGAGAAAAGAAAAGACTGTAGACAAGGAATAGTTGATTGGTTAGGAAAATTGGAGAATGACGGACAACTTGGAGAGTTTTTGAGAAAAATTTAGTTTATCCCAGCAACCTTAGGATTTGACGTTTTGATAGCAAAGTGATGCCGCGGCGGTTGGCGTAGGCTTTGGCGTGGCCGCTAAATTTTTCGGAGATGATTATGGGTTTGGGGAATCCTACGTCTTCTGCGGCTTTGTCGATGTTTATGACTATGTTGACGCCGACTGTTCGGTTCCAATCTTTAATCCAAACTGAACGTTTTTCTCTGCCTCTCTGAATGATCAGATCGAACTTGCGCGAAAGCCCGGATACGCCTTCCAGAACTGTGTCTTTTTCTGTTCGATAGCCGTTTTGTCGAAAATATTTTGCAGCAAGATTTGCTAAGGAAAGTCGACTCATTTATCTGCATCCTCTTACAGCATTTGAGTCATTCAAAGAAAAGCTTTTCCTTCCGATGGGTGTGCATTAAATGTATGTGGTGGTTGTCTGCTACAGTTGTGGGCGATTTCTGCTGGCTAAGGGCACCCAGAAGACTAGGCACTGTCCGTACTGTGCAGCTCGGCTAAAACTAATTAAAACAAAAAAGGTGGCTCACGTAAAAACTGCGCAAGAAGCGTCAAACTACATTCGTGCATTAAAAAGAAGAAGGAACAGTTGAATACACACGAAGAAACTGATTGTCTGCGAGATAAAATCGTGCGTTCAATTGGTTTTTGGGATTGTTGTGGATTGCAGAATTTGGATAATTAAATGTAATATGGTTTAGTGCGTCAGAAGACTTAATATTCCAGTAAACGTCTGTTTCTGTAACTTGGAGGTCCACATCATGAAAGATAAAGCAATGATCATAGCATATGCCACTCTCTTCACAGGCATCGTTTTACTAGCCTTCACATTCATAAGCGCCTTCATATTCCTCATCAACAACCCATCCATCACGGGATCATCAGACCTAGTAGATGCCTTCGGCAGTGCCTTGGCTCCCCTGATCGGAGCATCCATTCGAATAATGTATCTCGGCGTCATGGGATGGATAGGCGCAGGGCTAACGACACGAGGAGTACAGCTTATTACCCAACTCAAACGCCTAGCTAGACCCGAATTCCGATCAAGGACTCCCCCAGTCATCAAACCCACGGAACCCATAGGAGCCCAAGAAACTAAAAAGAACTGACAAGCTTAGTCTCGTTAAACAGAGGCAAAAGTGAAGGAAAACGAGATAGATGAAGATTGCTATAAGGATGCTCACCATAGCCACAATCATCCTCTGGATAGTAATACTCTTCTTCTCGGTCACAGCTGTCTACTCAGTAATGAATTTGGGTATAAACATCGGAGAAGTTCAAATGCTTCCCTCCAGCAACGGCATGACTTTTTCCTTGCCATTCTCAATAACCAACAACGGCTACTACGAACTAGCTGATTTGAACCTGACAACCCGCGTCACAGACCCAAATGGAACAGTGCTGGATCTGACAGAAACCTTTGTCCCTTCCATACCACGAGGCACCAACGTTAATGCAACCCACACAATTCCCATAGACCTAGATAGCATCCTATCAATGGATTATGTACCCCTCCTGTTGAACGACAGCTCCTTCAATGTAGAAATTTTTGCGGGTCTCAATTTCGCCCGAGCCGTCCCAGTCCAGCTCTCGACGAATACCACGATACCTTGGGGGGCACCCTTTGCACACTTCTCTATTGGAAGAATTTCCGTTTCCCCTCATAACAGCACCCATGTCGAAGCATCAATACCTGTAAGTTTCGAAAATCACGCTATCATTGACATAACAGGAACCTTGAAACTGGAAGTATACAACGATTCGAACGAGCATATAGCCTCTGGAATGGCGAGCATCAATGCCCCCTCGCAGCAAAGCTACGCTGATAGCCTTCTCGTATACATGCGGCAGCAAGACATCTCAAAACTAACAAGCAGCGGAAACATGCACATAATCTTCGAGACTCCAGTTTTTGTAGTGGAATGGTGGGAACAGTATGGCTGAATTGAATGCAAAATTGATCTTGAAAAAAGCAATCCCTCGGGTTCTCAAGGCTACGGTGTGGGGCGCGTTAACCTTTTTTATTGTCTATTACCTGCCGATGATGCTATACCCTGTGGATATACTTCCACTTGATTACGCCACTCCGCTGACCCATTTCGCTACAATAGTTGTATTCTTCGCTGTGGTAGGGCAACTTTTCTCCGGAACCATTATAGGATGTGGCTTTGGCATAGCAAAAGCGATAGTTATAATTGCCTACTTTTTCGCTGTCTCAGACGGCGGCGTTTTCAGCGTAACGTTGCCCATTTCGGAAGTTGCAGTAAACTTGACAGTTGATATCAGCATCTTGCTCTTGATGATCGTCTCGGTGAATCTGTTCGCTATCGCAAAAAATCTTCTCGAAGCCATAGTTCTCCTTACCGAAAAGTCAACCGACATTGACCTCACATGAATCAGAAGAAAAACAATGGTCATGCCTCTCTGGTGGTAATATCTGAATAGACTAAAAAAATCGCTAATCTTCTCTTCGGTGATTCTCCTACTGACATTGGAGGTTATTGCTTATCCTGTGTTTCCTATTGCATTCAACGAAAATTCCAGTGGAGTTAACGAATCCTTGGTATCCCAAAAAGCTGAGCTACCGGATGTAAAACCTGTTTTTCAAAAAGGATTATCTTACTCAGCTTGGTCTAACGACGGTTTCAGCAGTTCTGAATCTGATGAGTCTCTGAGTCTTTTGACTGAAACTAGCACAGAATGGATAGCACTCTGTTTCTCATGGATTCAATCTAACACGACATCACATGACATACATCTCAACTCTAGCGGTACACCAACCCCAGAGTCCATTAAACATGCTATAACTACAGCCCACAATCTAGGCTTGAAAGTCATGTTGAAACCAATGGTTGAGGCAGTAGAACGGGAAGAAATCAGCTCCTATCCCGTGTGGAGAGGCGAGATTCAACCGTCAAATGAATGGTTTGAAAGCTACTCTACATTCATTAATTTTTTCGCCGAATTTGCTGAACAAAATGACGTAGAACTCTTCTCAGTTGGATGCGAATACAAAAAGACAACCGGGGAGAAAGATCAATGGGAAAAGATCATTTCTGGAGTACGGGAACGCTACTCCGGTCCCATCACATATTCTGCTGACTGGACCAACTACCAAAACATCGAGTGGTGGGATTCTGTGGACTACGTGGGAATAGACGCCTACTTTCCGTTATCTATCTTAAAGTATGATCCCACCTTCAATGAACTGAAGAACGCTTGGATCAATTACGCAGACGAGATTGAAACATGGCTCTCAACAGTAAACAAGCCAGTAATCTTCACGGAAATCGGCTATCGAAGCGGCGACGGAACAAACATGGCTCCATCCAACTACTGGACTGACATGCCTGTTGATCTTCAAGAGCAGCGGGACTGTTACGAAGCCGCCTTCCAGACGCTCTGGAACAGAAGCTGGTTCTATGGCTTCTACTGGTGGACGTGGGTATATGACCCCACACACGGGGGAGCCCTTGATTCTGGCCACTCGCCACAGAATAAGCCTGCCCAAGAGGTCGTTACCCAGTGGTATTCTAGGGATAGGCAGGTTGCTGTCATAGATCAAACTTTTATAAGTGCCGAGAAATGCGGTGTCAACGAAGTCCAGTCAGTCGGTTTCCATGTTAAATGGGAACATGATGGCACCGATGTGATTGATGCCAGAGTCTACGTGAATGGAACAGAGCATGTAACGAACAGAACTGGATGGATAAGCTTTAACATAGCATATGATGCTGTGGGCGAACGTTCATGGGCTGTCACAGACTTTCAGCATCCTGAAGCGAGTGGATACTTAATAACCGTTGAAAGTCCCAGCATAGTTTGGGACAAAGTTGTCGTTAATGTAGAAGTTGACTCATCCTCGTTTGGAGTCTCAAAGGTGAAAGTGAAGGTCGTCTACGCTTACGATGGGGCTTCAGTAACTGGCGCAACCACTGTTGTGAATGGAGAACTGTGCGAGGAAATCGAATCTGGCGTCTACGAAACCGAAATAGTTTCGTGGAGTCCATACCAGCAGTTGACCGTTACTGCGGATGCTTTAGGCTTGCAGGGGAAAACTTGGACAACATCAACATTTCATGTAATGAATACCATTTTGTATCTTGCACTTTTTGTAGCAGTGATTGTGATAACTGTATTTCTCTTGAAACGGCAACGCCGCAGTTCCAGTCAAACAATAGAATAGATGAACTGAAAACAAATTTTAAAAAACTGATAAGGAAACAGCAAAACATCAAACAAGTAACATCAGAAGCTGTTCATATTAGGAGACTAATAACAGCGTATTGTTGAAAACAGCCTTTTTCAGTTTATGTCTGAACTAGGTCGCTGTAAGAGAGAGATTCAAGATTGCTTTGGTCTATCTCCAGCTTTTCCATTAGTTTTTCTAGAATCAGCCGATCTTTTTCAACCGTCTTTGGATTGTCAGCAGTTTGCTTTTCGAATTCAATGAATTTGCCGAGTTTCTTAACTGTGTCCAGATGAATCTGGGTTCCGTGATATCGATAGATTTCTCTGACTTTTTCTATGACGATGAGGGGGGTAAGAATCTTCTTGAGTGTCTTTTTCAAGTCTTCAGGTTCTTGGACCCTGAGAATGAAGGCGTCATCTTTTTTCGGTCCCGCGATGTTCTCTCTTTCATAATAGATTAACTCTGCTCTGCTGTTATCCTTTACTTCTCTCAGTTTCAATCTTCCTTCTGGGACTTTGAAATAGAAGTCCGTTTGCTGAAAAGTTCCCAAATGTTCGGCTCCTAGAGCAGACAGTTTTTTTCTCAAAAATTTGTGGTCGCCGACTCTTGCCTTTAATTCTATCATTTTGTGCTTAAAGCTGTGGTGCGTGTCGATCTTCAATGTGTAATCAACTCTTGCAAGAAGAATTGCGGCAATGACTATTTTGTTTTTCTATAAGTTAAAACCTAGGCATGGCGCGAAGGAGGTCCATTCTTTTTGTAAAAAACTTAGTTATATCCGTTCGTTGAGTTTGTCAAGTCTGTCTCTGAAAGATGTTTCAAGTACTTGTCTTAATCTGACATACGTTCCTTGCTCGATTTTTTCATCAGATAGAAGAGAGAAGCTTATTTGATTCGCTGTTGAAGTGTTTCTCATGTTTTAGCCTATTTCTGAGACGTAAAAATTTTTTTGTCCAGTTTTCCCGAAAACAATAACTGTCTGAGCTTCTTCAATTCGTTTTCGTATTCGTCTTCTTCCTTTCTTGAATTGTACAGCACTAAAGCTACAAGAAACACTACCAAAATCGCTAGAGGCACAATTAGGAGAAAAAAGTAACTTGGTTCCATATTCCCCGATTACTGTTAAAAAATAAACGGTTTATGAACTCTGCCTAAATACTTCTGATAGTTATTGTTTCTGCAGGAGTTGGGGTTACACTTCTGTTTTCATGTTTTGGGTGAAACATGCTTCGAGAGAAAAACCAATTAATTGTCCGTGCTGAAGCCACCTAGAGTAACGTTAATAGGTTAGCTTTTCATCTAGCATGCTGTCCATTAACAATTAGGAGAATCAACAAGGTGCCCAAATTTAGGCAGACACATGACATCGTAAAGCTCATGGCCAACAAAGAGGACGTAAGGGATATCGGCATAATTGCCCACATAGACCATGGCAAAACAACCATGTCAGATTCCCTGCTAGCCGAAGCGGGTCTCCTGTCACCGAAAATCGCAGGAGCAGCAAGAGCCTTAGACTATCTTGAGGAGGAACAGAAGCGGGGAATAACCATCAAAACAGCCAACATCTCCCTTCTCCACGAGATCGAGGGCACATCACACGTCGTCAACCTCATAGACACGCCTGGGCACGTAGACTTCACAGGCAAAGTAACACGTGCCCTAAGAGCCATCGACGGAGCCGTCGTAGTTGTAGACGCCGTCGAAGAGGTGATGGTTCAAACAGAAACCGTCACCCGCCAAGCCCTTAACGAACGAGTGAAACCCGTTCTTTTCATCAACAAAGTTGACCGTCTAATCAAAGAACTGAAACTCACCGCAGACCAAGTACAATCCAAACTTCTCCGAATAATCCGAGACTTCAACAACCTGATTTCATTGTACGGAGAGAAAGAACACAAAAAACAATGGAAAGTCGACCCAACTAAGGGAACAGTAGCTTTTGGTTCTGCACTGCACAGATGGGGTTTCACGCTTGACATAGCCCAGCAGAAAGGAATAAAATTCAGTGACGTTGTGGACGCTTATCAGACTGGACGTTACGAAGAACTTGAAGAAACGGTTCCTCTTCACAGTGCAATATTGGATATGGCCGTTAAGAATCTTCCAAACCCCGTAGTAGCCCAGAAATACCGAGTTCCCAAAGTCTGGAAGGGCGATTTGGACTCCGAGATTGGAAAGGCTATGATTAACTGTGACGAGAATGGACCCACTGTCATATGTTTGACATCAGCCCAGATGGACCCCCATGCGGGATTAGTTGCTACAGGGCGTACCTTTTCCGGGGTCATTCAGGAAGGCGATCGAGTTTACTTGGTGGGCGCCAAGAAGGATTATCGTGTTCAGCAGGTCTCTATGTATATGGGCGCCTTCAGAGAGGTTGTTGGTCGTATAGTCGCAGGAAACATCGCTGCGGTTCTGGGGTTGGATCTTGCTAGGGCTGGAGAAACCCTTATCGACATCGGGCACAAAGACGCGATGGTTCCTTTTGAAAGCATAAAATACGTCTCTGAACCCGTTATCACCATTGCCATAGAGCCCAAACACCCTAGGGAACTGCCGCGCCTCGTAGACCTGATGGCCCGCCTAGCTATCGACGACCCAAACCTAGTAACCACCATAAACAAGGAGACTGGTGAATACCTTCTCAGCGGAATGGGTGAACTCCACTTGGAGATCGCTGTCAAGTTCCTCAAACAATATGGCGGAGGACTAGAGCTCCTAACGTCCCGTCCAATAGTCGTCTACAGAGAAAGCATAGCTGGAACTGGGGTAGTAGCCATGGCGAAGAGCCCCAACAAACACAGTAGATTCTGGATCCAAGTGGAACCTCTTGACCAAAATGTTGTTGAACTGATGGAAAAGGGTGAGCTTTTTGAAGGGATGGGACGAAAGCGGATTGACGGCGTTCTACGCAAGGAAGCAGGATGGTCTGCCAAGGAAGCGAGAAACGTATGGGCCTTAGAAGAGCATAAAAACATCCTATTGGACATGACGAAGGGTATTCAATACCTTCGAGAAGTGAAGGAGACGGTCAATTCAGGTTTCAGATGGGCAGCCAAAAATGGGCCCCTTTCCGATGAACCAATACGAGGAATCAAGGTGAAGCTTTTGGACGCAAAGCTGCACGAAGACCCCGTACACCGTGGACCAGCACAGATCATGCCGGCAGTGAAAAGAGCTATTTGGGGGTCTTTCCTGACAGCCCAACCGATCCTCTCTGAACCGGTATACAAGATTGGTGTTTCGGTTCCTCAGCAATTTGTTGGCGAAGTAACGGGATTAATAACCCGTAAAAGAGGAAGAGTGACTGCTTCGGAACAGAAGGGGCCGGTTACAATGATAAGAGGGTTCCTTCCAGTTGCCGAGACTTTTGGTCTCTCTGCTGACATGAGATCAGCGACTTCTGGTCACGCTTTCTGGCAGACGCAGTTTGATCATTGGGAAAAGGTTCCTGAAAGCATAGCAATGGAAGTCATAGCGGAGATACGGAAAAGAAGGGGACTGCCTGAGGATATACCTAAGCCGAACAAGTTTATCGACACGGCTTAAACACGACGCCGACACACCCAAAACAGGCATTTAGCGGTAATGCTGATAATCGGCTGGATGCTTTTTTTCAGCATCTTTTCTATTTTACATATTCTGTGGTAGAAAAGTAGGATAGCGTAGGTTGATATCGCACTGTTTGAGGTTGTGGTTCCTGCTTTGTATTTTCTGGTCGATCTGTCTGTTAGCGGGTCATGGCTCTTTTGAATACTGGCACCGCTATTGCCGTCATGACGACTCCGAACACTATCAGCACAGACAGTTCAGTAGTTAATGCTGGTATGTCTGCTCCAAGCACCATAACTTTCCTCAGAGCGTCGGCAACGTAGGTCAGTGGAAGAACTTTTGAGATGCTCTGCATAAACCATGGCATCTGCTCTATCGGAAAGAACACGCCGCTGAGGAACATCATAGGAAACATCAAAGTCATCATTAACATCACGGCTGTCTCTTGATCTTTCGCGAAAGACGTTAGCACAACGCCTAAACCAACAAAGCTGAACACACCCAACAATAGCAAAGCAAAGACTAACAATATGTTTCCGTGGACGGTAACGCCGAATAATGTCACAGCTAACACGAGTATGAGAACCCCCTGAAGTATACCTCTAGCCATCTGGGCAAGGGTTTTCCCAAGTATCACCGCGAGTCTACTGATGGGAGCCACCATCATTCCGTCTAGCGTGCCAACTTCTCTCTCCTGAGAAATGGCCGCGGGGAGCCCTGTCATAACGCTCATCATCACTGTCATCGCCATAATTCCAGGAGCTATGAAATCGAAATAGCTGAACTTGCCTTCAACAGCTCCTGTTGCCTGAACATTATATGGCTTCACGACCGCTAACGAAGTGTTTTCATCAACTCCTAATCCCTGAACGTTCTGTTGAGCTAACCTTGTGCCCATCTGTTCAAACACTTCTTGCAAGACGGCTTGTATCATTGCTGACATTTGGGGGTTAGATTGATCAGTTACGATTGTGATTGTTCCCTGTTTTCCGCTCATAAGGTTTGAAGTGAAGTCGCTGGAGATTATTATGCCTCCTTCAGCATCTCCCGTTTGAATCAGGTCCCTTATGTCATCAAGATTCGAAGCATCAGTAAGGGTCATCATACTTGTGTTGTCATTATCTGTCTCCAAGGCCATGATGAAAGTTGAGCTTGCACTATAATTGCCGAATCCTTCATCCTCGTTCACTAAAGCAATGGATACGTTGCTTATGGAGGTCTCAGAAGGATATATGAAACCAACCATAGTCATCATGAATATCGGCATCAATATAAGCAAAACCAGCCCCAGTCGGTTCCTGAACAACTCCAGTAAGTCCTTCCAAGCAATCCTGAAGCTATGCGAAATCATGTTTTTAGCACCCATTCAGCTCACCTTACCCTCCGTTTCGGCCTAAAATGCCCGTGTTCACGCACCGGGATTTTTTTGTCTGCCTTATCTCTAACTTCGCGTCCAGTTATATGCAGGAAAACATCTTCGAGTGTAGGCTGGAGATTCTCGATCGAGTTTATTTTGGCATTCTCTGCTCTTACGGCGTCAATTATTGTGTCAAATGCTTCGTCACCCGTTGCATGAATCTTGATGTGAGAAGCGTTTTCCTGAGAGACTGAATTGACGCATTTCAAGGATTGCAGCGCAGTGACCATTTTTTTGGTGAGATTTGGAATCTCTAGCTTCAGGACAGTTGTGTCATCGCCTGAAACAAGTTTTTTCAGATTTGTTGGCGTGTCAAGTGTGTCGATTTTTCCGTGGTCTATTATGCCTATGCGGTCACAGAGCAGGTCAGCCTCATTCATCATGTGTGTTGTGAGTATGATTGTTGTTTTGTTTTCTCGGTTGATTTTCTGAATGAACTCTCTGACTTCGACTGTGGATTGAGGATCTAACCCTAATGTGGGTTCATCGAGGAACAATACTTTTGGCATGTTAAGCAACGCTCTTATCACGTTCATTCTTTGCCTCATGCCTGTTGAGAATGTGCCCACTTTAGAATCCTTCCACTTGCTAAGTTGAACCAGCCCTAACAGTTCATCGATCCTCTGGTTGAGAAGAGTTTTTGGTATGTTGTAGAGTTTTCCGAAAAACCTCAAGTTCTCCTTAGCTGTAAGCCGGTCATACATTATCATTTTTTCGGAAAGTAGACCGATTAGTTTCCTAACATTATTGTCATCCTTAACTATGTCATATCCGCCGATTCTGGCTGTCCCCTCGGTGGGTCTAGTTAATGTAGATAGCATTCTTATAATCGTGGTCTTACCTGCTCCATTTGGACCAAGCAAGCCGAACACCTCACTTTTCTTCACGTCAAACGAAACGTGATCCACGGCTGTGAATCCGTTGAACTTCTTCGTGAGGTTCATTACTTCAATCATAGCATCGGTTTCCAATAATTCTCACCGTCACGATAATATGTTTCGATGCAATATATCGCACCAAAATATAAATATTCCCGTCACGCCTATGTGGAGTGGAAAACCATGCATCTCGAAAAAGAGGAAAAAACAGCTACAAAATGGCTTAAAGAAGCGCAAAAGGGTTACATGCGTATTGCCCTGCTGATTCTTTTGAGCAAAAAATCGTATCATGGCTACGAAATGATGAAAGAAGTAAGAGACCGGACCGAAGGCTTCTGGAGACCAACAGCTGGAGGCGTCTATCCAATACTTCAGAGCCTAGAAAAGGCAGGATACATAAAGGGAGAATGGAATCTTCAGAAGAGAAGACGAAAAATTTATAGAATCACTGAAGAGGGCAGGCTCATTCTTGATCGAGCGCTTTTCAAGCAGGGTCAGATTGCCGATGGTATGAATGCCTTGTTTGAAGAGTATTCAAGAGATGTGTTGGATTTGGAAACTAAGGCAGTGACAATGCCGCGAATGCCAAATCCCTTCTCAGTCTTCCTTGAAAAAGAACCTAAGAATAGGCTAGAGGCTCTTGAATTGAAACGTAACCGAATCCAGCACATGATTAAGATGCTGCAAGGCGAGTTGGGGACTGTAGATAACAGATTGGCTCAGTTGAGTAGAGAGAAAGAAAAGCCGGTCAAGTAAATTTTTTTGTTATTTGATCCGTGTTCTTGGCTTATTTTATTTTCTCCTCTTTGAAGGCTTCTTGATTTCATATCCAAGCGAAGGTGTGGGCAAGCAAATCGAAATATAAGGCTACGCATCTTTAGTTTTTGCTGTTGGAAACTC
>Ga0114930_10004047_pt1 | contig 12525 bp, 5 predicted proteins | sample AnhtaG_FD_87300 | JGI IMG/M metagenome (GOLD analysis project Ga0114930, IMG submission 87300) | Deep subsurface microbial communities from Anholt, Denmark to uncover new lineages of life (NeLLi) - Anholt_01485 metaG | ecosystem: Environmental > Aquatic > Marine > Oceanic > Sediment | place... | reverse complement strand
GATGTGTATATGGCATGGCAGGCTCCTTCTGGGTGTAAGGTTGTTCGTACTTCCTACACTACCAGAAATCCTGTCATGTCCTATAGTTATCTTAAGTGGTGCACTTTGAAGTGGAATTCACCGGACTAAAGCCGTAGCTTTCTTCGGTCGGGGAAAAGCCCTTCATTTTGTATTTCCTGGAACGTTTACTGATCTAACAAGAGTCAAACGGAGACTTGAACTTTTTCCCTGACCACTTTCCCCCTTTCTTTTCAAACCGGTTGGCATCGTTCAAAGGTGCGCGCACGGGCTAATGGGAAAAGAGGAGGGGCAGGCTGTCCGCCAGAATAAACCCCTCCCTGGTCGGAATGATCCGGTCTCCCTGAAGGGTCACGAGGCCCGCTGATCGGATCTCCCTGAGGGTCCTGCCTGAACCGGGGCGGTCTTCAATGAGTTTCCTTGTGACGCCCTCCCTTGTTCGAAAACCCAGGAACAGGGATTCAAGCCGGACCTGCTCCTCCGTGAGACTTTCATGGCCTTCAACAGGCCTTCTCCCACAGTCAAGGGCCTGACAGTATCCGTCAACGGATCGCAGGTTCCACCACCGGAGGCCCTTGAGAAAAGAGTGGGCCGACGGCCCGAGCCCCAAATAGGGGACATGGCGCCAGTACTTGATATTGTGCCTGGACATGGTCCTCTCTTCCCTGGCAAAGTTGGAAATCTCGTAATGGACATATCCATTCTCTTCCAGATAGGCGGACGTCAGGAGGAAAAAGGCCCTTTCCCGCTCCTCACCGGGGGCTTGAATGCGTCCCTGTCTAAGCATCCTGTAAAAGGGCGTCCCCTCGGAGATAGTCATTTGATAGCAGGAGATATGGGCCGGATTGTACCTTACGATTCGTCTCAGGGTGGCCATCCAGACCGATTCACCCTGGCCGGGCAATCCGTACATGAGATCGATGCCCAGGTTTGTATAGCCGGAGGCCTGGATCACTTCTATGGCCTCTTCGGCCTGTTTTGCGCTGTGTCGTCTTTGAAGAAATTGCAACTCTTTCTCATTCAAGGACTGGACCCCGAGACTGATCCGGTTGAACCCGAGGTCCCGAAGCAGGGCCGTTTTCTCTTTGGTAATATCGTCCGGATTGGCCTCAATGGTGATCTCCGGGTCCCGTGAGAAGGAAAGATCCTGGAAAAGGTCCCCCATCAACCGGGTCAATTCCCTCGAGCCGAGAATTGTAGGTGTCCCGCCGCCCAGATAGAGGGAGTCAAAGGGGCGAAAACGGTCCCTGTAGATGAGTGCTTCCCTTTGAAGGGCATCCAGCCACGCCGGGACCTGGGAAAGGGACGGAACGGAATAGAAATCACAATAGGGGCATTTTGTCCGGCAGAACGGGACATGGAAATACAGGCCCGGCCGGTCCATCTCAGTCCTCATCCGTTTTCAGGACCGACACAAATGCCGCCTGCGGGATCATGACCGAACCGACAATCTTCATCCGTTTTTCCCCTTTTTTCTGTTTTTCCAGGAGTTTTCGTTTCCGGGTGATATCCCCGCCATAGCACTTGGCCGTGACATCCTTGCGAAAGGCGGAGACGGTTGACCGGGAAATAATCTTCCCGCCGATAGCACCCTGTATGGCGATCTTGAATTGATGCCTGGGAATTTCGTTCTTGAGCCGGTCGCATGCCCGCACGCCCCAATCCCTGGCCCGATCCTTGTGGATGATAATTGACAGGGCGTCGACCTTTTCACCGTTGACCAGGATATCCAGTTTCACCAGATCACTCTCGCGGTAACCGATGAAGTCGTAGTCAAAGGATCCGTATCCCTGGGTAATGCTCTTAAGCCTATCATAGAAATCCACGATGACCTCTGCAAGGGGCATGTCGAATCGGATCTCTATCCGCCCGGGGGAAGGATAAATAAATCGGGAATTCTCGCCCCGGCGATCCAGGCAGAGCTTCATGACCGCCCCCATATAGCGCTCCGGGATCAGGATGCTTGCCTGAATGAACGGCTCTTCAGAGCCCCTGATGACAGCGGGATCGGGGTAATACTGGGGGTTGTCTACCGAAAGGCAATGGCCATCCTCCAGGGTGAAACGGTACTGGACGCTCGGAACGGTCATGATAAAGGACTGATCATATTCCCGTTCAAGCCTCTGCTGCACAATCTCCAGATGGAGGAGTCCGAGGAAACCGCATCGAAATCCCTGGCCCAGGGCTGCGGATGAATCTTTCTCATAGGTCAGGGCCGCATCATTGAGTTTGTATTTCTCCAGTGCCTCAGCAAGCGCTTGATAGTCGTCGGAGGCAATGGGATATATGGAAGAAAAGACGACCGGCTTGGCCTCCTGGAAGCCGGAGAGGGCCGTGGGTGCGGGCCAGCCGTCCAGGGTAATCGTGTCCCCCACGCGGATGTCGCTCACGGTCTTTATGCCGGCTATGACATAACCTACGTCTCCGGCAGAAAGCCTGTCATGGGGTTCCCTGTTCAGGCGAAAGCATCCTACCTCCTCCACCCTGTAAGCTGCGCCGTTAGACATCAGACGGATTATGTCCCCTGGGCCCAGGGTCCCGTCAAAGACCCGGCAGCTGATAATGACCCCCCGGAAGAGATCATAGCCTGCATCAAAGATCAAGGCGGTCAGAGGATTATCTTCTTTCCCGGCAGGAGGGGGGATCCGGTTCACAATAGCCTCGAAAACGGCCTCAATGCCGGTCCCTTCCTTGGCGGAGCACAGGATGATTTGGTCCGAATCCAGAGCCATTTCGTTTTCAATCTCATCCTTGACCCGGTCAACATCCGCGGAAGGGAGGTCGATCTTGTTGATGACCGGAATGATGGTCAGATCGTGCTCCATGGCCATATAAAGATTGGCAAGGGTCTGGGCCTGGATGCCCTGGGAGGCGTCCACCAGGAGCAGCACCCCTTCACAGGAGGCCAGGGAGCGGCTGACCTCGTAGGAAAAATCCACGTGCCCCGGCGTATCGATCAGGTTGAGATCGTATTCCTCGCCGCTCCTGTCGGTATAGGGGAGTGTCACGGTCTGGCTCTTGATCGTGATGCCCCTTTCCCTTTCCAGGTCCATGGTATCCAGAATCTGATCCCGGAATTCCCGTTCGCTGACCAGGCCGGTATATTGAATAAGACGATCGGCCAGGGTGGATTTACCGTGATCGATGTGAGCGATGATGCTGAAATTTCTTATCTGAGTCATGTCCGTTAGGTTCAACCGTTGGCAGGGAACGGCCTTCCTTTCTGAAAACTTATGCCCATGTCCCGGTCGATTTGATGGAGGATAGGGACATTTTCCTTTTTGAGGGTGCCGGAGCACCCCCAAAACCCTGGCGAGGAAACAGATCCTCTTCAAAGGTCCCGGAGAGAGGGCAGGGCCGTTATATGAAAAACATGTCACCCCTCCAGGAGTGTCATTCAAAAAAAGGATAAATACCCTTTATCTTTAGAACATAACAAATGGTCAATAAAATACCAAAATTGGTAGTGTCCTAATTTAACAAGTCAACCGGATTTCTCCTGATTATTTGGAAGCATTGCTTTTTAGTCATTAGTCAAGGTGCGCCCCTCAATCTTCACTGATCCTCCTCCTTGGCTCGGGACTGGCTATAGATCATCTCCAACTCCTGGCAGGCCATATCAAAGGTATAGCGACAGATGAAGTTGATAAAAGCCTTCTTAAACACCACCCAGCCCACATCCATGGCGATTCCAACCGATGAGGACTTCTTTACCCCTCGATAGACCATTAAAGGCCATTTCATCCAGCGATACATATCCCAGGTTTTTTTCGCGAAGATTCGCACCTGCTTGGGCAGCCAAATATCGGTGAAGGATTTCATACGGTACAGTGATTGTATCTGTATCCTGTGAAATCTTTTCACCACTGGTATTTTTTCGGTCTTGCACACGGATTTGATCCAAATTTGGCTTCGTGTCAGAAGCGGCCCAAGGGCAGCCTCTTCCAGCGGGCGCTCCGCGTCAGGGAAATATTTTCTGGCAATGACTTTCGCTGCGTGCCCCACTGCCTTTTTCCAGTCCTCCAGCCCCGGGCTAGAAATAAGCATGGATGGAAAACGCACTAAGCGATTGCGGATCTCCAGGATCTGGGTATCGGTGACATCGGGCTCTGAAGATTCCAGCGAGTCAAGATCTTCCAGGGCCTTTTCCAATTCACCTAACTCGGACGAAATGGGTTCCTCTTTCCCTTCCTCGTTATATGCCTGAATGGCCAGCCTTCCCACAAAGAGATAGACATCTACCAGCAGGCATCGTGTGAGGGTCAGCATAGTTAAACGATTGGAAAGGTAGGCCAGCCAGGAAAAAGGATCGGGTAAGATTACCAGGCGCAACTGAAAGATTCTCGTGACGAGCTTCCGGTAGCGACTCACACATCGTACAATCCAGTATTGACTTACCCGGTCGTACCATTCATAGGAGTGCCGAATGTGGCGAATGCGAACTCCCCGCAATCTCTGAAATCCAGGCCGGCGCAAAATCAGTTCCAGCCGATCGACAGAATCATGAGCTGATTTGAGGAAACGCCCGATGATGATACGCAATTCAGGCTTTTCCAATCCGGGATAATAGCAGGTGGCAATGGAATGCACATACACAGAGATATCTGCCAATTCCTTCAGTTCGGGAGAGGTAGCATGCCATACCCTCTGACAGCGTTCCCGCACTACCTTAAGTGCCTGTTCCTTGCGCTCACCGACTGCTTCTGCCTCCTTATCCAGGCCTTTCAGCTCGTCACTGAGGGAGCGCTTCCAGTTTAAGATTCCCCGCAGCCTCCAAACGACTAGAATACTGGCTGCCGTCAGCAACATCACTCCAAACGCCAACACGCCCTGTAGAATATGCCAGGTCAACCACCAGTCCATATTTCACAATCCTCGCTGATGATGGTCTCCATTGTCGAAAAAGGTGGTTTGAGAAACCAACCTTAAAGAAATGCTGCTACCATCATGGATATTCAATTCACAAAGTTAGGTATTACATTAATCTGGGTTGAACACTACCTACCACACCCTATTACTTCTAGGCACATAGCTCCCTTTGAAATTCCATTCTTATCTTCTGCAGGTTTGGGGTGAGGGAAGATAGATATTCATTGTTGTAGAGTGCCACAAGATCAAAAAAAGTCAATAAATTTTACTGCCTAGAATATACTGAATTCAAAGGGGAATTGGCAATCTTAATCCTAGGCAAGCAGTAAATATATATAGAACACACCGTTACCGATGCTTCGATATAAGGATTTTTTATGGAATGAGGAGGTGTGCAGATCACATAGGGGTGAAAAATTCACAATTCAAGGATCAAGCCTGAATTAAAAAGTGTGAATGGCAAAATGCAAAACCTACTCTACATAACGAGTTGATTTAATGCGTTTCTTAGTTATTTACCAGCGTCCCCACATTCATTGCATTTGATTGATTCGCTTTTTGAGCGCTTAAATATAGAAAATTTACACTTATATGTCAAAACAAATTCAGCTGTGCTCACTCTTTCAGCTTGATGGAGAGGTTGCCTTCTTCCACGCGGATATTTTCCACGCCGGCCACAAAGGCTTGCCAGAAGCCTCTTTCGGCGGCAAATTCTTTTACCAGGTCAACATTCTTGAGGCCGCCGAGCCATGCGTTGGGGAGCGGAATCCCCCAGATGCTGACACCTTTGAGCATGACAACCGGTTTCCTGTCATCATACCGCAGTTCTAAGCCGGCGGAGACCCTGATCGTCTTACCCCCGAGAAAGGGAAAATCGGGATCAAGATGTATTAGGAGTTTGGCGCTCGCCAGGTCCTCCGATAGATCGATGGCAAGTTTGTTAGCCAGATTGGTGTTTCGAGCCAGTAGGGCATTAAGTTCACGCTCGCTTAGTCTGATCTGTCGGCTGGCACCTGCTTCATCATAGCGCTCCGGTGTTAAAGGAGCGCGCCGCTTGCTACGGGCCGCCTGCGAATCATTCCCCTGTTTACCGGGCTCTCGCTCCGTGCGCCCCGTGGCGGGATCCAACAGCGCTAACTTGGCATTAAGCACCTTCGCTTCGCGGTCATTCAGTTTCACCGGTTTAAATTCCCTGGGAAGCAGGTAGGTCGTTGCCAGCCAGACCGTTATCACCGACGTAACCATGGCAATGGCCACGACGAGCAGCACGATCTTGAAGGCACTGGACCGTCTTTCTAAAACCGGCGGGCTGATTTGTAATGTATCCGTGTTCATGGCCACCTCTCGAAGGAAAATAAAGGGGTTAGAAGCAAAAGAGTCGGGACGACAGGGGCTTTTGCCCCGGCCCCTATCACGTTCCTAAATGTCTTGCCGATTGTCCGGGATTTCCCGTTTCTGGGGAATACCCCTGACTGTTTATCTGGTTTCAGGATATTTTTCAATAACTTTTCTGCTAACCCTAAAGACCCCTTTTCTCTCCCAAATTTGTGCTAAATTCATTATCCCCATGGTTAACATTCATATTTACTTTTTTATTGAAATTTGAGGCTTAAACACCTATTTTAAACTATATTCACTATGCTATCATTCAATTCCTGGCTGCTGGGAGAGAAATGCAAACCAATCATTATCCGTGACGCCGACAAGACCTTTCATTCCGTACTTCCCTAAAAATTATGGCTTAACAAAAGTCAAACGGAGGCCTGATCCCATTTCGCACAAGTTCATTCAGAAACTACGTTTTACATGGGGCATCTTCGAGTAATATTCTTTTGACTGAAGAACGTAATTTCACGAGATCATCACAATTTAGCAAAAGTCATGGGCTGATCCCAATTTGCATATTTCCTCTCAGAGTTTTAGATCACCAGAAACATCCTTCAATAATTCGTTTATCTGCTTTGCCACTTCATCCTTTGTCTTTTCATCGCCCTTAAGCTCAATTCGAACGTGATATTTGAGGTCTTGACCCGCTGCGGCCTTTGTGATCTCTGGAATTTGATCTGCTAAGTCCTGGATCTGGCTGGGCTCAAGATATGCTTCAGTGATCAGTACGTCTTTTGGAGGAGCTGGTGGAGAGGGTGGTGGGACTTCTTTGGGTATTTTCAGCTTTACCATTGGAGCACTAGAAAAATCAGAAGGCCAAGGACTAGAATCATCATGCAATTCGATAAATCGCGCCTTTAGTGCACCATCTATTGCATCCCTAACTGTCAGCCATGGCAAGGTCTTCCCAATTTTGTTGGACAAAGCGGTAGCGATAGATAGTCCTGTGGTGATATCCATACTCCATGCATCTGGTAAATTATCTGGCAATAATTTAACGGCAGAGATAGGCTCAGGCGGAAGTTGTAGAACTGTATCAACAGTCAAGATTCCTGGTGGAATATCCTCCCCCAAAATACTTGCCGGGCCCGAGGTTAGCCAAACTTTACCTGCGCAAACCGCCTCGTTCACCGCGTCATCCAGGACCTTTCGCTCAACCTTTGGGATGGTTACAGGCTCTTCATATCCATCCTTGGGGACCATCACTACATGGCCACCAGAAAAATAGTCAATGAGTTCTTGGTATCTGATTTCGGATCCCTTCCATAACCCAGTTAATTTCTCCGGTATGAGGAGCTCATAGGGCAAGCTCGTCAATTCAGCAGCCTCTGGTAGAATTACCTCTAGGCCTGGTTCTTTCAATGCGATCTCGTCAGGGCGCTCTCGCCAGAATGTTCGCACAGAGCGGTCAGGTCTAATAAGCTGTAGAACGAAGATACCCTCTACACAGCCATTCAGAAGCGTATCCAAGATGGCCTTCCGGTTTAGCATTTTGGGTAAATGGGGGAGCTGGGCGAAGGCACCGACAAGGTCTTTGACACGCCGGGATTTTTCGTCCTCTTTCCAAAGCTCATATGGGCCCCCTGGTAACAGCGCCTCAGCGGTAACAGGGGTATCTTGTATGCGAGAGCGGCTATCTGACTTGATGGTATGAAACAGAGGTTCATCACCTGCGGGGATCTTAAATGCATGCACTTCATTTTTCTCTGATATGGTGACCACAATACAGTAAGCTTGTCGTATTGCTTCAGGGATAGCCTTTCGTGCATCATCGATGTAATTCGCAAGTATAGCGCTCCGGATGGGGTCTATCTCCTGCTCTTTAAGTTCGGAACGCACTTCCTCCCAACCCAGGCAATCGCGAATTCTGTCACGTGTTACTTCAAGGCCGTCTTTTGAAGGAACGGCAAGAACAACGGAGTTTCGAAATACGCGAGGCCGATCTTTAGCTGTTGTCTCTTCAATAAAACGCTTTGATTCTAGGCTGGGCTTTCCCGGATCTGATGGGGAAGATGGGCCCAATATGGCAAAATGGAATTCTCCGTCATCCTCTATATCCCGTGGCTTTTGCGGTAAATTGTGTACCCTGGCACCGGAGGCAGAAGCGCCTGCCGTAAGGGATTTGTTCTTGCCAATATGATCGAGCAATAATGATTCGACAATATCAGGTGAGACCTTTGTGCGGACAGCCTCATAGTGCATCTGTCTTAGATTGGGTCTTGAACCCAACCGCCATGATTTAGGTAACTGTGTCTCTCCTTCCAGCTCCTTGTCTATTTCGCTGATTGCGCTCTCATCCAGAAACCATGAAGTTTTTGCCCACTTCAGCAAAGCCTTTTCCAACTCAATCTTGTCAGGACGAGGATGCCCTAAAAGAACCATCAGTTCAGAGGTGAGTGCTTTATGTCCAATGGGTTGAGAATGGAGGAAGGTTGCGATAACAGCCTGTTCACTCTCTCGAAATTTCAAACCGCCGGATTCAAACTGGATCGCCCGGGCTTTGGCGAGTTCCCCTTCGAGAATTCCTGTCCATTCTTGATGTTTTCCTTCATAAACCTCAGCAGCAGCAATTGATGTCAATTCTCGAAGCGCCTCAGATATGTCGTCGGTTCCAGGATCATTTAAGAAAATGTTGGTTGCCACAATAGGACATTGATCCCATTTAACGGCTTCGCGAAGCGCCAGAGCGAAAGTACGCAACACTCCACGAGTCCGTTGAAACCCCTCCAGATTCGTCCACTTGGAATAGAATATTTCTGTAAGGTCCGGATGGAAGGGATAGCTTTTTAGGAATCGTTCTTCAGCCAGCTTGCCCTCTTTTTTCATCTTATCATCAAGGTTCATGATGCCCTTAAGTGCACTAACTACATGGGGACGGAAGGCCTCCCGATCTTTGATAGACTCTGCCGTAAAAAATCGTCTCCGTAATACCTCGGCAACGTCTTCCTTGACCACAGGCTGGACACCTTCCTCACGTTCTCGTCGAAAAATCGCATATAGTTCTTGGGTAATTTCCTTGCCGAGTTTGTCGCTTTTCTTGGGATCCGTTGCAAGGAGGGATGTCACTACGGCACATTTGTCCACCTTGGTGGCAGCCTGAGTCAAATACTGGAAAAAGTTTTGCAGACGACCCCGCCAAACAGGATCAAGACTGATCTTTTCACGGGCATACGTCAACACCTCATCTAACAGAACCAGTGTGGATAGCCCGACTTTCCCTGGCAAGGACAACAGATCATTCATGAGGTTCTCTGCCGGGGCGCTCCCCCGTTCTTCGTCTTTCCCTTCCGCATGAAGCAATCTCAGTCCCTCTATTCCAGCAATTTGCCAGGCCAGAACGCTCCACGGCTGTTTAAGCCAGCGGGGTTTAGCATCCGGATCAATGGCCTCCATCCCCTTTTCGACATCCAACTTATCAAAGGAGATCACGGCAATGCGGCTTTTTGGTGGGGTCATGCCAGCATGCTCAATAAACTCTTTAACTGAAGGGATGTCTGGCAAATGATCCGGGTCTTTGACTAGATGCAGGAGGGTGATGAGTGTGTGTGTCTTGCCTCCGCCATAAGTGAGTTCCAACTGTCGAACGGCCTTGTCATTCTTGCCTGCTAAACGGACTATGACATCCTTGGCTAACTCACGTATGTTGAAAGTTGGATAGGTCAGGGCGAAGAATTCCTCAGGGTTTTGGTAGACCGGCTTTGCCTTGCCCATAATCACATCGTACAAATCCGCCGCAAAAATTGCTAACGACAATTCGCCGGACTTTAAATCATCTCTCAATTCCACCACTTCATGCCATGGTGTCCAAGGCAACATGCTCATTTTAAATCTCCTATTCTTAGATTTAACCGCGGAATGGACGGAATACGCAAAAAAGAATTCTGTCCATTTTTATGGGTCCTGTTGCCTATTTAAAAAACTCCTCTGCTTATCGTCCACCGTAACACCTCTCGCTTTTAGATGATTGCTAATACTTTCAAGGGTAGAGCGTTCTTCACTGCCTGTGTCTGCCAGTTCAATGAGCGCTTGAAGGACCTGATGGAAGGTATTGTTTCGTAGCAGTGCACGGCTATCGAGATAATCATCTACTTTGACCAGATCACCCGCTTTCCAGAGGAGCATCAGGCGATGGATCTGATCAATCAAGGGGATTTCACGCCGTCGGACGGTTTCCTCTTTTTCCTCTTCCGGAAAAAGCTTTATTTGTGCAGCCTGCGCGCCTGTCTTCGTTTTATCTATAGCAGGATCATAGCCCATACTCTGGCTTTTTCGCTGATTCCAATGCTTGAGTCTCAAGGTGCTGCCTGTGCCCCTACCAACTTCTTCGTCTTCGGATTCCTCTGCATCTGGCTCTGGAGTTGACTTACCACCTGTCCGCGCCAGTATATCGAACTGATTTACCAGCGCACCATCAGTAAGCCCAGATGAAATCGCATAAAGGATACAAGGCCCAGACGGTGCGTCATCCATACCAAAATCGTGACGGTGAAGAAAATAATAGGTTGTCACATCATCCAATCCACTTATTTCCACTGTTTCGCCGTCCTGGGAAAGCACCCGACCTACCACGAAATCCACGACCATACGGCGCACATGGCGTAGAAACTCAGGGACCTCAAGTAGTTTACCCGGTTCATTCGCCTTTTTTACAACCGGATGTTTGCTATAGGCTTCGAGAGCAGGACCTGTCGCAGCCCATACAAAGTCAGGCCCACGAATACCCGCATCCCAGAACTCTCGCAGTCTTTTGGTTATATTTTCCCGCATTTCTTCAAGTACCTTGTTATCCCAGCCATGGCGAGCAATTAAAGGACGTTTCTTACAGACCAGCCAGACGGATGAAGAAAGGGCGGCTGATGATTGTGCGCGAATTCGTCCTCTGCGTTCAGTTTGGATTGGCCAACTACCGTCTACAACAAACCCGGCTCTGATAATAGCAGAAACTAAAGTTCCCCAGGCATCGGGATGCTTATGAGCAAAAACAATGACGAGGTGCCCTTCAGGTTTCAAGGCCGCATAACAAGATCGAAAAGCACGATACATTCCTTCTTCATACGCCACTTTTGATTTTCGCTTATCTCCATTAAATCGACTCGCATCATCAATTAATTCACCGTCGTTTTGGTCATGATTCCATTTAGGTGAAAGTGGTTCACTAAAAGCAGCATCTATTTCTGGTGAAAGGCCATTTAGTATCCGGCGTAACCAAATGTAAAAGAAATCCATTAAGTCGGAGTATGGAATTGCATCATAGTATGGTGGGTCAGTCACAACAACATCAAAGTTGAATTTATGTTCTTCTGTTGCAGATCGACATAACGCTTTAGCAGAAACATCTCCCACTGCTTTTAGTGCATGATTAATATATTCAAAAATGTGATTTAAGCTGCCAGGAAATCCGCCAGCAGCATCTGACCACGGCATAATCTCAGTATAATCCCATATAATAGGAAGCGCAAAACGTCCAAAACTACCTGATGCCTTTTCTGCATTTGTAGAAATCCATATACACTGGGCCGAATTTCGATCTGCCAACTTATCCATTGCTAAAGTTAAATAACCACCTAAAGCCTGAAACCAATCTGATGAGTAACTCTCCATGCACATAGCATTACGAGCAAGAGAGGCTTTCTCGATAAATGTACCTATAGCTAGCAATTGACGAGGAGTAAAGAGTTTGTACCACTTGTCGAATCCGTAAAGGGGAACACGAAAACCTAAGGCCTCTTTGCTTGGGAGAGGCTCTGTCGGCAAACCAAAAGGTATATCAGCAAAGACTTTTTCGACTTCGTCTTCGGTGCAGGATGCGGCTTCTATTTCATGAGCAGTAGGTCTTCGATATTCCTTACCCTTTAGCCCATTTACCACTACGGCGGTCATGATGCTTCCAAGCCGACCTGCCTTTCCCTCTAAACGTATGTCTTGCATTGTCATGATGGCTGGGCAGCATGGGCATTTAGCGCCAGAACGTGTCATTGTACCAGCACCAATCTTTTTATCATGCTCGCGTCTCTGTGCGGCATTACCGCCATTCACGGGAACATCGTTTTGCACCCCAAAGACAACCCCTTTTTTATCCTTGTTTGGTTCCATAGTGAGAAGAACCCGTTTATTCGGTTTTTTACACAGCCAACGTGTCTTTAGAAGAGGAACAGTTGCCCGGCAATTCTTGCAAGTCACCGTCCGCGCCCAGAGGTATGCGACAGCCGGTTTGGCAACCCAGCGTGGATTGGTTTTGTCATCAAGATACTT
>Ga0114930_10004045_pt1 | contig 12526 bp, 15 predicted proteins | sample AnhtaG_FD_87300 | JGI IMG/M metagenome (GOLD analysis project Ga0114930, IMG submission 87300) | Deep subsurface microbial communities from Anholt, Denmark to uncover new lineages of life (NeLLi) - Anholt_01485 metaG | ecosystem: Environmental > Aquatic > Marine > Oceanic > Sediment | place... | reverse complement strand
GTCATCTTGTCCGCATTGGTGACGAAGTAGGGCGACACGTAGCCGCGGTCGAACTGCATGCCCTCGACCACGTCGAGCTCGGTCTCCAGGCTCTTCGCCTCCTCGACCGTGATCACGCCCTCGTTGCCCACCTTCTCCATCGCCTTGGCGATCATGTCGCCGATCTCGCGCTCGCCGTTGGCCGAGATGGTGCCGATTTGGGAGATTTCCTCATTGGTCGAGACCTTCTTCGACCGCTTCCTGAGGTCGTCCACCACGGTGTCGACCGCGAGGTCGATGCCGCGCTTGAGGTCCATCGGGTTCATGCCCGCGGCCACCGCCTTGGCGCCCTCGCGCACGATCGCCTGCGCCAGCACGGTCGCCGTGGTGGTGCCGTCGCCGGCCACGTCGCTGGCTTTCGACGCCACTTCCTTCACCATCTGCGCGCCCATGTTCTCGAACTTGTCGGCAAGCTCGATCTCCTTGGCCACCGTCACGCCGTCCTTGGTGATGCGCGGCGCGCCGAACGACTTGTCCAGCACCACGTTGCGGCCCTTGGGCCCGAGGGTGACGCGCACCGCGTCGGCCAGAATGTCCACGCCGCGCAGCATCCGCGTGCGCGCGTCGGTCGAAAACCTCACGTCTTTCGCTGCCATTGTCCTTGCTCCTTGGGATTGCTTTCAGAAAGACGCGCCGGTCAGGCCGCCTTCTTCTTGGAGGCCGCGGCGCCCTGGATGACGCCCATGATGTCGGACTCCTTCATGATCATCAGTTCCTCGCCGTCCAGCTTCACCTCGGTGCCCGACCACTTGCCGAACAGCACCCGGTCGCCGGCCTTCACCGACATCGGAACCATCACGCCCTTCTCGTCGCGGGCGCCGGGGCCCACGGCCACCACCTCGCCCTCCATCGGCTTTTCCTTGGCGGTGTCGGGAATGATGATGCCGCCCTTGGTGCGGCCTTCCTCTTCCACGCGCCTAACCAGGACGCGGTCATGCAACGGACGGAAACCCATTGGCTTACTCCCTGATTTTGCTGCCGAAATTTCGACCTGCTAGCACTCATCAGTGCCGAGTGCCAGGGGACATAAGGAGTTTCGCCGGCGCCGTCAAGGGGGCCGGGATCGCCCAACGCCCGGCCCGAGCGTAGGCTTCGCGGCGGCTGAGGCACGCCACAGGCAGGCCTAAAGGGGGCCAAAGGGGGATCGGGGGCCATGGTGCGGGTTCTGGGCGTCGACCACATCGCGATCCGCGTGTCGGACTTCGCGCGGTCCAAACGGTTCTACCGGCGGCTGCTCACGTTCATGGGCTTCGTGGTCGAGGGCGAATACCCCGACGCCGCGGGCTGGCACAACGGCAAGACCGTGTTCTGGATCGGACAGGCCGATGCCGAGGGCAAGCGGCACCCGTTCCGCATCGGCAATGTCGGGCTGCACCACTACGCCTTCGAGCTGTCGAAGCGCGCCGACGTGGACGAGCTGCACGAATTCCTGAAGAAAGAGGGCGCGACCGTGGTCGATCCGCCGGGGGAGTACTACCCCGACTATTACGCGGTCTATTTCCTCGATCCCGACGGCATCAAGCTCGAGGGCATGTTCTATCCGCAAGCCCCGGCGAAGCCGAAAGCGAAGCGGCGGCGCAAGGCCGCGGGCAAGCGCAAGCGCCGGCGCTAGAAATCGCGCCGGGCGCGGGGGCTATTCCCGCTTCGGCGGATCGCGGCTCAGGCCCTTGGCTTCCAGCGCCGCCAGGTACTCGGCCCAGATCGCCTCGTACCCCTCGCCGATCTCGCGCAGGTAGGCCCAGGAATAGATGCCGGTGTCGTGCAGGTCGTCGAACCTGAGGCGCACCGCGTAGTTGCCCACGGGGTCGATGCCGATGATGCCGACGTGCCGGCGGCCGGGCACGAGCTGCTTCTGCCCGGGCCCGTGCCCCTGCACCTCCGCCGAGGGGCTGACGACGCGCAGGTACTCCGCGGGATAGCGCATGGTCTTGCCGTCGTCCCACGCCACTTCCAGCGTCTTGTCGTCCTTGCGGTAGCGGATTTCCGCCGGGCGGAACCGCGTGTCGAAGCGCGGGTCGATCACGGCTTGTCCGACACCTGCCTGGCCTCGTCCACCAGCATGATCGGGATGCCATCGCGGATCGGGTAGGCCAGGCCCGCCTTCTCGCTGACCAGCTCCTGGCGCTCGGCGTCGTAGCGCAACGGGCCCTTGGTCAAGGGGCAGACCAGGATCTCCAGGAGCTTGGGATCGACGCCGGGGTGCTTGTCGCTCATCGCTGGCCTCCCTGTCGGCTGCGCGTCGGCCGGTTCACAGCGGCCGATTCACCGGCCGTCAATTCACCGTCTGCTCGCCCTCGCGCCCGGGGCCCATCAGCGCCATTTCCATGAGGCCCGTCAAGATGCGCGCGCGCTCGAGCGTGCCGGCGCATTCCAGCAGCGCCTGCTTCTCCGCCGGCCCGAACGGGCAGACCATCGCCAGCGACGTGACCAGCTTCTCGTCCGGCGTCTCCTTGATCGCGTCCCAGTTGGCGTCGAGCTTGTGCAGGTGGAAGAAGGGCTTGACCGCCTTCAGCAGCCGGTCGCGGTCGACCGCCTCGCGCGCCACGTCGGCCTTGGGCTCCATGTCGCCGGAAAAGCGCCCCCAGTCCGCGATCACGCGCCGGTAGCCGTGCTGCGGCGCCAGCTCCTGCTTGACCGCGAAGCGGCACAGGCCCTTGAGAACGACGTGGTAGCGCCCGTCGTCGCTCTCGCCGAACTGCACGATGCGCCCGGCGCAGCCCGTGGGGTAGAGCGGGGGGCGGTCGTCGGGCTCCGGCTTCTCGGGCACCGTGGGCTGGATCATGCCGATGACGCGCGCGGCCGCCAGCGCGTCCGAGGTCATGGCGAGGTAGCGCGGCTCGAACACGTTGAGCGGCAGCTTGCCGCCGGGCAACAGCAGCACGCCCTGGAGCGGGAACAGGGGGATGATCTGCGGCAGTTCCGTGAAGGCCGGGTCGAACGGCGAGCGGCTCACGGCACCGCCCGCGCCTACGAGAACAGCACCGAGCTCAGCTTGCGCCTTCCCGCGACGGTGCGCGGGTCGGCGTTGCCGAACGCCTCGAACAGCTTCAGGAGCTGCTTGCGCGCGGCCTCCTCGTTCCAGGTGCGGTTGCGCCGGATGCTCTCGATCAGCTCGTCCACCGCCGCATCGCCGTTGCCCGCGGCGTAGAGCGCCAGCGCCAGGTCGAGCCGCGCCTGGTGGTCGTTGGGGTCGCCCGCCACCTTCTGCTTCAAGACCTCGATCGAGCCCGCGGCCTTGCCCGCGCTTTCCGCGAGGTCGAGCGCCGCCCTGGCCGCGCCCACTTCGCCCGCGACCGCCGGGTCCTTGAGCTTCTCGGGCGCGATGGCGTCGAGCGTCTGCTTGGCGCGCTTGGCGTCGCCGCCGGCGATGAGGCAGCGCGCGAGCCGGGCGCGCGCGACCGCGTTCTGCGGATCGTGCTGCACCACCTGGGCGAGAATTCCGCCCGCGGTCGCCGTGTCGCCCGCGTCCATCAGCTGCTTGGCCTGCGCGAGCGCCTGGTCGACCGGCGATTCCGGCGCGGGGCGCCCCGAGGCCTCGATCAGGCGCTTGACGAACTGCTTGACCTGGCTTTCCGGCACCGCGCCCACGAACCCGTCGACCGGGCGGCCTTGCGCGAAGGCGTACACCACCGGGATCGACTGGATGCGCATCTGCTGCGCGATCTCGGGGTTCTCGTCGATGTTGACCTTGACCATGCGCACGGCGCCCTCGGCCTCGCGCACCGCCTTCTCCAGGACCGGCCCGAGCTGCTTGCACGGCCCGCACCACGGCGCCCAGAAATCGACGATCACCGGCTGGTCGTGGCTGGCGTCCACCACGTCGGCCATGAAGGTCTGGGTGGTGGAGTTCTTGACGAGCTCGCCCGCGCCCCTGGGGCCGCCCTGTGGCCCGCCCTGTGGCCCGCCCTGTGGCCCACCCTGGGGACCGCGCTGGGGGCCGCCCTGGAGGCCGCCCTTCGGCGCTCCCGCCGGCCCGCCGGGGGGCGGATTTCCCTGCGGCTTGCCGCCGCCGATCAGCATGTCAGCCATGATTCCAAGCGGTTCCCTGGTTCGTTGCGCGGAGTGTACACCCCAAAATGGCCATGCGCCCATGCCCGGGCAAGGGTGGGCAAGGGCGGGCCCGGGCGGAAACGGGCGGGCTCAGGCGCCGGAGGCTTGGCCCAGATCGACGGTCCTGGGGACGTGGCCGCAGGATTCGATGAACCGCACCAGGTCCCCGGGCGCGATCGCGGTGGTCAGCCGGTTGCTCAAGGGGTGGTAGTTGAGCGGGTCGCGCGCCAGCATGTCCCGGTCCAGGTACACCGCGACGCGCCGTCCCGCGTCGTTGACGAGGGCGAAGGGCGTCACCGCCCCCGGCTCCACCCCCAGCGCCTGCATCAACAGCGCCGGGTCGCCGAACGACAGGTTGCCGGCGGCGCCCAAGACGTGGCGCAGGGACTTGAGATCGATGCGCCGGTCCTCGAGCGTCACCAGCAGGAACAGGCTGCGCTTCTTGTCGCGCAGGAACAGGTTCTTGCAATGCCCGCCCGGCAGGTCGCCGCGCAGGCGCTTGCTGTCCTCGACGGTGAAGAGCGGCGGGTGCTCGTAGGTCGTGTACGGGATGCCGAGCCGGTCGAGCCGCGCGAACAGGTCCGCGGGCGTGGCGGGCCTGGGAGCGGCCGGGGCGGCGGGCATGGGGACGGCGGTCGTGGCGGCGTCGGTCGTCGGGGTGTCGGTCATGCGGGCGCGACCTTAACGGAGCCGCGCCAGGCCGCGCAACCCGGCTATGTCCACGTCTATCACGCCGTCCAAGTTCATAGCCTAGTGTCCGGATCTGAAACAGCGAGTGTCCCGGGTTTCGCGCCGTTTCAGATGTGACAGGGCGCGGCGGCAATAACCGTTTCAAGAAACGTAATTCTCTTGGGACAAACGAGATACACCAAAACAATCAGGAGAAACGTTGCGCCTGACTGGAACTGCGCGGACCAATCGAAAATGAACCACTCAGCACTAAGATGTCTTGCTCTCGGCACCGTTTTGATTCTATAGGAGCCGCACATCTCCTGAGCCTCAAATAGAAAGTCCCACATGAAATCGCGTTCCCACTTATTTCTACGCCATACATTCCAAAGCCACAAAACGTATAGGAAGAAAGCAGCAGCGCCGACCCAAATTGGCAAAGCCTCAACACGCAGCGTTCCTATTGCTGCCGCCAAGAGTGCCCACGCGCCAAAGGACAGACCCCACTCAGAACGCCGGCGTGCGTCCCATCTGGCAGCTCCAAAATCGGCTAGCTTCATACAGGCATCAAACTTATCTTTAGGTGTCATTATTTGAAATTATAGCGCCCCATCGGTCTCCTGTCTTTGGTTCTCTAGGCTCCCGTGCTGGGGTATCAATGATTTACTGATTACTTCCCCGGGGTCTGTCTTAGCTTTCGCAGGGCCCAATCCTGGGGCGTCCTAGTTTGCTGACCTGATTGGCATGGTTTGGCCAACAGTCAGGCTTTCCCTCGGGTTGACAGGGGGAAGGGGGGTCTTTATAGAGGCGCCTCTTTTCCGGGGGCTCCAAGGGATGCCGAGGCCCCAGGCCCGCAACGGAGCCGGTCATGAAGGTCGTCAATTCGCTGAAGACCATGAAGTCGCGCGACAAGAACTGCCGCATCGTGCGCCGGCGCGGCCGCGTCTACGTCATCAACAAGAAGAACCCGCGCTTCAAGGCCCGCCAGGGCTGAACCGCCGGGCGCATCGCGCACGACACGGGGCCCTTGCGGCCCCGTTCGCATTTCAAGGGCCCGCGGAAACCGCCAAGGCACCAAGGGCTGGATTGCGCCGCCAGGGGCCGCGCGGAAGCCCGCATGGCGCCTCGATGCGATGGCGGTTCGTCTTCGGTTCGGGCCGGGCGCTTCGAATCGCAGGGGCGAATTGACGCCATCGGGCAACCCTGCGACCCTTGCCGAGAAAATCGGGGAGAGACGCTTGCCGCCCCAGATGCCCGCGCCGGACCGCGCCGTCGTCGCCCGCCGCGCCGAGATCGCGGTGGACTTGCGCGCCATCGTCCCGGGCGAGGGCGTGATCGTGGACGACGTGGCGCTGCGCGCCTACGAATCCGACGGCATCTCCGCCTACAAGCAGAAGCCGATGATCGTGGTGCTGCCCGACACCACCGCGCAGGTGTCGCGCGTCCTCAAGTATTGCCACGAAGCGGGCGTGAAGGTGGTGCCGCGCGGCGGCGGCACGTCGCTCTCGGGCGGGGCGCTGCCGCTGGCCGACGGCATCGTGCTGGCCCTCGGCAAGTTGAACCGCATCCGCGGGATCGACTGGGACAACCGCGCGGTGGTGGCCGAGCCGGGCGTGACCAACCTCGGCATCACCAACGCGGTCCAGCACAGGGGTTTCTACTACGCGCCCGACCCGTCGAGCCAGATCGCCTGCACCATCGGCGGCAACGTGGCCGAGAACTCGGGCGGCGTGCATTGCCTGAAATACGGCATGACCGCGAACAACGTGCTGGGCGTCGAGTTCGTGCTGATGACCGGCGAGACCGTGCGCCTGGGCGGCGCGCATCTCGACAGCGGCGGCTACGACCTCCTGGGCCTGATGAACGGCTCGGAAGGGCTTCTGGGCGTGGTGACCGAGGTGACCGTGCGCATCCTGCGCAAGCCCGCCCATGCCCAGGCCCTGCTGCTGGGCTTCCCCAGCAACGAGAGCGCGGGCGATTGCGTCGGCGCGGTGATCGCGGAGGGCATCATCCCCGCGGGCATGGAGATGATGGACCGGCCGGCGATCCACGCGGTCGAGGATTTCGTGCGCGCCGGCTATCCGCGCGACGTCGAGGCGCTGGTGATCGTCGAGCTCGACGGGCCCGAGGTCGAGGTGCACGAGCTGGTGGCGCGCGTCGAGGCGATCGCGCGCAAATGCGGCGCGGGCTACGTGCGCGTCAGCCGCAGCGAGAAGGAGCGCGAGGCGTTCTGGGCCGGGCGCAAGGCGGCGTTCCCGGCCGTGGGGCGCATCACGCCCGACTACCTGTGCATGGACGGCACCATCCCCAGGGCGCAGCTTCCCCTGGTCCTGAAGCGCACCGACGAGCTTGCGAAGAAGTACGGCCTGCGCATCGCCAACGTGTTCCACGCCGGCGACGGCAACCTGCATCCCCTGATCCTGTTCGACGCCAATTCGGGCGAACTGGAGCGCGCGGAGAAGCTCGGCGCCGACATCCTGCGCCTGTGCGTCGAGGTCGGCGGCGTGCTGACCGGCGAGCACGGCGTGGGCGTGGAAAAGCGCGACCTGATGCCCACCATGTTCACCGAGATCGATTTGAACCAGCAGCAGCGCCTGAAATGCGCGTTCGACCCCAACGGCCTCTTGAACCCCGGCAAGGTGTTCCCGGAGCTGCACCGCTGCGCGGAGCTGGGCAAGCTGCACGTCGGCGGCGGCCGGCTGCCGCGCCCCGACCTGCCCAGGTTTTGATGGACGGCCGTCCCTCGCCCGCCCGCCTTCACGTCGCTTCGGCGGGCGCCCTCTCCCACAGGCGGAGGGTTCCGAATCTCGGCCATCTCCCGCCGGGTGAGGGTGGCGAGCGTCGGCGAGCCGGGTGAGGGACGGCGCCCCATGCAAACGCTCCGCCCCGCGAACGCGGCCGAGCTTCTCGACGCGGTCAAGGACGCGCTGGCCGACGCCACGGCGCTCGAGATCGTGGGCGGCGGCACCAAGCGCGACCTGGGCCGGCCGTTCCAGGCCGGGCGGCGGCTGGAAACCGCGCGCCTCGCCGGCATCACGCTGTACGAGCCGGGCGAGCTGGTGCTGTCGGCCCTCGCGGGAACGCCGCTCCGGGAGATCGAACGGACGCTCGCGGAGCAGCGCCAGGAACTCGCGTTCGAGCCGCCCGACCTGGGCCCGCTGTACGGCCTGGAACCGGGGCGGCAGAGCATCGGCGGCGTGCTCGCGGGCAACCTGTCGGGGCCGCGGCGCATCAAGGCCGGCGCGGCGCGCGACCATTTCCTCGGCTTCCACGCCGTGAGCGGAAGGGGCGAGGCGTTCAAGTCGGGCGGGCGCGTGATGAAGAACGTCACGGGCTACGATCTGTCGAAGCTGATGGCGGGGTCGTGGGGCACGCTCGCGGTGCTGAGCGACGTGACGCTCAAGGTGCTGCCCAAGCCGGAAAAAACCCGCACGGTGCTGGTGCTGGGGCTCGAGCCCACGCGCGCGGCCGCGGCCATGACCGCGGCGCTCACGGGCCCGCACGACGTCTCGGGCGCGGCGCACCTGCCCGCCGATCTGGCGCGGCTGTCGGTCGTCTCGTACGTGCAAGGCGCGGGCCGGGCCGCGACGGCGCTGCGCCTGGAAGGCCCGCCGGAATCGGTCGCGCACCGCTGCGCGGAGTTGAAGAAGGAGTTGGCGGCGTTCGGCGCGGTCGAGGAGCTGCACTCCACCAATAGCACGGCGCTGTGGCGCGAGATCCGCGACGCGGCGTTCCTGGTAGCGCCCCAGGACCGGCCGCTCTGGCGCGTCTCGGTGCCGCCGCGGGAAGGCGCGCGCGTGGCCGCCGCGGTCGCCCAGGCGTTCGACGCCCGGTGGTTCATGGATTGGGGCGGCGGGCTGCTGTGGCTCTCGGCGCCGCAGGAGCTGGCGGACGCCGGCGCGGCGGCGGTGCGCGGCGCGGTCGGAGAGCATGGCCACGCCACGCTCTACCGCGCGCCCGCCGACCTGCGCGCTCAGGTTCCGGTGTTCCAGCCCCAGGCGCCGGCGCTGGCGGCGCTGACCCAGCGCGTCAAGGACAGCTTCGACCCCGCGCGCATCCTCAACCCCGGCCGCATGTACGCGGGGGTGTGAGATGAGGTGGCAACAACGTAACTTTTGGTGGATTCCGCCCACAATCGTATCTTGTGTATTCACTGCGCTGGCCTACGCATTGATCCATAGGAAAGGCGGTTGGGCCAAGTTTCTAGGGTTATCGTACGAAGACATCGCGGCATATGCTTCCGCATATGCCGGCGCGCTTGCGTTTATTTGGCTAGTCGCTGGCTATGTTCAGCAAGGAGCGAACCTCAGGCGACAGACGGAAATACTTGATAAGCAAAGCGATCAGATCGCACGCCAAACCGAATTGGCAACGCGGGAGGCGTTCCTAAAACTCAGAGAGCTAATTACGGATGATCTCTTGACTACGAACTACGAGATTCTGCGAACAATAACAATGCTTGAAGCGGAAGGCTCACCCGATCTCGTTAATAATTTAAGGGTGATGGAAGAGCGGCGCCGCGATGGAAACTACGTCAGTCGATCTCTTTTGCCGCACCTGGATTCGAATCGTCGCCATGTGACCGTCGCTATTCTGAAGGCGAAAGCACGATACATACGCACGCCATTTGAAACCTACTGCAAATATTTTGAGGCTTTGCTCGATGAAGCTGATCGGTGCGGGCCAAGTGTTGATCTGCGCAGCGTTATTGAGGGAACAGAATTCGGTGTGTTCTATGCGGTTTATTCGAAGATGTTGGGGCGCGAATCCAAGCTGCGCAGGATGGACCAAGGACTAGGCGAGTTTCTGGGGCCAGATCGAGCCGATCAGAAGCTCTGAACTAGGTACGCTGATGCAAACCTTCTTCACCCCGGCGCAGCTTGCCGATCCCGACCTGAAAGAGGCGAACGAAATCCTCAGGGCCTGCGTGCATTGCGGGTTCTGCACCGCGACCTGCCCCACCTTCGTGCTCTTGGGCGACGAGCTCGACAGCCCCAGGGGGCGCATCTACCTGATCAAGGACATGCTGGAGAACGGCCGCGCCGCCGACGCGCGCACCGTGCGTCACGTCGACCGGTGTCTCTCGTGCCTCGCTTGCATGACCACCTGCCCCTCGGGCGTCAACTACATGCACCTGGTCGACCACGCGCGCGCGCATATCGCGGAGACCTACACCCGCCCGCTCGCCGACCGGCTGTTGCGCCGGCTGGTCGCGCTGGTGGTGCCCAATCCCGCGCTGTTCCGCCTGTCGCTTAAGGGCGCCAGGCTCGGCAAGCCGTTCGCGGCGCTCCTGCCCAAGGCGTTGCGGGCGATGCTCGCGCTCGCGCCCGCGCGCCTGCAACCCGCCTCGCACGCGGACCGGCCGCAGGTGTTCAAGGCGGAAGGTGCGCGCAAGAAGCGCGTGGCGCTCTTGACCGGCTGCGCCCAGCGCGTGCTGGAGCCGCAGATCAACGCGGCGACGGTGCGCCTGCTGACGCGCCACGGCGCGGAGGTCGTGGTCGCCGAGGGCGCGGGGTGCTGCGGCGCGCTGGTGCATCACCTCGGCATGACGGAGCGCGCGCACGCCCAGGCGCGCGCCAACATCCGGGCCTGGACGCGCGAGATCGAGGGCGAGGGCCTGGACGCCGTCGTCGTCAACGCCTCGGGCTGCGGCACGGTGGTGAAGGACTACGGGTTCATGTTCCGGTCGGACCCCGCGTGGGCGGACCGGGCGGCGAAGGTGTCGGCTCTGGCGCAGGACGTGAGCGAAGCGATGGGCGAGCTGGGCTTGCGCGCGCCCGCGATCGAGACCGGGCAGACCGTCGCCTACCACTCCGCCTGCTCGCTCCAGCACGGGCAGAAGATAGACGCCGCGCCCAAGGCGCTGCTGGAGGCGGCGGGGTTCGCGGTCAAGGACGTGCCGGAGGGGCATCTCTGCTGCGGCTCGGCCGGCACCTACAACATGCTCCAGGCCGACCTCGCCCAGCGGCTCAAGGAGCGCAAGCTCGCCAACATCCGGTCGATCGCGCCCGAGATCGTGGCGGCGGGCAATATCGGCTGCATCGAGCAATTGGCGCACGAGGCGGGCGTGCCCGTGGTCCACACCGTGGAGCTCTTGGACTGGGCGACCGGCGGGCCGAAGCCGCGCGGTCTGGCATAGGAAACCGCCAGGACGCCAAGGCTCGAAGACGAGCCCGATTCCGCGCGGTCCTTGGCCGCGCTTTCCTTACCTTGGTGTCTTCGTGTCTCGACGGTTGCTCGGCCTACGCCGGCCTTCGCGCGTTGAGCGCCGCGGCGATGGTGCCGTCGTCGAGATAGTCGAGCTCGCCGCCCACTGGCACGCCGTGCGCCAGGCGCGAGACCTTCGCGGCCGTGCCCGCGAGCTTGTCGGCGATGTAGTGCGCGGTAGTCTGGCCGTCGACCGTGGCGTCGAGCGCCAGGATCGCCTCGCGCACCTCGCCGCGCCGGGCGCGGCCGACCAGCCCCGCGATGTTGAGCTTCTCGGGCCCCACGCCGTCGAGCGCCGACAGCATCCCGCCCAGCACGTGGTAGCGCCCCTTGAACGCGCCGCTGCGCTCGAGCGCCCACAGATCGCCCACCTCGGCCACCACGCACACCAGGCCCGCGTCGCGCCGCGGATCGGCGCAGATCGCGCACGGGTCGGCGGTGTCGAGGTTGCCGCACTGCCCGCAGGCCTTGACCGTGCGCGCGACCTCGTCGAGCGCGCGCATCAGCGGGTCGAGCAGGCTCTCGCGCCGCTTCAGCAGGTGCAGCGCCGCGCGCCGGGCCGAACGCGGCCCCAGGCCCGGCAGCCGCGCCAGGAGCTGGATCAGCTTCTCGATCTCCGCGCCGGTCATGCGGTATCCCGCCGCCGGAAAAGAGGGTTCCCCCTTCCGCAAGGGAATCGGGGCCTCGAAAAGGACATTGCCAACTGGGTCGTGCACGCGATCGGCGGCATCAGAACGGCAGCTTCATGCCGGGCGGAAGCTGCAAGCCGCCGAGCAGCTTCTGCGTCTCTTCCTGCATCATCGTCTCGGCCTTGGATCGCGCGTCGTTGGCCGCCGCGACGATCAGGTCCTCGATTACGCCGGCGTCCTCGGGCTTCAAGAGCGACGGGTCGATGCTGACGCGCCGGAGCGCCCCCTTGCCCGTGGCGGTGACGCGCACCAGGCCGCCGCCCGCGGCGCCGGTCACCTCCGCCGCCTCCAGCCGCGCCTGAAGCTCGCCCATCTTCGCCTGCATCTCCTGGGCCTGCTTCATCATGTTGGCGAGGTTCTTCATTGCTCCGACTCTCCGCCGGTTTCCTCGTCCGCGGCCGCGTCGCCGGGCGGCGGCTCGGGCGCGGCGCGCTCGCGCACCATCACGATGCTGGCCTCGGGGAACACGTCCTTGACCGCCTTGACCAGGGGATGCTCGGCGGTCTCCTGGCGCAGGCGCTGGGCGCTGTCGAGCTGCTGCTGGCGCAGCGTCGGCCGGCCTTCCTGGTTCGACACGCCGACCATCCAGCGCCGCCCGGTCCATTCTTGCAGCAGGCCCTGGAGCTGCCCCGCCAGGCCCTTGGGCGCCTGCGGCGCGGGGCGGAACTCCAGCACCCCCGGCTCGTAGCGCACGAGATGCACGTTGTTGGTGAGGTTGGCGTGCAGGATCGCCTCGCGCTTCTCCGCCACCAGCGCGACCAGCCCCGGGAAATCCGAGGGCGACGGCGAAAGCGCCGCGGCCGCGGGCCCGGGCCGGAGCGCTTGCTCGGGCGCGCTGTCGGCGCGCGGCGCGGCCTGCGCGGAGCCGCGCG
>Ga0114930_10004043_pt1 | contig 12530 bp, 10 predicted proteins | sample AnhtaG_FD_87300 | JGI IMG/M metagenome (GOLD analysis project Ga0114930, IMG submission 87300) | Deep subsurface microbial communities from Anholt, Denmark to uncover new lineages of life (NeLLi) - Anholt_01485 metaG | ecosystem: Environmental > Aquatic > Marine > Oceanic > Sediment | place... | reverse complement strand
TACGTGGACCAAGCCGGTCACCAGCGGCATCCCGTCTCCCGGATCGATGGCCACGATCCGCCGACTCCCGAACGGCGATATTCTGCTTATCTGGAACTGGGCCGCGCCGGAGACTATCGAAGGGCCGTGGCCGCGCAACTTCATCACGGCGGCCATCTCGAAAGATGAAGCAAAGAACTTCAGCTACGTGCGCCATCTCGACGGCGACGCGGACTTCGAGGGGAAGATCACGATGGCCAACGTGGCGTTTGCCGCCAATGACAAGGTCGTGATCACCTACAGCAAGTCCATGACCAAGAAGAACGCTTACAACTGGCGGCTCCAGGTGCTTCCCCTGGCGTGGTTCTACGAGGGCAACACGGAGCAGGTCTACGGCGAGTCCTACCTGCCTGTCCTGCAGGAGGCGCTGCCAAGGCCGAAGGGAGGGGCCCAGGAGTGACGTGCGCCGTGTTGTCAGCACTGGCGGCGATCACCCTCTCATTGAAGTTCATGCGCAACCCCCATAGAATCAGGGCGATCATATTCGGGTGGGCTTATGGACGACTCCCTCGGGAACGCCTTGGTGCAGTTCGAAGGTTGTCTGCGGGCGCTTCGCGCCGCGGCCGGCGCGATACCCGCGTTGAATAGCGCCCTGTTCGAGGGCTTCGAGGACTGGGAGCGCCAACTCACGCTGAAGCTCGCGCCGCAGCTTTCGGGGGAGGGCTGCCTCATCGTCGCGGTCGCCGGCGGCACAAACACGGGTAAGTCAACGGTTTTCAACGCCTTGCTCGGGACAAGGCTGAGCCCGATCTCGCCGTACGGGGCCTACACGAAGCACCCGCTGGTAGCGGCCAACGAACGGCGCCATCGAGAGTGTCTCGAAAAAGGCAAGCTCCTCCCCGACGCCTTCGTGCCGAAGCCGTGGGGACCCGAGCAAGTGGCGGCGCTCACCGACGAGTCGGCCGACGGCATGACGGTGTTCATAGCCCGTCACGATGCGCTGCCTGACCGGCTGGTGCTGCTGGACACGCCGGACATCGACTCGATTGTCAAGGAGAACTGGGAGCTGGCCAAGAGCATCCGCGAGGCGGGCGACGTGGTGGTGGCGGTGCTCACGGCCCAGAAGTACGCCGACACGCGGGTGGTCGAGTTCCTGCGCGAGGCCCGCCAGGCGGGCCGCCACGTGGTGGCGCTGATGAACATAGCGGATGACGGGGGCCGGGACTACGCGGTGACGCGCCGGCAGGCGGCCGAGTTCTTCGAGTACTTGCGCGGGGGCGACGAGGCCTCGCCCATGATCGAACTGCCGCTCTTCGTCCTGCCCCGCCTGGCACGCGGCCAGGGCGAGGCCCTGGCCGGGCCGGTCGCCGTGGACGACCCCGCCCGGACGCTCTGGGCCTACTTGGAGGCGCTCGACGCGGTGGGCCTGAAAAAGCGGGTGCTGGCGGACAACCTCAGCCGGTTCACGGCCCAGGCGGACGCGTTCATCGAGCGCGCCCAGGCGGTGTCGGGCGGACTCGGCGAGAGCCTGGCGCAGTTGGACGCCATGACGGTCGAGGCGAGCGGGGCGTACGTCCCGAAGCCGGGCCGTGAGGTGGTGACGGTGGTGCATGATTACATCCAGGACCACGCCAAGGGGGCCGACCGCGCGTTGGGCCAGCTCTCGGCCAACGTGGCCAAGGTCCCCGGCTGGCTGCTGACCAAGACCAAGGCCGTGTTCCGGCGGGACCGCGGCGTCAGCGCCTCGGAGCAGGAGCGGCGGCTCGAAGATAAGCAGCGCAAGGCCATCGAGGAGATCGTTCACCGCCTTTACGGCCAGTACAGCACCCAGGCCGTCAGCGCCATGCGCCAGCGGGTCCCGCAGGCCGCGGACCATTTCGCGGACAGGCTCAAGGACCTGGACCCCGCATCGGTGGCGGCGCAGGTCGTCGAGGAGACGCTCGAATCGGACGCGTACGTGAGCGCCTACCGCGACTACGCCTATCGGGAGTTGGAGGTGCGGTGGGCCGACTGGAAGTTCCGGTGGAAGGTCCGGTCCTTCTACAACCTGGGCCTGCTGGGTTCCGGCGCCGGCGTGCTCATCCTGCTGTGGTCCGGGGGTTGGGCGCAGGGGCTGGTGTTGTCCGAGATCCTGGTGTCCATGGGCGTGCCGGTGCTCGAGCACACCGTGGCCCGGACGGCCGCCTACCTGTGGGGCGACAAGCTGTCGGGGCTGATTGGCGCGTGGCAGCGGCTGCAGCGCGACGCCCTCGAGCAGGCCCTGCGCAACCACCTGAGCGACCCGGCCCTGGGCGAATTGCGCCCGCTGCACGCCGCGTTTGACCCGGGTCTCGGCAAAATGAAGGAGCTGATCGAGCTATGCCGGAACGCGACTTGAGCGAAGTCATTGACGCCCTCGAGCGATTCGCCGCGGCCGAGGACGCATGGGGACCCCTCGAGGCAGGGCGGCCCGAGTTGCGCGAGCGGGCCGCATGGCTGCGGGACCAACTGGGCCGGGTCCCGTCCCCGCTGGTGGCGGTGCTGTTCGGCGGCACGGGCACGGGCAAATCCACGTTACTCAACGCGTTGGCCGGCGCCCGCATCGCCGAGACCGGGGCGCATCGGCCCACCACGGAAGAGCCCACCGTCTACCATCCGCCTGGAATCCCGCAGGACTTCGGCGCGGCGAGGTACGTGCAGAGCGAGCGACTCGGCGACCTGGTGCTGGTGGACACGCCGGACACGGACTCGATCCGGACGGAGCACTGCGCGCGGGTTGAAGAACTGCTCGAGCGGGCCGACGTGGTGCTGTTCTGTGTCACGCAGCAGAAGTACAAGAACGAGAAGAGCCTGGCCCTGCTCAGGCCGCTCAAGAATGAGCGCAAGGTCGTCTGCATCCAGACCCGTGCCGACGAGGACGCCGACATCCGGGACGATTGGCTCGAGCGGCTGCGCTCCGAGGGTTTCCGGATCGACCACTGCTACCGCATCAGCGCGGAACACGCCCTCCACCGCAAGCTGGGCGATGGCCCGGCCGGGGACGAGTTCGAGTTCGGACGCCTCGAGGAGTATCTCGACCACAAGCTGCCCCCCGAGCGCCGGAGCATCAAAGAGGACAACCTGGCGGGGGCCGTGCGGAACACGCTCGATGCGGCCGCGGCCAAGGTGTATGGCAGGGACGCCGAACTCGGGGAGCTCCTATGCCGGCTCGAGAGCCTCGAGAATGGGATCGGGCCAGTCATCTTCAGCGAACTTCAGGACAAGCTCCTGAGCGAGGGGCCTGCATGGGTGGCCGCCTTTGGCGAGGCCGTCAGCGAAGGGGCCTTCGGGCTGGTCGGCACGCTATACCGCATCTTGCACTGGCTGCGGATGGCGCCATCGAGGGTCATTGGCAAGCTGTCCCTGGCCGGGTTGCTTCAGTCGAGTCTGCGTCCCAGCGGGTCTGCCGAGGGCGGGGCGCCCGGGGTCGGCAGCGACGATGCCTACCTGCGCCACGTGTCCGAGCGGTTCACGCGCGAACACGCCGAGGCGAACGCCTACCTGAGCCGGGCGGGTTTCGACGTGGTCGGCTTCGACGAGTGGCAGCGCGACTTCGTCGTCGAGCTGCGGGGTCGGCTCGACGAGCGCCTCGGCCCGGTGCGCGAGCGCATGGCGCGCCGTGCCCGGCTCATGACCCGCTGGCTGTTGCCCGTCCTCGAGCTGCTCTGGTTCGTGCCCTTCCTGTACACGGTCGGCAGCCCCATCGTGCGCTACTACTGGAACCTGGTGCGCTACGGCGAGATCGTCCTTCCCGAGACCGACTTCCTGGCGCGCTCGGCCGCGATGCTCGGCGTGGTGGTCCTCATTGAGTTGGCCGCCTTTGCGTACCTGGTTCGTTGGTCCGGGCGCCGGCTGCGGGCGCGGTCGCGCAAAGACCTCGCCAAAGCCTTCGTGGGTAGTGGCTTCGGCTTCGCCAAGCAGCGCGGCGAAGTTGAGCGGGCGCGGGAGCGACTCGAGGATCTCGAGGCCCTGCGCCGGGCCGTGAGCCCCTCCGGTTGACCCGTCCGACTGTTGACTCTCGTCGCGTTCGCATGACACCATACCGCGATACGCTGCGGACCGAGGAGGCGGACGATGGCACTGGTGGTGTACAACACGATGACCCGCAAGCGGGAGGAGTTTGTTCCCCTCGAGGAGAAGAAGGTGGGGCTCTATACCTGCGGGCCGACCATCTACAACTTCGCCCATATCGGCAATTTCCGGGCCTATGTGTTCGAGGATCTCTTGCGGCGGTACCTCGAGTACCGCGGCTATGAAGTCACCCACGTCATGAACCTGACGGACGTGGAGGACAAGCTGATCCGGGCGTGCCGCGAGACCGGCGAGCCGCTCGGGGCCATCACGGACCGCTACGCCCAGTCTTTCTTCGAAGACGTGGACACGCTTGGGATCCGGCGCGCCCACGTCTATCCCGCCGCGACGCAGCACGTCGACGAGATGGTCGTCTTGATCAAGAAGCTGCAGGACCGGGGGCACACGTACGAACACAAGGGCAGCATTTACTTCAAGCTGGACACGTTCCCCGAGTACGGCAAGCTCAGCCACATGGACCTCGAGGAGCTCCGGCTGGGCGCGAGTTGCCGGGTCGATGCCGATGAGTACGATCCGGAGCACGCCCACGACTTTGCCCTTTGGAAGGCGTGGGACGAGGACGACGGGGCCGTGTTCTGGGAGACCGAGTTGGGCAAGGGCCGGCCGGGGTGGCACATCGAGTGCTCGGCCATGAGCATGAGATACCTGGGCGGGTCCTTCGATATCCACTGCGGCGGCGTCGACAACATCTTCCCGCACCACGAGAACGAGATCGCCCAGTCCGAGTGCGCCACGGGCAAGCCCTTCGTGAAGTACTGGATGCATTGCGCCCACCTGGTCGTCGAAGGCAAGAAGATGTCCAAGTCGCTGGGCAACTTCTACACGCTCCGGGACCTGCTGGCCAAGGACATCGACCCGCTGGCCATCCGCTGGGTCCTGGTGGCGACGCACTACCGGCAACCCAACAACTTCTCGTTTGAAGCGGTCGAGGCGGCCAAGCAATCACTCACCCGCATCCGGGATTTCCGAATGCGGCTTGCCGAGTTGGCCGACGCGCGGGGCGTCGAGGGCGCTTCGCTCGAGGAAACCTGCGCGGCCTGCGAGAAGGGGTTCGTCGAGGCCATGGACGACGACCTGAACATCTCGGGCGGGCTCGGGGCCGTGTTCGATTTCGTGCGGCACGTCAACCGGCAGTTGGACGAGGGGGCGGTCGGTGAGGCGGGCGCGCGCAACGCCTTGGCCCTGCTCGATCGGCTGGACCAGGTGACGGGCATCCTGGCCCCGCCGGCCGAGGAAAGCGCGCCTCAGGACGTGCTGGACCGGGTCCAGGCGCGCCAGGAAGCGCGGCGGGCCAAGGACTTCGCGCAGGCGGACGCCTTGCGGGACGAACTGTTGGCCGAGGGTTGGGCCGTCGAAGACACGCCGGAGGGCGCGCGCGTGAAGCGGGCGTGACGGCCCGCGATTCGTAGCCGCATTCGGGCAGGGGGACTACTGCTGCCGTTCTTCCTCGATCTTCTCTTGGTATTCGATGCAGTATCGCGCGGTGGGATAGGCTTCGAGGCGCTTCTTGGGGATAGGCTTCCCGGTACCCTCGCAGATACCGTAGGCGCCGTCTTGGATGCGTCTGAGCGCCTCGTCGATCTCGTAGAGCCGCTCGGTCTCGGTCTTGGCCAGCGTCAGGGCGGTCTCACGCTCGAAGCTGTCGGTGCCCACTTCGGCCAAGCTCGTGACGTCCGAGTCCTTGGTCAGGTCGGCCGGCTGGTACAGGATGTCTTCTTCCATGGCCATGACCCCCTTGAGCAGGCGCGCGCGCTCGGCCAGCAGGAGATTCTCGAACTTCTTCAGCTCCCTCTTGTTCATGGGCCCTCGGCCTCCCTATGAACTCTCCGCGCCCCCTGTCCGAGACGGGTGCGACGCCCCGGCACTATGCCGCCAACCGCCTCCGCGCGTTAACGCATAGTGCATGTTTGCCAACGTTGTCAAGTCGCCGGCCCCGGCCGGCGCCGAGACGGCCGGCAAGATGCCGGTGCCGAGACGGCCGGCAAGATGCCGGCGCTGCGGGGCCTACTCGGCGGAGATGATTTTGGGTCCCTGGGTGCCGGCCTTGCGTTCCATGACGCCCTTGCCCGCGCGTTCGTACTTCGTGAACCCGAGCTGCTCGAGGCGCTTGTTGTCGCTGAGGGTCCTGTTGATGGCCCGGTCGCTGTTCTTGCCGGCCACGCGGGGCGCAGACACGAGCCGCCGGATGGGCGCGCCGGTTTCGGGGTGGCGGGTCAGCGGCGGGTCGGCCATGCGCTCGAGTAGCTCGAAGACCTCGCCCGGGGCGCCGTCTTCGCGAACCACTTCGTAGCTATACAACGGCATGTGTAGGTCCCTTTCCACTGCGGGCCTCATGGCCGCGCCTTTATTGTATCCCCGGCGGCCCGGCAAGGCGAATTGGGGGAATTCCGGGCGCGCCTGGGTGAAAACGGTCGTCGCGTCTGCTACCATACGGGCCGGCGGGACAGCCAACGGATCCGGGCCTGACCAACGCGGTACTGAAACCCTTGCTCCCGCCTCCTGGCGCAGCCAACAGCCCGAGGCCATTTCGAGGAGTGTCGGCCGCATGTTCAGAATTGTCAAGAAGCGGGAACTGGCGGAGCAGGTCAAGGAGTTCGAGATCGAGGCGCCGCCGATCGCTGCGGCGGCAAAGCCCGGCAACTTCGTGTTGGTGCGCGGGGACGAATACGGCGAACGCATCCCCCTGACGATTGCCGACAGCGATCCGGACAAGGGCACGATCACGCTCGTCATGCAGGAAGTCGGCCAGGGCACGATCAAGCTCGGGGCCTTCGCGGAGGGCGAGGCCTACCGCGACGTGGTCGGGCCGCTTGGCAAGGCGCGGGAGGTCACGGCGGGCGGCCGGACGGTCTGCTGCGTTTCCGGCGGGTTGGGCGTGGCGCCCATGTTGCCGCACACCAAGGCGTATCACGAGACCGGGAACCGGGTTATCTCGATCATCGGCGCCCGCAGCGAGTCGCTGTTCTTCTGGCAGGACCAGGTGGCGGCCGTGAGCGACCAGGTGCTCTACGCGACCGACGACGGGTCGTTCGGGCATCATGGGTTCGCCACGCAGGTGCTCGAGAAGCTCATCGATGACGGCACACAGATCGACGAAGTCATCGCGATCGGCCCGGTGCTCCACATGAAGGCCGTGGCCGCTGTGTGCAAGGCGCGCGACCTGCCCATCGTGGTCAGCCTGAACCCGATCATGGTGGACGGTACCGGCATGTGCGGCGGGTGCCGCGTCACGGTGGCCGGCGAGACGAAATACGCCTGCGTAGACGGGCCGGAGTTCGACGGGGCGGAGGTGGATTTCGACGAGTTGATGGGCCGTCAGTCGGCCTACCGGTCGCTCGAACGGCAATCTCTCGAAGGCCCGCCTCCGGAGGAAGAGGAATGCCGGCTGGAAGAGCAACTCGAGGAACTGAAGGGACGGCCCACCACGTTTGACGAGGTGAACCAGGGGCTTACGGATGAGGAGGCGCTGTTGGAGGCGCAACGGTGCCGGATGTGCAAGAAGCCGCTGTGCGTGGATGGATGCCCCGTCGAGATCGACATCCCGGGACTAATCAAGGCCATTCAGGAGGGCGACCTGCCCCGCGCCGCGGCGATTCTCAAAGACAAGAACAGCCTGCCCGCCATTTGCGGCCGCGTGTGCCCGCAAGAGACCCAATGCGAAGACGTCTGCCTCACGGGCAAGATGAAGAAGGAAGACGCCCGGCCCGTCCGCATTGGTCGCCTTGAGCGGTACGTGGCCGACTGGGAAGCGGCCCACGAGCCGGTGAAGCCGGTGATTCAGCCGGCGAATGGCAAGAAGGTGGCCGTGATCGGCTGCGGTCCGGGCGGACTCACCTGCGCGGGGGACCTGGCCAAGATGGGGTACGACGTGACCATCTTCGAGGCCTTTCACGACACCGGGGGCGTGCTGCGTTACGGCATCCCGGAATTCCGCCTGCCCAAGCACATCGTGGATCGCGAGGTGGCCTACGTCAAGAGCCTCGGCGTGAAGGTCGAGCTCAACGCGATCATCGGCAAGGTGAAAACCGTGGCGGACCTCATGGCCCAGGGATACGGGGCGGTGTTCATCGCGGTGGGGGCGGGGGCGCCGGCGTTTCTGGGCACTCCGGGCGAAAACCTCATCGGCGTGTTCTCCGCCAGCGAGTTGCTCACCCGCGTCAACCTCATGAAAGCCTATCGCCCCGACTACGACACGCCCGTGCTGGTGGGCGAGCGCGTGACTGTCATCGGCGGCGGCAACGTGGCCATGGACGCGGCCCGCGTCTCGCTGCGCCTGGGCGCCAAGGACGTGACCATCGTGTACCGCCGCTCGCGAACGGAAATGCCGGCGCGCGCCGAGGAGATCGAGAACGCCGTGCAAGAGGGCGTGGAGCTGAAACTGCTCACCAATCCCGTCGAGATCCTGGGCGATGCCACGAACCACGTGGTCGGTATGAAGTGCGTTCGTATGAGGCTGGGCGAGCCCGACGACTCGGGCCGAAGGCGCCCCATCGCGATCGAGGGGTCCGAGTTCACCATCGACTGCGACATGGTGGTTCCCGCGTTGGGCAACAAGGCCAACCCGCTGTTGACCAAGTCTACCAAGGGCCTCGAGCTCAACAAGTGGGGCAACATCGTCGTCGACCCGGAGACCTTCGCCACCAGCCTGCCCGGCGTCTATGCCGGGGGCGACATCGTGACCGGCTCGGCCACCGTCATCGAGGCCATGGGCGCGGGCAAGGTGGCCGCCCGCTCCATCGACGCCTACCTATCGCCCAAACCAGAGGCCGAGACCAGCGACGAAGACGCGCCACAGTGACGCGCGGTCCACGGCGAACCGGGCGCTCAACAACTCGTCATTTCAGGTATACTCCGTGCAAACGGCTCAGCCTGCAAGCATGTATCCAATGGACGGCCGAAAGAAATCGTCGAGATGGTGCTGGTATATTCGCACAATGGCGTTCCTGTCCGGCTGACAGAAGAACGCTGGCGCGATGTCCGCCCACGGCACACCGAGATGGACTCCCAGCGCGGCCGGATGCTGGAAACCGTCGAACGGCCCGACCGGATTCAGGAAGGCGATTTCGGGGACCTGCTGGCGATACGGTATTATCGCGAAACGCCCCTGACCAGCAAGTTCCTGGTCGTTGTGTATCGCGCGGAGACAAGGGGTTGCAACCCCTTGTCTGGCCAGCGTACTTGACGAGCCGGCCGTCGGCCGGGAGGGCTACCCTATGGAAGCGGTGAAAATCCTCGAGAAGCCGGAACGCGTTAGGTGGGATTACGACGAGGAGGCCGACGTGCTCTACCTGTCCATTGGCGATCCTGCTGCGGCCCTTGGCGTGGACGTCGGCGAAGGCGTTATCCTGCGCTACGACGAGTCACGGAAAGAAGTAGTGGGCCTGACCATCCTCGGCCTCCGCGCCCGATTGCTCCAGGAACTAAGGAGCGGCCAGGTAGCCCCCTCGGGTTGAAAAGAAGACGCTTGTTGCGGATGATGCGGAAACTCGCGACCGGCAACCATTGGGGGCTCACACCTCGATGATGCCGAGCGGGGCGCGGGTCTTCCAGGCGCCGCGGGTGAAGTCGGGGAAGTCGACCGGGCGGCTCCTGTCGGCCACCGAGGCCTCACTTAACGGCGCGATGACGCTCCAGGCCGCCGCATCGTAGACGTCGATGTCCATCGGCGTGCCAGTGTGCAGGGACTGCATCAGGCGGTAGAGCGTCAGATAGTCGGCACCGCCGTGGCCATATCCCGCCGCGTTCGCCGCGAGCGCTTTCCACAACGGGTGCTCGTATTCCTCGAGGTACGCGTCGATGGCCTCCCACTGATGCGGCTGGCTTCGGCCCTCGATGTAGATCTTGTCGAGCGTGCCCATGTAGAGACCGTTCGTGCCCTGGACACGGTAAATGAGGTCGTAGGGTCGCGGCGCCTGCGTATCGTGATACAGCGTGATAGTCAGTCCGTTCACTGTGCGGATGAGCGTGGTGTTGATGTCGCCCAGGGCGTACTCGCGCTTGGCCAGCGGATGGTCCGGGCCGAAGTGCTCGGCCGCGTACAGGTTCAGGCCGACCGACTTGCCGCTCATGGACACCAGGTAGTCGAAGCGGTCGCCGCGGTTGATGTTCATCCAGTGCCCGACGGGCCCCACGGGATGCGTGGGATAAAGGTTGCCGTTGCGGCGCGCCTCGTGCTCGCCACACCACAACAGGTTGCCCTCCGAGTCGAACACGTTGTTCGCGATCCGGTAGTGCTGGTAGCCGGCTTCGCAGTGCAGGAGATCGCCCAGCAACCCCGCGCGGACCATCTTCAGGACCATCATGACGTTGCGGAAGTAACAGCAGTTCTCCATCATGACGCAGTGCCGGCGCGTCTTCTCGGCGGCCTCGACCAACTGCATGCACTCGTCCACCGTAACGGCCGCGGGCACTTCGGTGGCCGCGTGCTTGCCCGCCTCCATGGCGGCGACGCAGATGGGAACGTGCCACTCCCACGGGGCCGCGTTGATCACCAGGTCGAGGTCGTCCTGCTCGCACAGCCGCTTGAACTCGGTCTCGCTGCCGGAGTAGCCCGTCGGCTTCGGTTGCCCCGCCTTCTCGACCCAGGCCTGGGCCTGGGCAACGCGATCTTCGATGATGTCGCAGACGGCCCGGACCTCGACGTGCTCGAGGGCCAGCAACGTGGGAACGAGCGACCGGCCGCGCTTGCCGATGCCGACGAAACCCACGCGGACCGTATCGATCGGCGGCGCCGTGAATTCCTGGAACGCCGGCGCGTTGGCTTCACCGACCGCGCCGACGTTCCCTAGCACCACCCCGGCCCCCAACGCCGAACCGATTCTCAAGAAATCTCTTCTACCGCATCGCGTGTCCATGACCCGTCTCCCTCAGCCTTTCTGAATCCCGTCATCAGTTGCCCGGGCCCCGCACGAAATCGTCTTCTTTCACACTGACGGCCAGCGGCGGGGCCGGCTTGCCGCCTTTGAACCACGTGTACCGCGTGAACACCCACAACTCGCCGGGCGTGCGTTCGAGGATGTAGGGGTAGGCGAGTTGGCCTTCGGGTTGACGCGCGATGACCACCGGCTTGGTCCACGTCTCGCCGTCGTCCTCGGAGAACGCCAGCGACAGTTCCTCGCGGTACCACGAGGCGGGATGCTCCGAGGCCGGGCCGGCGAAGTTGCTCTTGGGCCAGTCGTCCCGGCCTTCGGGTTTCGACTGGTTCCACGTCAGGGCCAGGCGGCCGCTGTTCAGGCGCACGAGCCAGCCGGGCGCGCTGCTGGCGTCGATGCCGCTGGGCTGGATGACGCGCCAGTAGCGGCCGTGGTCGTCCGAGTACGCCTTCCAGAACTGGCCGAGGGTGGTGCGGATGAGCATCAGCAGGCGCCCGTCGCCCCGTTCCACCATCATGGGCTCGGTGGCGCCGTCGTGGTGCCCGTGACCGCCCAGGTCGATCCAGTTGCTGCGCCGCCACGTCTTCCCATCGTCCTCCGAGTAGAACGAGCACGCCACCCACCGCTTCAACTCCGGCTTGAGATGCTCGACCGTCGCCACGATGGACCCGGCGCTCGCTTGGATGAAGCCCATGAAATCGGCGTTGTAGCCCTCGAGCAGACGCTGCCGGTCCACCCACGTCTTCCCGCCGTCAACGCTCCGGATGGCCCACATCTCGAGCTTGCAGTCCGCGTTGGGGGCGCCCTTGGCGTTGTCCCAACTGAACTTGTACCCGTCGAAGTCCAGGTAGATGACCACCAGCGCGCCGTTAGCCGTACGCAGCAACTGCCCCACGTGGCCCACGTGCCCCAGGTTCATGCCCGCGCAGATGGGCTCCCCGCCCTCCGACCACGTCTTGCCGCCGTCCGCGCTCGTGCGCAGGACGTTCTTGTCCATGACCATGAGGGTCCCGTCCTCGAGTTGGATGAACGGCCCGTTGAACGGGATCTCGAGGGGCGTGCACAGCGGGTTGATCCAGCGCCCTGGTGAACCCTGTTCTGCGGCCGCCACGCCGAGCATGCCCAGTATCGCCACCATGACCAGCGTCGTATCGATCTGCATTCCGCGTTTCCTCCTCATGCTCGCCGTGAGCGTTCGCGCCCATGCTACTCGATGTGGATGTCCGGTTCCCCGGTCCGGACCTCGAACCCGGCAGGACCGGGACGACCCCCGCGTCATGGCTCTCCCTCCGTTCGTCGAGTCCGACGCCCCACACTATGCGCCAGGGGCGAAGGGCATGGCAAGGGTCTGACGAGTCGGACCAGTCTGACCTGTCGGACCTGTCGGACCTGTCTGATCGGTCGGATCGGTCAGATCGGTCAGGGCGCGGGGCAAGGGTGCGCCCGCGCAGCGGTGTGAAATGGGGAATTTTTCGCGCTAATCATGGCCTAGCCAGGTAAGGGGGAGAGCTTTTTTCTTGCGCCTGAATCCGGGCGCATTTTGTCTTGACAAGATATATCTAAGTATAT
>Ga0114930_10004042_pt1 | contig 12532 bp, 13 predicted proteins | sample AnhtaG_FD_87300 | JGI IMG/M metagenome (GOLD analysis project Ga0114930, IMG submission 87300) | Deep subsurface microbial communities from Anholt, Denmark to uncover new lineages of life (NeLLi) - Anholt_01485 metaG | ecosystem: Environmental > Aquatic > Marine > Oceanic > Sediment | place... | reverse complement strand
GGCTATCGGGCATTAATGGTTATGTCCCCATCCAATGTCCACAGCCTGATGGTAGCTTCCCCTTTCCCCAGGCTCCCCCTCAGGTGCCCACGGGAGACTCTATCCGCCTTTATGGGGAGGTCGATGTGGAAACTTCCATCATCGGTAGTGGCATCAAATTTGGCAGAACAGTTGTTAGGAATGGTGAGATATATATCCCCATCCTCTGTCCTTATCCGATAGTTTCCCCCGGGATAAATAGTGGTCTCCACTCTTACACTGCCGTCCTCACCCTCTATTTCGAGGTGTGAGGTGTCGACCTCGCTCAGGTTTATCCTCCCGTCATTAGTGTGGACGAGTATATCCCCATCCACATGGTAGAGAGCTATGTCCCCATCATCGGTGCGGACCGAGAACTCCTGAGCCTGAGTGTCGTAAATCTCTATATCGCCATCCTCACCCCTGATAGACAGAGAGCCGGTGGATACCACCTCCTGGAGAAATATATCCCCATCGTCGCTCTGGAGTCGGATGTGGGGGGAATTAACCTCATATAGCCTTATCTCACCATCTTCTGAGCTGACCTCCACCACCCCTTGCACACCCCGGATGCTTAGAGGGTCGTCCTCCCCGTAAATATCAAGCTTGACATAGGAGGGAACTTTCAGCTGATAGTCGATATCCCGCTGCACTCTGTAATAACCGAAGGCAACTATCCTCGGGCGTTTGGCTTTGATGACGATGCGATTCCCCCTCTTATACATCTCAACCCCATAACCCCTATCACCGCTTCGGCTCTTCTTCCATAGAAATCTCTCCTTAACATGGTAATCGACCCTCACATCTACCTCAGGCTTATCCCATACCTCAAGTTCTACCCTTCCATCAGCATCCAGGTAGACTTCCGTCCCCCTTGGAGCAGGAAAGCTCTCATGATAGACCTTCTGAAAGAGGTTCTCCTCCGTTACTGGACTCAAGGTAGCTGAGTCGCTATTAGGGGATGAGGAGACGGGGAGAAAGCAGAGCGCCGCCAGGCAAATAAAGGGCAGCCAGCGAGTTGACATAACGCCTCTTGTTACCATTTCCCAGTATTTCCCTTCCATAAGTGCTACCTTCATTTAATTTAACGAAAGATGCCGCAGAAAAGTTCCCCGCCCTAGGGGGCGGTTCTTATCTAATCTACCACCCTGGCGAGGGTAAACACCCTGACCTCCTTAACCCCTCCCCGGCGGAGCACCCTGGAACACTCGGACACGGTGGCTCCAGTTGTATAGACATCGTCAACTAGAAGGACCCTCTTTCCCCGGAGGATGGCAGGGGGTTCGGGTTTCCCTCCTCTTCGCCCTGCCTTTGTTAACCGCAGATAGCGAGCAAGAGCTCGGAGGATTGAATAAGCCGACCGGAGGTGGTGGCGGGCATAGTGCCACCGACTGCCCAGCCTGAAAGCACCCCTTACATTTCTCAGCCTCTCCACCCGGGAGAGTCCAGTCTGAGGTGGGGTATCCTTCACCTTCCTCAGCTGGTTGACGACCACCGGGGCTTTCAAATAGCGGGCGATAGCCCTGGCTAATACCTCCGCCTGATTGAACCCCCTCCTTCTTTTCCTCTTGGGGTGCAAAGGAACAGGTATAACTGCATCCACCGGAGATAGCTCCCTGAGGAGGCTTTTATGATTGGCAGCCAGACCAGCCAGCAAAGACCCTAAGTGCCTCTTTTTTCTGTATTTGAACTGGTGTATAAGAACCCCCACTTCAGGACCATACGCTGCCAGCGCCCGGGCAGAGTGGTAGGGTGGACTCTTCTGCAGACAGTTCTCACAGAGATGAGAGACCTCCTCCACAAAGCCACCGCGGTAAGGGCTGCCACAACGGGGACAATAGGGAGGGTTTATAAATCTAATCTTCTGATGACAGGCAGAACAGAGGGGGGTTGAGGGAAAAGGTGGGAGGTAGACTCCGCAAACATAGCAAAAAGAGGGATAAAGGAGAGAGAAAATGCCTTTTATGAGGGATTGCATAACCCTTCAAGAAGCCTCGGAGCTGAGCAAACCAGGGGGAATGGTGCCCCCTCAAGACCCCTTCTTCGTCTCTTCCTTCGATGGTGGGGGGGTGAAGATGGGTGAAGAGACAAAGTCGACCATCTCTTCGGGGGTGAGCTCCTCCCTGAGGTCCACATGGACGGTGTTCCAGTTCTCACAATTGGAGCAGCGGTCCTGCCAGGAGGTATATTCTGCCCCACAAATGAGGCACCGATAGCTGAGCTTCAAGGGGTCGCAGTGCTTGATAATCTTCTTAAATATATCGGCTGCCTTCTTATCCTCGTCCCTTTTTTGATAACACTTAGCAATAAAATACTGAAGAGTGGGGGAGTAGGATACCGCTTTCTCTAATGCGAGAAACTCATCGAATGCCTTGTCGATCATCTCCAGCCGGTAATAGAGGCGCCCCAGCATAAAGCGGGTGACCAGCTCATCTCTGGCGGTGGATATAGCTCGCCGGTAAGCTTCGATGGCTTTATCGGGAGCATCGTGGCTCAGGTAGTAGTCCTCTATCTTGCTTAGAAATACGAGCTGACCGGTGGCCTGATAGCCCTGCAACCAGACTTTCACCCCCTCCTCCTCTTCCCCCCGGGCAATGCAGACCTCCCCCAGCTTAAGGTAGGCGGGGGCAAAGCTCTTGTCTAACTTGATCAGCTTCTGAAAGATAGTCTCCGCTTCCTTCAGTTCTCCCTTCTCCATTTGCTGGACTCCCTGCTGATATCTCATCCCATAGCCGGCCTTGCTTTCGGCTTCCTCCTCCTCTTGGGAAACCAGCTTCATTGTCTTCTGGTGCCACTGGTTGGCTTCGGTCCAGTTGCCTTGCTTTATGGATAGCTGTCTCAATTCACGGTAGATAGAAAGGCTATCTTCAGGGCTGTGCTGGAGGAGGCTTTTATAAAGGGAGGCGGCCTCCTTAAAGTTGCCAGCGGCGGCGTGGTCCTCAGCTAAGGAGTTGAGAACCTCGGGGGAGTCCCCCGCCACGGTTCTGGCGCGAAGGTGATAGCCGATTGCCTCCCCATACTTCTTTTTGGCTCTTAAGGCCTCCCCTGTGCGCAGCAGCGCCCCCAGGTGCTTGCCATTTTTGCTTAATACCTGTTGAAGATACCGCAGGGCTCTATCATACTGCTTCTTTGCCAGAGCCTCCAGACCTCGATAATAGAGCTCCTCTATGCCCCTTTCTTTCCGGAGATCTTTCTTTGTCTTCCTCCTGGATAATTTCCAGCCGGCGCTTCTTATAAATAGCCAGATGGAGGCAATTAGGAAACCGATGAGGAAGGTAGCGAAAATCACAAACCAAACAGGAGCAGTTATATCTCTTAAAAACCTGAAATGTAGGGTCAGGGGAGCCTGGTTCAGGTAAGACAGGAAGACAAACAGACCGATTAGCCCGAAAATCACTATAAGGTAAACGAAGGTCTTAATACTCATCTCCTTCTCCATTCTCTAAACAGAGGAGTAACTCCTTTGGGGAATCTTATCCACTACTTCTCTCTCCAATTTTTATCTCAGCCGCATCCCCCCATAGTCTTTCAAGGTCGTAAAACCTCCTAGTCTTCGGCAAAAAGATATTGACGATGAAATCTATATAGTCAATCAGTATCCAGTTTCCCTGGCTGTAACCTTCGATGTGAGAGGGGACAATGTGGTCTTTTTTGAGCTCCTCCAGTACCGCATCGGAGATAGCCTGAGTCTGCCTGGCGGAGTTCCCTTCGCAGATGACAAAGTAATCGGTGAAGGAGCTAATCCCCCTCAAATCGAGCACTACCAGATTGGAACCCTTCTTCTCCCAGATTGCCTTAGCCGCTGTCAATATCTCTCTTTTGAACTTGATCGTCTCCCCCTGCTTTTCGGCCAATTATCGGTAAAGCCTGTTTTTTATTATATATCTTTCCACCGATTCAGGAACCATATATTTAATACTCCGATTCTCTCTCACCCGCTGGCGGATTTCGCTGGAGGATATATCCACCAGAGTGGTTTCTACCAAGAAGATGAGGGTCTTTCCCTGCCGGTCTTCTGGGGCGGAGAGGAGGTCGGCTCCAAAGGGGTTTTCCGGGGTTATGGCGACCACCTTCTCCATCAGGGAAGGGGGAAGGGCCTCTTTTATCCCCCACAAGTCGTATCCCGGTCGGCTATTAATAATAAAATGGCAGCTCTCAAGGAGCCTCTGGGGCTCCTTCCAGGTATTTATCTCCTTGAAGGAATCAATGCCGGTAATAAAAAAGAGAGAGCAATCTGCCGGTAGGAGTTCTTTAAGCTTGGTTATGGTATCTATAGTGTAAGATTTACCCTTTGATAAAAGCTCAATAGGGGAGACAGCGAAGTACTCATTATCCAGGGTTGCCAGCACCACCATGTGGTAGCGATGCAAGGAGCTGCTTACCTTCTCCGCCTCCTTGTGGGGAGGGAGATAGGTTGGTATGAAGAGGAGCTTTTCTAACCCCAAGAGCTCCCTTATCTCTTCTGCAGTGATGAGGTGTCCGTAATGGATGGGGTCAAAAGTTCCCCCCATCAGCCCCACCAACCGGCTATTACCTCTTTCCCTCTCTTCAGCCATCCTCATTTTTGACAGATAAAGCCTCTCTTTCCTTCTGAGAGGGCTCCGAATACCTCGCCAGACGCTCGACCAGCTGCCTAAGCCCCTCTCCACTGCGGGCTGCCACCGTGATAAATTCGACCCCCTCACCTTTCAGGTAGTGAGTAAAGCCCTGAAGATGGTTCCTGCTGGGGATAAGGTCCAGCTTGCTTCCCACTACAAGACACCTCTTCTGCAACAGAACGGGGTTGAAGCCCCTGAGCTCACCCATCAAGGTCTCCAGATCATCTCTTAACCGATCCCGGGAGAGGTCGAGAAGAAAAAGTATAATTTTGGTGCGCTCGAGATGGCGCAAGAACCTATCACCGAGACCAGCCCCTTCGTGAGAGCTTTTGATTAATGCAGGTATATCAACCACAATCAGCTGACGAAAATCGGGTAGCTCCGCCACCCCCAAGATGGGATGGCGGGTGGTGAAAGGGTAATCGGCTATCTGGGGCGTAGCGGAGGTAAGCCTTGATATCAGCGTGCTTTTGCCGGCGTTAGGAAGCCCTACTATCCCCACATCGGCTATCAGCCTTAGTTCCAAGATGAGCCATCTCTCCTCCCCCGGTTCTCCCTTCTCAGCGTAACGGGGAGTTTGACGGGTAGAGGTAGCAAATCTTACATTCCCCCTCCCCCCCTTCCCTCCCCTAACCACTAGAATTCTCTCCCCTGCTATCTGGAAGTCGTGGATAATCCGCCCCTCTGTTATGTCAATAAAGAGGGTGCCCACTGGAACCTTAACTACCAAATCCTCACCATTCTTACCCTGCTTTTTGTTCTTCTGCCCTGCCCCGCCTTTCTTGGCTAAAAGGTGAGGAGTATAGAGGAGATGGTTCAGATCGTAAAGATGGGAGGAGCTTTCAAAAAAAACACTACCACCTTGACCCCCATCTCCACCATCGGGTCCCCCCCGCGGAAGGTGCTTTCCCCTCCGGAAACTCAAACAACCATTTCCTCCCTGCCCGGCTTCAACAAAGACCTTTAGCCGATCAACAAACATCAATTCCTTTGCCTCATCCCAGTCCCCTTTTTTATGAGCGGGATGAGGGAAATCTCCTCCTGTAAGTCTTAGACCGACACTACATGGACAAACTTCTTTCCGTTCCCCTTAGTCTCAAATTGAACCACCCCATCGGTCAGTGCGAAGATGGTATAATCTCTTCCCAGGGAGGTGTTAATTCCTGGCCTGAATTTGGTTCCCCGTTGGCGGACAATTATGGAGCCTCCGGTCACCATCTGGCCACCAAAGCGCTTCACTCCCAGGCGCTTGGAGGCACTATCCCGACCGTTTCGGCTACTCCCCTGCCCTTTCTTGTGTGCCATAAGCCTACCCTTTCCTAAAAGATTAGCTTATTCATTAATCCTCATTAAAGGGGAAATCTCCCTCCCCACCAGAGAGGAGCTATATTACAATCTGTTCGATACGCACCATGCTGTGCAACTGCCGATGTCCCCTCTTCCGACGATACCCCTTGCGGCGCTTCTTTTTGAAGACAATAACCTTCTTGTCCTTCTCCTCACGAATAATAGAACCGATAACCTTGGCGTTTTTCACCAGCGGTTTCCCAGTCTTCACCTCATTATTGTCGGTACACACCATAAGGACATCGGCAAACTCAACCTTCTCTCCTACCCCCTGAGGGAGCTTCTCTAACTTGACCACATCACCGATGGAGATTTTGTGCTGCTTGCCACCCGAGCTTACAACCGCATACACCCCTCACAACCTCCTCATTAAAAGACAAACCTTATGTCATAAAGCTGAGAACTTGTCAATCTAAACATTTAACCTTCAATAAGAAAATTAAACCTTCCCTTCTCTCTTATGAGCTCTAATTATTATTATAAGATAAATTATTCAGAAAGGCAAGGGCTTCCTCTGTTAAAGGGAGATTTATTTGGGGAAGGTGAAATCCTCTTGATTTATAGGCATTTCTGTGATATATTCAATTTCATAACAAGGAATAGACCGATGAGCTTGCCAGTAAAGAGAGAACCTACCCCGGGGGAACTTATCGAACAGGGGAAGGACTATGACCTCGAAGGGCAATGGGATAAAGCAATTGAGGTCTATTCTCAGGCGATAGAGCTTGCCCGGCGCAAGGGGAAAAGCCACATGATTGCCGAAGCCTTGCGGTTGAGGGGAAATATTCAGTTTAAGAAAAACGAGTGGGGCAATGCCCTCAAGAGCTTCCAGCAGAGTCTGGAGCACTTCCAAAACCTCAAAGAATTACGCGGAACCGCTTATTCCCAGAATAGTATCGGCAACATATATCTGGAGAAGGGGGAGTGGGAACTGGCGAAAAAGTACTACTTCAAATCGCTAGCCCTCGCCCGAGGGATTCGCGACTTCAGGATGCAGGGAATGATTTACAACAATTTAGGGGTAATGGCGATGTTCCAGGGTTTATTAGAGCAAGCCATCGCTCGCTACCAACGGAGCTTATTCTACTATGAGAAAGCGGGGTATAAGAAGGGTATAGGGGAAACCTATCTCAATATTGGGATCTGCCATGCTGACCTGGGTGCTTTTGAGAAATCGGACCAATTCCACCGCAAAGCCATCGAGATTGCCCAGGAGATAGGGGATGTCTATCTGCAATCCAAAATCTACCTCCATTGGACAGAAGTGGCTCTGGAGATAGCTAATCTGGAGTTCGCCCGGGAGCTATGCGACCAGGCTTTCGAGCTCTCCAGCCAGTGGGAGGACCAACTGGATATCGCCCAGGCTTTTCAACACTATGGTAAAATATACCGCCTGATGAACAAGTTCGCCTTATCAAAAAAGCACTTTGAGGAGAGCATCAAAATCTGCCAGCGATACGATGGGCTGCAGGTGTTAGCAGAGGACTATCGTGAACTCGCCCTGTTATATAGCGACCAAGAGGACAACAGGAAAACCCTGGAATTGCTGGGGAAATCGTTTGAGCTTTTTCAGCAACTTAAGGCGAGAAAAGATGTCAGGGATGTCAACCAGAAAATAGAGGAGTTGGAGATGATATATGTGAATATCGCTAAGTCAATGGGTGCAGCTGTAGAAATAAAGGACACTTACACCTTCGGGCATTCCAAAAGAGTTGCCTACTATGCTCTGCAGTTGAGCCGTAAGCTGAAGCTCAATCTTACCCAGATAAAGGCTATCCTCACCGCCGCTTTTCTCCACGACCTGGGCAAAGTAAAGGTCAAACGGAAGATCTTGCTGAAGAACGGTCGCCTCAGCCCCCTTGAATACGAGGCTATTAAGCTCCACTCCGCCTTGGGGGTGCAGATGATGAGCTCCCTCAACTTCCCCTGGGAGATAAAACCACTCATCCTCCATCACCATGAAAAATACGATGGCACCGGCTATCCCAACAGGCTAAAGGGGGAAGAAATACCCCTGGGCGCCCGTATCATCGGCATTGCCGACTTCTTCGACGCCCTGACCACTGCCCGCCCCTACCGCCCCGCCTGGAGTGTCTCCGTTACCCTTAAGGAGATGACCAACCAGATGGGGCGTGCCTTCGACCCCGAGCTGATACCCTTGTTCGTAGAACTCGTCCACGAAATCATCCCTCGCCAGAATGTTCACACTCTGACTTTCGAAACCGACTTCTCCGACCTCTGGAACACCACCTCCACGGCCCTCGATTAGCCCCTTAACCGCAAAATATGGTTGCAAAGTCGACCATCTACCCAACCAGAGCCCTTACGCTTCTAAAAAGAACATCGGCTGATTGTAGTTTATACCTGTGTTATTAAAAGACTCCCTTAGCTTCTGTTCCATTTCAGCTACGATAAAAAGAGCCCAGTATAAGGCTTTAGTTTTAGACGGTGTGGTGTTTATGGGGAGGGAGGGTTTGAGGAAGGAGATAAGAGTTTGCTGAATCGGAGGAGATTTAGCAGGGAATTCTGGTGGATTTATGAGGCGGTTAGTAAAGAAGAAGCGGTGAGGTTTTATGAAGCTTTTAAGGGGAGGTGGAAACAGCAGAAGCCAGAGATGGTTTCCATGCTGGAGACACCGGGTGAGGACAATGAACTTAGCCGAGGGTTTCTTTCGTAATCTATGGAGATTTATGGGCAGATTTCCCGGTTTTGAGGATGAGGAGCATAGTAGTCGGGTGTTAGGGACTTATTTGCTTGAGATGAGGAGGTATAAAAAAGCCAGAAAGGTACTCCCTTATGCCCTTTGAAAAAATTTCAACACTAATCACTGACAGAGCCCGTACACGCCCTTGACTTATTCTGAGCATTATTATAGAATAAGAAAGGGGATAAATAGTGAGATTTCGGGTTGGAGAAAAAGTTGTCTATCCCAACCATGGAATAGCAATTATCGAAGAGATTACCCAGCATACCATAGCAGGAAAAGAGAAGATGTTCTATTCTTTAAGGGTCCTCGCTAATAACTCTCTGGTGATGGTGCCTACGGCTAATGTGAAGAGCGTAGGTTTGCGAAAGGTTATCAGCAAAAGGGATGTTAGTAAACTCTTCAAAATCCTGAGAAACGGCAACATTGAAACCTCTTCTAATTGGAAAGGGAGATTCAAGGAAAACTCTACTCGAATGCAGAGCGGTTCTATTTATGAGGAGGCTGAGGTGCTCAAATCTCTCTTCTTTCTCAGCCAGCAGAAGCCCCTATCTTACCGTGAGAAACGGATGATAGAGCGGGCTAAATATCTGATTGGCAGCGAGATAGCCGAAGTCAAAAAACAGCAAAGGGAAAAGATAGAGGAGAAGATCGAAAAGGCATTGCGCGCCTCCTCAAAGCTTAAGACTGGGCAATAATTTTTGGGAGGGATAGGAGGAAGAAGGGACAACTAAGCCTTCTACTATATAAAAAGAGAGCTATAGTTTAAATTGCTCTTACTTAATAGAAGGGAAGAAAAAAGCCAGCCTTGGGCCGAAAGGTTGTCTTATTGCGATAGAAGAGTCGTCCATGAGGTTTCCTTCTTATGTTAAAAAGCTCCTGAGAGAGTTCCTTTTTTAAAGTTTATCTTCTAAGAACAGTCAGAGCGTTGGTCAGGTTGGTCTAATGCCGAAATGGTTGAAGTGGGGTAGCTTTTTCGTTCTGCTGGTGGCCGTCTTTTTGGTAAGGGAATATACCGACCTGGTTGTCTTTAATCAGGCAGAGAAAAACTACGGCTTCTGGTCGATAGTACCAGCGATGTTGACCCTGGTGTTTTGTTTTGCCACCAAGGAGGTTATCCCCTCCCTCTTCCTCGGTGTGTTAGCCGGGGGTATAATCAGCCAAAAATATAACATAGTCCAGCACTATCTAATCCCCGCCATTGGAAGCCCAAACTATGGACAGATACTGCTGGTATATCTGTGGTGCTTGGGGGGATTGATAGGGTTGTGGACGAAGACCGGCGGTGCCCTCTACTTTACCCGCTGGGCTGGCAGGCGGATAGTGAAAGGGCGTCGCAGTGCCAAGTTATTTGCCTTCCTTATGGGGCTTCTCTTCCATCAGGGGGGAACCATCGGCACCATTTTAACCGGTTCCACGGTAAGGCCCATATGCGACGAGAATCGGGTCAGCCACGAGGAGCTCTCCTATATAATCGATTCCACCGGCTCCCCGGATGCTACCCTCATCCCCTTCAATGTGTGGCCCATCTATGTGGGAGGGCTGGTAGTAGGCACCATCCCCCTTTTCCCTACTATCGACTCCGGCATTAACTTCTTTTTTAAAGCCATCCCCTTCAACTTCTACCCTTGGTTTGCTCTGCTCTTCTGCCTCCTCATCTCCCTGGAGAAGCTCCCCTGGTATGGGAGAAAGATGGCAAAGGCTATGAAGAGGGCGAAGGAGACCGGCAAGCTTGATAGGGATGGGGCGAGCCCCCTTTTATCAAAGGAGCTTACCGTTCTCAACATCCCTGAGGGGTATCGCTCTGGAAATGAGGACTTCCTCATCCCCATCGGGGTCTTGTTAGGGGTAGCTATTGCACCCAAGATTATTGTGGGGAAGTTGTTCATCTCCGAAGCTTTTTTCTTAACTGTTTTATCAGCCATGGTGGTGGCTCTTTATAAAGGGATGAAGTTGAAGGCGGTGATTGAGGGATTTGTGGCTGGGTGCAAAGGGGTGACCGTAGGCGCCATAATTCTGGGGTTTGCCGTGACCCTGGGGAGAGTATCGGAATCGCTGGGGGCTGCCAGTTATATAATATCCGCCACCAGCTCCATTATCATCCCCGCTCTTCTGCCCGCTATCTTTATGGCTATTTGCATGTTTATCGCCTTTTCGGCGGGATCCTCCTGGGGGACTTATGCGGTGGTGTTCCCTATCGCTATGCCCCTTGCCTATTCGGTCAATCCCGACCCCTTCTATGTGTTGCTCTGTTTTGCCGCGGTAATTGGAGGGGCGGTCTATGGGGACCAGTGCTCACCCATCTCAGATACCAGCATCCTCTCCTCCCTGGCTACCGGATCCGACCTGATGGACCATGTGCTGACCCAGTTGCCCCTGGCAACAGTTGCTGCCATCATAGGGGCGCTCCTTTACACCCTTATTGCCACCTTCTATTTTTAAAAAGGTAGAGAGCGTTGATGGAGAGCAACCTTTTTGAGAGATGGTGTTATGGTAGAATTAACCGAAGGATAGAAGGGGCAGGATGAAAATCTACACCAAGATCGCCATCGGTCTGGCACTGGGTGTTATTGTCGGGCCACTCCTGGGGGCTAAAGCCCTCTACATCGAGCCGTTTGGTCGGGCTTTCATCAAGCTCATTGTCATGCTGGTGGTCCCTCTGGTGGTAGCCTCTCTGACCCTGGGCACCGCCAGTCTGGGAGATATAAAGAAGCTGGGGCGGGTGGGCTTGAAGACGGTAGCTTATTATCTCATAGCCACAGCTTTGGCGGTCTCCTTCGGGCTCTTGCTGGCTAATACCTTCCAGCCGGGGGTAGGGCTGGACCCAGGGGTGAAGGCAAAGTTGTTGTCTGAATATAAAGGGGTTAGTGAGGAACAGCTCACCAAAGCAATGGAAAAACCGGGGCTATGGGATATATTCCTCTCCCTGATCCCCAGCAATCCCATCAAAGCAATGGCAGAGAGCGATATGCTTCCCATCATAACCTTCTGCATCCTGACAGGGATAGCTATGACCATGATAAGTTCCCAGAGGCGGCGGCGGTTGGTAGGTCTTCTGGAAAGTATAAATGACACCATGATAGTCCTGGTCGATATAGTGATGAAGCTGGCACCTTACGGCGTCTTCGCCCTGATGGCTGGGGTTGCTGGAAGGTTTGGCTATGAGGTCTTGCTCACCCTGCTCAAATATGTGCTGGTTACCATTTTGGCACTGTTTCTCTTTATGATAGTGGTGTACTCGCTGTCGGTGAAGCTGATGGGTGGGATAAGCCCTCTGAAGTTTTTCAAGATTATCCGTCCGGTGCAGCTGGTCGCTTTCAGCACCTGCTCCAGCAACGCTACCCTTCCCATTAATTTGAAAACCACCGAGGAGGAGCTTAAGGTTTCCAGAGATATTGCCAGCTTTGTGCTCCCCTTAGGGGCGACCATCAATATGCATGGCACCGCCATCTATCACGGGGTCTCTGCCCTCTTCATAGCCCAGGTCTACGGCATCGACCTCAGCATTGCCAGCCAGCTTATGGTTGTGCTGACTGCTACTCTGGCATCTATAGGCTGTGCCGGGGTGCCGGGTATCGGGATGATAACCCTCACCATTGTGCTTACCACCATAGGGATACCAGTGGAGGGGATAGCCCTTGTTATGGGGGTGGAGCGGATACTCGATATGTGCCGCACGGTGCTCAATGTCACCGGTGATTCCACCTGCGCGGTGTTCGTCGCCTGGTCGGAAGGTGCCCTCAACTGGAAGGGTGCCGGAGGAAAAGCCTCCTCCAAGAGCAGTTAATTCCCACCTCTTAAAAGAGCGGTTTATGCTGTAACATACAATCTCCTTAAAAAGCTCCTTCCCTTTTATGGTATAATT
>Ga0114930_10004037_pt1 | contig 12543 bp, 12 predicted proteins | sample AnhtaG_FD_87300 | JGI IMG/M metagenome (GOLD analysis project Ga0114930, IMG submission 87300) | Deep subsurface microbial communities from Anholt, Denmark to uncover new lineages of life (NeLLi) - Anholt_01485 metaG | ecosystem: Environmental > Aquatic > Marine > Oceanic > Sediment | place... | reverse complement strand
GGCCTAACCTTATCGATAAATTCTTCTGAACTTGCATCTTCTGCTCCATGATGTCCTACTTTTAAAACATCACTTTTTAAGATACATTCTGCTTCAATCAATCTTTTTTCAACATTTATATTTAAATCCCCGGTTAAAAGAAAACTTATCTCACCAAAAATTACCCTGAGTACTATGGAATCTCCATTCATATCTCCAGATAAAGGTTCTATGGGTGAGAGAACATCTAATGTAACCTTTCCAAAAAGAAGCTTATTTCCAGCATTTAATATCTTCATAGTAATATTTAGGTCTTCTGCCAAATTTATCAATTCTAGAAAAAATTCATTATCCTGGGGACGGTATCCATTGTAATAAATGATATTTATCCCGTATTTTGGGAGTACATTGAATATGCCTCCTACATGGTCTGGATGCATATGAGTAACAATAATGCAATCCAGATGTGAAATATTTTTTGACCTTAAATATTCCTCTACCCTGTAACCAAATGAGAGGTTACCAGTATCAACCAGAATATTTTTATTATTTGGAATCTGAATTAATATGCAATCGCCCTCGCCGACATCAATAAAATGAACGATTAAAGCTCCAAAACTTGATGAATAGGTAATAAATACAGCTAGGAAGATTAAACAAAACGCTCTTAATCCTTTCATATCTTTCCCTTTAAAAAAAATGTCCTCGTTTGGAGGACATCTAAGAAGCTCAAAAAAATTAAGGTTTGCTTATTTCAATTACATGGTGAGTAACTACTTAATCATGTTTTTAACATCTCTTCCGCTTTCTTAGCATCTCTTAAAAATTGCTGCACTGTTTCCTTACTGTAAGGGTGGACAATCATTCCTTCTAAAAATTTGGGAACAACTGTTACGATATGGGCACCTGCCTCAAGCCACTCTATGACATTTAAAACTTCCCGTGTTGAACCTATAATAATCTTTGCTTTGAGGTTAAAATCGTCAAGCACCTTACGAAGCTTTTTTATCTCGATACATGCGTTATAGCCCATATTGTTTACTCTTCCCGCAAATAAAGATACATAAGTGGCTCCGGCCATGGCAGCCAAAAAGCATTGCTGGGCACTCATCATAGCCGTAACATTGACACGCACATTATGTTTGTTCTCAAGTAAATGCACTACTTCCAGGTTATCTAGTTCACCGTTCGGTCCATGGATAGTTATTTTTACATTAATATTATCTTCCCATTTGGAAAACTCTCTTGCTTGCTCTATCATTTTTTCTTTTTCATTGGTAGTGACTTCTACTGAGAGGGGATAAGGGTGAATTATTTTAGCAATTTCAAGCTCTCGTATTTTAATCTCCGCAATTCCTCCGCTGACTCCATCTTTCAACAAAATTGTAGGATTTGTGGTAACACCCCTAATAATTCCCATTCTCATATATTTATCAATTTCTCTCACATCACCTGAATCTAAAAAGATTGCCATTTTTCCCTCCTTCGTTATTTAACTGATTCCCATTTCATCTCACTTACTTTCATCTCTGGATGGCTTATGATTAAGTGCCACACCACTGCCTGGAAGGATTCTGTATGAGGAGTAACTGTCTCAGAGTTAATTGGCGGGATTATTAAACATGCATTGGCCACTTTAGCTGTATAACCCCCATCCCTACCTACAATTCCAAAGATTTTTGCCCTGGCTTCTTTCGCATATTTTAATGCCTCAACAAGATTAGAGCTGATGTTCTTTTCTTTGTTTCCTCCTCCTACAGAAAATACAAATACTCCATCTTTCTCGCATAATCGGCTTCCTCTCAACCAATTTACAAAAATACTCTCCCAGCCTTCATCATTAACCCTTGCAGACAATTCTGAAATATTATCTAGAGGAGTATACGCCTCAAAGCCGCAGATTTTTCTGAAATCGTTTACGGCATGAGAAGCATTCGCTGCACCTCCACCTACTCCTAAAAAAAAGAGCCTCCCCCCATTTTTTTTTATTTTTTTTAATTCGCCAATCAATTTATTAATCTGATCTTTATCGATTAACTCAGCTATTTTCGAAACTTCAGCAAAATAATTCTTAATGTAATCCATGTTTTCTTCCTTTTGGAAAAATTATTATATTTTAGCTTTAGGTTTTAATCCTAAAATTGTTTATATTCACTGAACATTATTTAATCCGTATTCCTCGATAGGGATTTCTCGAATGATCTCCCCCAAATACTTTTTGCCAATTTCGGTAATTTTAAATTCTTGAGGATTGTAAAATCTTTCATCCACAAATCTATGCAATTCATCAATTGAGTTGAACTTTGATAAAGGAATATCCTTAATTTTAAATCCTGAATTATCTTTTTGAATTGCTAGAAAGATTGATTCATTTATTCCCTTTGCTAGAAATTTTATAGCAGTTTCCCCAAGCCGTTGTGCCCAAAAGCGATCGAGCTCATTTGGTTTCCCCGAGCGATATAAATATGAAGGATTCACTGAATTGATATTTCTTTTATTAAAATATTTTGCTAAATCTTTTTTTAATCGAGTTTTCAAGGCTGTTGCTGATCCGCCAAAGCGTGGATGCTCAAAATCTTCATGCTCATCTTTCTCTGCATAGAGGAAGGAGCCGTTTCTCCACTTTGCCCCTTCTGCCACAACAATAATCAAATGCTTTTGAGATGCATATCTTTTTATAACTTTCTCTAAAAATAATTCATAATTTAGAGGAAACTCAGGGATAACAATAAAATCAGGAAATCCCATGCTAGAAGAAAGAGCTAACCAGCCTGTATGCATCCCCATTGATTCAACAATAATAATTCTTTCATGAGAATAAGCTGTAGTTCTTAAGCCTTCTTTCAAACTTACTAAAGAACTAATCTTTGAAGCTGCTGTGGGAAAACCCAGTGTAAAATAATTAATAATATTTTCTAATCTAAATTCTTCCTGGTTAGTTTCTATCTTTCCTACATCGTTGTCGATTGTTTTAGAAATAAGAATCTGTGGAAACGATTTAATTAAAAAAGAATTGGATAAAGTATCTTCACCGCCAATGACTATCAGACCGGATATATTATTCCTTTTTAAATTATCTAAAACTATTTCTGGTCCTTTCTCAATTTTATCAATATTAACTCGTGAAGATTTTAAAATCGTTCCTCCGATAGCTGGGTCAAGGGTAACTTTTGATAAGTCAATGTAATCTGCTTCTAGGGCTCCATTCCATCCCTTTATTATTCCTACCAGTTCAAAGTTTAATGCATTGGCTGTATCCTTCGCAGAGGCAATAATAGCGTTCAGAGGCTGAACGTCTCCTCCACCAGTTAAAATTCCAATGCGCTTTTTCATCCCTTAAATTTGTCTATCATCTACTGGGAATTTTTATTACCTTCCTGCCTTTTTACTATAACCTATTTCTACTATCTATTTTAATTGGCTTATTAAGCCTTGCTGACTGGTAGACTGCTTCAATCAATTTATTAGCCATCAATCCATCATATCCTGATCCTAATGGTTCTCTGTTTTCTTTAATAGCTGAAGCAAACTCTTTCCATTCCTCAATCCACGAAATATCCGGCCCTGGAAACTCAATTATTTCTTCTTCCGGAGATCCACCAACATATTGCACAGGGTTTCTGATTTCCATTTTCCGTTTCCCTATCTTAAGAGTTTCGGTGCCATAACTGCCTCCCAATCCATCCACAATCAAATAGCCTTTTTCACCAAAGACTTCAAAGAGAAACCTATTTTTCCATTGAGTCCAACTTGTATGCATCACAGCAACTTGCCCTTTTTTTGTCCTAAACATTGCAAATGCATTGTCTTCAACTTGCATATTCCAATAAAATGTATTTATCTGGCCATAGACATCATCAAATTCTCCTAAAAACCACCTGAAGAGGTCGACAACATGAACGCCTTGATCAAGCAATTCTCCTCCGCCACATAAATCTTTGCTTGCCCTCCACTCTTTTTCATAACCTGGCCGGCCGCCATGACCATAAACGCATTTAATATAATATATATTTCCGATTGCTCCATTTTCGACTAATTTCTTAGCTTTATAAATTGCGGGATGATGCCGGTGATTAAATCCAGTTTTCAAAATAACTTCACTATGTGTACCAGCTTCAATTATTCTTTCAGATTCCCTGGTGTTACGACCAAGAGGTTTCTCACAAAGAACATGTTTCCCATTTCTTAATGAAGCAATACATATAGGAGCTAAAAATTTATTGAAAGTTGCAACTATTACTATATCTATATCTTTTCGTTTGATAAGTTTGTGCCAATCAGATTCTATCTCTCCTCCAAATTCTTTTGCTAAACTTGCAGCTGCATTCTGATTGACATCAGCAGTAACTATCAAACGGCAATCATCAAATTTTTTTAAAGCTGTTGCACGCTTTCGCCCAATTAAGCCCGCGCCAATAATTCCAACATTGCCCTTCAATGCAGTTATTATCCTTTTTTGAAGAAAAATTTGTTATCGATACGTCGAATTGTCGCAAAATCACTATCGCTTTTTAATCTAGCTAGAAAATTGCTATCCTCCCATGGATCCCACGGTGCACTTATAAATTTCCCTGTAATTCCGTCAGAATCCGCAGATAAAAGAAATGCTGTCAACCGGGCAGCTAAATCCGGAGGAACTCCTCCCTTATCAATTTGGTCTCGTGTGTTCTTAAGAAAATTCTCTCCTGCTTTCTTGCCTGCTTTAATGGTTTCGTCATGTAATCTGGTAACTACGAATCCTGGGGCTACAGCATTTATATCTATATTGTCATTTATAAATTCAAGTGCCATATTTTCCGTAAGTCGCACTATCCCTATTTTTCCCACTGCATACGCAGAATAATTCGGAAATGGACTTGCCGCTCCTCCACCGGAGTAGTTTACAATTTTTCCCCTCCTTGCTTTTTTCAATAATGGGATAAAAAAGTGACACATATAAAATGTCCCTAGTAAATTAATATTTATAGCGTTTGTGAATTCCACAGGATCTATTTCATCTACTCTGCCAATAGGACCATAAATTCCTGCACAGTTCACTAACCCATCAATAAAACTTAAATCTTTTCCTATAGCTTCCGCCTTTTCTTTCACTTTCTCAGGCTTGCTTACATCGACACAGTAATACCTATGATCTTGACCATTCTTAGAAATCATCTTTATAGCTTTTTCTAAATTATCTGCATGCCTTGAAACCAGGATAAGACGAGCACCTTCTTCTGCACATTTTTGGGCTACTGCAAAACCAATCCCCATACTTCCCCCAGTTATAACTATCTTCTTATTTTCTAATATTCCCATACTTAAAAACTCCTTATTTACTTTGAAAGCCAATGCCGAAATAATAATATCCGATCTTTGATAGTCCTAAATCGTAAAGAAAATTTTTAGTATCAAAAAGTTTTTTTTCTTTTAGTAAAGTTAAACCTTTTTCCCAATTATATTCTTTAAATTCATTCCATTCTGTTAACAAAATTATAAGGTTACTCTCAGATATCGCTTCATCTATTGAATTACATACTTTGAACGGTAGCTCTTCATCGAGCTCATCATAATTTGCCTTTGGGTCATATACTTTGAGTTTTGAGCCTTTTTGTGAGAGCAATTTTACAATCTCAAGAGGGAGGCTTCTCCTTAATGTGCTTGTTCCAGGCTTATAAGTGAGCCCCAATACAGAAATTATTTTCTTAGAAAATTCTCCATCTAATAAATTAGTTACATTATTTAAGATTACATTTTTTCTGTCAGCATTGAATTCTAGAAGTGATTCGAACAAAAATGAGCTCTGTTTCGAATTTTTATTTGCCCTTGCAAGAACTTGCAAATCTCGCCCAAGAGTTCCTCCAGAGAATCCAATACCAGGAGACAGATAGGCTTTTTGTCCGATTCGTGGATCTGACTTTACGCCTTTTATAACATCAAGAATATTTGCACCAGAGACCGCGCAAAGGTCAGACAGATGATTAGCAAATACAATCGAATTCGCCAGAAATGCATTGATTGCATGTTTCACCATTTCTGCACTTGTTATATTCATAGTAATAATTTCAGCCTGAATTTTATTAAATAAATCAATAGTTTTAGACATTGCATTTTCTGATTCTGCCCCAATAATAATCCGCCCAGGATTGAGGTAACAATGTATTGCCTCACCCAGCCTCAAATTTTCTGGTGAATAAACAAGCTCTATTGTTGGATTTCTCTTTTGTAATTGATTTCTAAATCTCTGACAGGTTCCTGCAGGAGTTTGGGAACTAACAATCATAATAGTTCCGTCTTTCAAAACATTTCCAAGATCATCGATTGCTCTTTGAAGTGGAGTTAAGTCACTCTCATCGTTATCTAACACAGGAGTGTCATAGGCCAAAAAAATAAAATCACAATCTCTTAATAGCTTAATATCATTCGTAAAACTAAGCTTGTTTTTTTCTAATGATTGTATCAATAGATCTTCAAGGTCAGGCTCAAAAATAGGCGGCTTATTGAGGTTGAGGCTATTGATTAGATCCTTAGAATAATCAAAGCTTATGACTTTAAAGCCTAACTTTGACCATGCAGCGCTCAATACACAGCCCAAATGCCATAAGCCAACTATACCAATTCGGGTTTCTCTTTCCATGAATTTCCCCTGCTACTACTTTATGCTTATATTAATTAATTTTATCTTGTCCCGTCCATAAAATTAACCAGTACCTTCGTGCCTTCAAAATCAAATCTGTATCTCATTTCTCTCAATCCCAATTTTTTCATTTCTTCTCCAAACTTGTCTCGCTTTTCTTCCACGTAAAATAAAAAGAAACCCCCTCCGCCTGCACCTGAAATTTTGCCACCGAGCGCACCATTTTCTTTAGCAATTTCATATATTCTGTCAAAATGTGGGTTTGTCATTTTAGTAGAAATTCTTTTTTTATACTGCCAGTGCTGGTCGAACATTAAACCAATATCAGTTATATTGCCGCTTTCGGCTGCATCAAGTATTTTGAACCCAAGTTCTTTTATATAATGCATACTGTTTACAACATTTTTCTTGTCTTTTTTTGCTCCTTTACTTTGTTCAGAGAGTATCTCGTCAGCACTTCTCGAAGTGCGAGTATAAAACATAAGCATGTTTCTATTTAGATCGTCAATGGTTGCATTTGAAACATTTGCCTTCCTTACATGTACAGCCCCTTCCTTTTCAATATCCAATACTGTTAATCCACCAAAGGCTGCCATGTACTGATCTTGTTTTCCAATAGGCTTCCCAAGTTTATTTATTTCAAGATCACAGGCATCCTCTGCAAGTTTCTGGAGTGAAATATATTCTCTTTTCATAGTGTGAAGGGCATTGAGTAGTCCTACAGCATAACAGCTAGATGAACCAAGACCAGTACCTGCGGGTATATCTGCTATAGAAATAATCTCAATAGCCTTCTCAATTTCCATCATTTTTAGAGCTTCTTTAGCTATGTTATGTTGTAGTTGATCTGTGTGATCAACGATTTCTGACGTTGTGTATTTTACCCGCACTAAGTCATCCACAATCGGTCTATTTACATTGATAAACATATATTTATTAATGCCCGCTGCAAAGATGAATCCTCCATATTTTGAATAATACGCAGGTAAATCTGTTCCTCCCCCACCAAGAGTAAATCTAAAAGGAGTTCTTGTGATAATCATGACTTTCCGCCAAGGTAAATTATTTGGTCTGATTTTATCTAAATATTTTAGATTTTTACTTGCTTTCTTGTAGTTTCACAATTTTTGGTTTTGCTTTTCGTTTTATAAGTTCTTTAAGAAGTTCAAGGCTATCAATACCCCAAATTTCTCCATTTAACTTATAAGCATATAGTTTTTCTCTATTCTCCAATATTCGGGGCAGGACATCAAATCCAAAATCTGAAAACCCTGGCTTAATATACTTGAATATATCTTTTTTAAAATAAAAAACCCCGGCACTGACCCAATGACTGAAAATCTCATCTTTACTAGGTTTCTCTTTAAAGCGTATCACTTTATTATTGTCATTAAAATATAATATTCCACTTCGTTGAACGTCTTCTTTTTCAAAAACTGCAATAGTTCCAATTCCATCCTTTGTTTCTGCATACTCAATGAAATCTTTGTAATTTATCTCTAAAAAATTATCACCGTATACAACTAAAAAAGGATCAGTTCTTAATTCCCTTGAAAGCTTTTTTAAAGCTCCTGCTGTACCTAATATTTCAGATTCATAAGAATAATTTATCTTTACACCCCATTTCTTGCCATCTTCAAAATGGTTTTTAATCTTCTCAGACAAGTGGTGTAAGTTTATATAAATATCTAATATTCCTGCTTCAGCTAATTGCTCAATATGATATTCTAAAATAGCCTTTCCATTTATTTGAATCATAACCTTAGGGATATTATCAGTTAAAGGCTTAAGCCTTGTCCCTTTCCCCGCTGCCAACAAAACTGTTTTCATCTTCTAACTGCAAATAATAAATAAAATAACTAAAATAACAAATTTTACGACTTTTATTACTTGATGTGCCCTTTTTTCATTTCACTTTTGATATACTCTGTAGCTTTAAGCAACCCGGTCTTGATATCTGTTTTTGGCTTCCAGCCCAATATTTTGGCTTTAGTAATATCTGCAAGAGTAAACTCGGCCTCACCGGGTAAATCAGGTTTGAATATCGGCTCAATATTTTTTCCCAAAAGTTCTGAAACAAGATTATAAATCTCTAAGACTGAGTAGTTCTTTCTAGAGCCTAAGTTAAATGTTTTATTGTTTGTTCTATGGTCATTAATACATTTTATATGAAAATCATTTACATCATCAATATAGACAAAGTCTCTTCGCTTTTCACCTGTTCCATATATTATTGGTTGTTCATCCCGGAGCAATTTAATAATAAATGCACTCATAACGGGGGGAATTGTTCTCCGATAATCCTGGACAGGACCATAGACACAGAAATAGCGCAGGGCCGTGAATTGCAAATAATAAAAGGTTTGATAAGCTTTAGCAAAATACATTGATGAGAGTTTACTTATTGCATAAAAACTCTCAGGTTTCATTTCTGATTCTGGTGTTGGGAATATATTACTCCCCTCATATAGTGCAGAAGATTCAGCATAAACAATTTTTCTAACTCGTGCTTTTTTTGCTGCTTCGAAAATGTTAACAGTTCCGATCACATTTATATCTGCTGTCTCAACAGGATCTAATTGACAATCATTTATACAATTCTTTGCTGCTAGGTGAAATACTACATCAACTCCATTAAAAAGCTCATAAATATTTTCATCTCTGATATCTAGCTGGTAAAATTCCACTCCCTCGGGCACATTTACTCTTAACCCATAACTCAGATTATCAATTCCTATTAATTCATAGTGATTTCCAATTTTCGTTTTTCGATTTTCTTCTATTAGGCTGAGTGCAAGGTTACTCCCGATAAACCCCGCAACTCCCGTTATTAAGATTTTTTTATTCATTCAAGTTTTGATTATAATCGATCTATGATCAGGGATATCAGACATTTTTTATTTCGTAAGTTTAGCTTTTTTTGGTCTCTTGAGTTTTTAAAGATATTTATTCAGGTTTTATTAACAAGCTGGATTTGCCTGCCTTTTTCGATAAATTCCCTTCCACAAGAGCATTTCGCTTCCTTATTTTTGCTGAATTTGAGCTTTTTGCCACACGTACACACCCATCCTTTTTGTTTGACAGGGTTTCCATACATTAATGCATGACGCGACACATTTTTTGTCACCACAGAACCTGCGCCAATAGTAGAAAATTCGCCCAGAGTTATTCCTGTTAATAAAGTTGCGTTAGCCCCAATAGTTGTGCCCCTTTTAATTTGCGTTTTTTCTAGCCCTTTAGGAAAACCAGAACGTGGAAATAATTCATTCGTTAAGGCTACATTTGGCCCTAAAAAAACGCCGTCTTCAATAGTAACACCATCCCAGATAGAGATGCCATTTTTTATAACAACATCATTTCCAATTATTACATCATTTTCTATAAAACAATGATCTCCGATATTGACATTTTCCCCAATTTTTGCACCTTTTAAAATGTGAGCAAAAGCCCATATGCGAGTTCCCTTTCCAATATTTTTACTCTTTACAATAGCTTTTGGATGGATATAAACACCATTTTTCTCAGGCATTAAAAAAATTCCTTATCTTTTCACAAACATATTCAACTTTTTCTTTTTCCATTTCAGGATAGATAGGCAAGGAAAGAATTTGTTTAGCTTGCCTTTCAGCTACAGGGGAATTACCTCTTTGATAATTTAGGTATTTGTAAGCTTTTTGTAAATGAATTGGAATAGGATAATGAAGCCCTGTAGCTATTTCATTACTTTGTAGATATTCTCTTAATGTATCTCTTTTCCCATTTAGTACTCTTATAACAAAAAGATGGTATACATGAAAGGCCCCTTCTTCTTCAGTGGGACATGCTATATCTTTGATATTTTTCAATAATGAACAATACAGCTTTGCAGTCTCTCTCCGCTTCTTAGTCCATTCTTCAAGATATTTCAATTTAACAAGAAGAACTCCTGCCTGAATTTCTTCCATCCTATAATTGTGACCAGCCACTTCATGAACATACTTTTCAACAGAACCATGACTTCTCATTCTAATAATTTTTTGATAGTAATTTTCATCATTCGAAGCAATTCCGCCTGCCTCACCATACGCTCCTAAATTCTTTCCAGGAAAAAAACTAAAAGCTGCAGCTTTACCAAAATTACCAACTTTTTTTCCTTTATATTTGGCTAAGTGAGCCTGACATGCGTCTTCAAAGACAAATAAATCATATTTTCTTGCCAAATCTAATACAGTATCCATCTCTGCAGGTTGTCCATATAAATGAACAGGTAAAATTGCTTTGGTTTTTTCAGTTATTTTTTCTTCTATTTTATTAACATCAATATTGTAAGTATCTGGATCGTTATCTACAAAAACCGGTGCTGCACCGCATAATGATATACCTTCAGCGGTAGCTATGAATGTATTGACTGGCACGATCACTTCGTCTCCGGATCCAATGCCAGAAGCCCAAAGCATCAAATGAACAGCATCTGTCCCGGAACTTAATCCTACAAAATACTTAGTTTTATGCGCTTTTGCGAACTCTTTCTCGAATAAGGATACGTATTTTCCACAAATAAAAGCTGTATTTTCAAAAATATCTCCAAGGGTTTCATCTATTTCTGGTTTGATATTTAAATATTGAGGTTTTAAATCAACAAAGGGAACTTTCATTTAGAGGGCTCTTTATAATGTTCAATTTTTTCCATAATCATCATTACTTTTTTCATAAAATTTATTCCGGTCTTAGGATTGGTTCCTTTTGTTATACAGGAAATAAAATGATCAACTTCACAATATAAAGGTTCATTACGGACATAATCAATCAACTGTTTTTTTTTATCTTCATATGTAAATTCCCAGATTTTTTCATCTGGACTTACATCATCAAATATTAAAAATTTACTATCATAATAAAATTGATACTCCCGCCTCCGTTCGGGAAAAATCCAGCTATATTCAACAATAATAGGAATTGTATCTGCCTTGAGGATAATAATTGCTGAATCGCTAATAAAATTATGGAGATTATTAAATTTTTTTATGTATTCAATTTCCAAGCTATTGTTAAATAAATAGATAAGAATTGAAATATCATGGAAAGCTAAATCATTCACAATATTAACGTTATTTGTAAACATTGTATTTCTTAATCGATTAATATGTTCTCTTCTCAACTCATCACCAGATCTTAAAATGCGTATAGATTTTAAATTTTTAATCCTTTCCTTCTGCATAAAGGAATAAATAGCTTCTAAAGCTGGGTTAAAAACATAAGTCGCATCGACCATAAAAGTAAGGCTCTTTTTTTTCACTAGCTGTGCTAATACTTCTATTTCTGCTTTAGTCTCAGAAGGAGGTTTTGTTATTAAAACATTTTTGCCGTTTTCAAGTGCTGATTTGGCTAATTTAAAATGTGTCTTTGGAGGAGTAGCAATTACCAAAGATGATATTTTATTATTTAATAAATCTTTATAGTCTTTTACGGGTTCAAATTTTAGACCTGATTTAAGAGTATTATTTATCGCATCCTTAGAAATATCATATCCATAAACTTTATTTACGAATGGATGATTTTGAAAATTCCTCATTAGTTTCGGTCCCCACCAGCCTAAACCTACTATTCCAATATTTATTTTCTCCATATTAATAGCTGCCTTTTCCAAATAAAACTACAGGAATTGTTTTAAAGAAGATTTTTAAATCGAGCCAAAATGACATATTTTCAATATAATAAAGATCCATTATGACCATGTCATCATAACTTACACTGCTTCTTCCAAAAGCCTGCCATAGACCCGTAATTCCTGGAGGCACTGAAAATCTTTTTTTGTGCCATTCCTCGTATAAACTGTATTCATATTGAGAACAAGGTCTGGGCCCAACCATGCTCATTTGGCCTTTCAATATATTAATTAACTGAGGTAGCTCGTCTAAACTGAATTTCCGTATGTATTTACCAATTTTAGTTATTCTTTTGTCTTTTCT
>Ga0114930_10004035_pt1 | contig 12547 bp, 13 predicted proteins | sample AnhtaG_FD_87300 | JGI IMG/M metagenome (GOLD analysis project Ga0114930, IMG submission 87300) | Deep subsurface microbial communities from Anholt, Denmark to uncover new lineages of life (NeLLi) - Anholt_01485 metaG | ecosystem: Environmental > Aquatic > Marine > Oceanic > Sediment | place... | reverse complement strand
TTCTTCTAGTGATGCACAGACTGTAATCCCCTGACATGATGGGATCAAGCAACAAAGTGGCAACATAATATTTCTGAGTCTCCAGCGCATTAAACCAACATCACAATCATTCTGTCCCAGCTTTCGATAATTACTGACATCGACTGGGGAAAAACCGTTATTCGGTCCGGGAACAAAAATAATATGTAATGAATCACAGTTAGTTCTCTTTCGCTCCGATTCTGCAAGCACCAAAAATTGAACCAAATCGAAAGTAACCGGTGAAATTGCAAAATCATAAAAAGCATATAGAACCTTACAAGACACATTAACTCCTATATAGGTTTAATAATCATATTCCTTAAAAATTCTTTACGATTTAATAATGGTTCGTTGTCCTCAATGGGTCTGCCAAATTTAGCCTGGGGAATAGTCCTATGCCATGATGGAATCCTAACATCACATAGAACAGGTCCCGAAAGGTGAAATACATCACGAATTTTATTTCGTATCTCATTATTCTTATCGATGATTAAAGTTTTATAGCCATACGCCTGAGCCACCTTTGTAAAATCAGGAAAAGCAAGACCGCCCACAACGGAAGATGCAAGATATTTGGAATCCAACCATTGATCCTGCGTCTGTCGTATCATACTATAACCCCCATTGTTAATCACAAAAATCTTAATAGGCAGAAAATGTCTTATGGCTGTAACCAATTCCTGAATATTCATCTGCAGACTGCCATCTCCCACAATGCAGATAATCCGCTGGCCACCAAGAGCAAGACTCGCCCCAATGCTGGCAGGTAAGGCATATCCCATAGAAGTATTATTGAAATCATGGAAGAGCCTCTGATTGGGTTTGAATTGAAAAGCCTGCATTGTCCAAGCCAAAGCACATCCAGTATCAGCAACTATAGTGTCTCCTCTCATTAATTCGTCTGAAAGAATTCTTACGAAGACATAGGGATTGACTTCTGTTTCATTGTAATATTTTGGTGGGCAGATGGGAAATCGCATCTTCCATTTTCTAATTTGCTCTTTCCATTTTGAGATATTATGTACTGCGATTTCATTAATCCTGTGATTTACTGCTTCTAAAAATACCTTGACGTCTGATTGAATCAATACGTCTGTATCAATATCAAGATCCTCAAATTTCTCAAGCTCAGCCCGATCAATATCGACAATAATTTTATGGGCTTCTCTGGCAAAATTTGATGGCGGACTTCCTCTGTGATGAATATCAAGCCTTGTTCCTATGGCAATAATAAGATCGGCATTCTGTACAGCAAAATTGCCGTATCGTGTTCCGTGAGTACCAAATCCACCAACCAAAAGTGGATAATCAGATGGAAACATATCCATCGTTGCCCAAGTAAGAGCTACTGGCAAATTCAATTTCTCAATGAATTTCTTAACCGCCATCTCAGCTTTTGCCAACCGAACTCCCCACCCCAATATAATGACTGGCCTTTTAGCTCTATTGATTAGCTTTATACATTCGTCCAAATTTCCCTTTAAAAAAGATATGTTTGACACTTTTTCTATTGGAGCAAATGCTTCTAATTGACTAGGATCAACCTCAACTCTTTGAATATCATCAGGAATATCAATCAATACGGGTCCCGGTCTGCCAGACTTCGCCAAATAAACAGCCTTCTCAAGCTCAAAGCGGATCTGCTCGGGCCTATTTATCTTAACTAGATATTTAGTAATGGCTCTATAAATATTAACTGTATCGGTCTCCTGAAATCCCAATTGTCTGACCCCGCTGTCCGCTTTGGAGCGAAAACTAAAAACCTGACCTGTGATATAAATACAAGGAATTGAGTCATAGTAGGCACAACAAACGCCAGTAAGCATATTGGTCGCACCTGGTCCGCTAGTAGATATAGCAGCCCCAAGATTTCTAGTGACTCTCGAATAAGCATCAGCCGCCATTGCTCCAGCCTGCTCATGCTGTGGGCAGATAAAATCAATGCCAGACGTATCTGCTATCGATTGAATCAGATGAACTGATGCTCCACCGGATACTGCAAAAATATGGCGAATTCCCTGATCCCTCAAAAATCGTATTACATAATCTGATAGTTTCATTATTCAAATATCCCCAATCGATCCTCTATATAAAATTAACATGTTTCGGAAGATGCTTTAATTCCCATAAATATTGATTCACTTTATCCATTCTACAAATTAACCTGCAAACAGATAAATCTATATCTATCTTTTTTCTATTATTCCATATCTTTTCAAAGGATTCCTTATAAATATTGCCATAAATATAATCCTTATTCTTTAAGAAATTAGAACATATATATACATCTCCATTGGCATCTATAAAAGACCAAAAATCTAAGGAATAACATTCCCTATAATCTCTTTTCCTTTCCAATTTCTTAAATGTATTACTCCTCAATATTATCCTAAATTTTTTAGACTCAAAACCGGATAACTTACTTTTCACTTCGCACAACAATTCGTCATATCTTAAATTTCCTATATTTCCTTCTCTATATGGATGGTTGGTGAACGGTTTGATTACGAGATAATCTACTCCTATTTCCTTTAATCTGATAGCCAATAAATCTAATTCATCTGCATTTTCTGGAAGCAAGAGGGCTTGTACTCCTATGATACAATCGCAATGATTATCATCCCTTACCTTAATTGAATCCTTCAGATTATCTAATAGTCTAAGGAAATCCTTACTATTAGTACCGTGAATCTTTGCATAAGTTTCTGGTTTACCGGCATCTATGCTTACTTTTATCCAAGATAATGAATTTAAGCACTTTTTCGAGAATTCTTTAGTGAACATTATTCCATTGGTTGTAACTGCTACATCTATCCCCTTGAACTTAGTGTGATTTATGATAAAGGATATATCTTTATGTAATAAAGGTTCACCTTCACCAGCATACATAATCGCTTTTATTCCTATGTTAGCCATATTATTTATTCTAGTTTTAAGAATTGTTGTATCTAGAGATAGTGGCTTATATCGAGTATAATTAAATGAACAGAAGATACATCTATGATTACATCCGCCATATGGACATATCTCAATATAGATGGGATAGATCGACTCGCCTTTAAGCCAATCATTAACTCTATCGGGATGGAACATTAATTTATGACTATCTATTCTTTCGTTCATTTATTCAAAGGCTTTCAGCACAATCTGTGAAGAAATGACCCAAGATACCATAGATCAACTCCACATAGGCATAAGATTTTGAAGGCACGTAGAAATTGAGATGGCCCATATGACGTAATTTATTATTATCATTAAATCCAGAAAAAGTAATGACTTGACATTGGTGTCTTGTAGAAGCTTGGACACCATGAAGAATATTCTCTGATTCTCCAGAACTACTAACAGCAAATAACAAATCACTACTATTAGCCCAAATATCTATTGGTCGTTCAAAAACATATTCATAACCACAATCATTAGCAATGGCCATTAATAACGGTGGTTCATTGAAAACCATTGCTCGTATGCCGGCCCCTTTACAGAAATCGTTTTGCATATGGCTGACGACTGCCGCACTACCACCATTACCTATCAGCATCATTTTGCGAGGAGGAGAATATTTGACTGATTGGATTAGAGCCATTGCCTTTTTCTCACCCTCCTCCAATGATAAGGTTATCCCTTTTTGATCCGTTACTTGGATATGTGATAACAACTCTGATATTCTAAGAAAATAATCCCTCATATTACCCTCCGTTTATTTCAATAGTGATTCAATATGCTTGAATAATGATACCCTATCAATTGACTTGCGGTGTCCAACCGTCGCAACTGCTTCTGCTCCTACTACGTTACCAATAAATCCCACAACTTCCATCGGCGCTTGCTGAATCATACACAAAGCTGTCAGAGAAAGAAACGCATCACCAGCACCCATTCGGTCAACTACCTGATGTGCAAAAGCGGGGATTTCAGTAAAATTCTGGTCATAACAAAGACAACCATAATTGCCACGGGTAATCACTATTCTATCACAATTGAGTTTTGCAGATAAGCCTAATACCATCTTTCTCAAATCACCCCATTGATTCCTTTGCTCTATTTTGATTTCATTCTCAGCCATACATACATAATCTGCACGATGATATTTCGATATGGTATGATAACCAAAATTGCCAGCATTGAATTGAGCATTTAATGCTAAGAACCGAGCTTTATCGCATAATAAACGAATCACTTTCTCTGTCAGCATCCCATGACCAAAATCTATCACGATTACCAGATCATACTTTGGAAGCAATTCATTCAGTGTTTTATATAAATTCATATTATTAGCTTCATCTAATGGCTGGTCATCCATCTCATAAACCCCAAGAAGTTTAGTAAAAAAGTAGCTTTCAATAAAACGCCTCTTGACAATAGTAGATGAGTTTGCACGATATAAAAATGTTTTCTCTATTTTAGGATTTAGTTTTTGTCGGATAAAATCCTCTTGGGAATTTTTACCTCCGAGATAAGTCACTAAATTTACAGACTCACAGAAATTTGCCAGATGATTGACAACCGCTAAAATTCCCCCAAGAAATCGTTCGGTGGAAAGATGCCTTATTACTAACATTGGCTCCTTACAGGATTTTCCAATTGCTTGGCAATATTGATATTCATCTACAATAGCCTCACCCACAACTAATACTTTTAAGGACTGAGCGTTTTTCAAATATGCTATAATATCTTTTGCTTTATATCTATTAGAAAAATCGGATAAATAATTCTGCGTTTTCCTTGGAAGAGGCGAAAAATATCGATTGATAAGATTTGAGCTACTGAAAGTAATATCATTTGTGAAGATAATTTTACCACCTACAGACTTAATTGCTGCTTCTTCAAGCCCAATTCCCCTAGTGTAATCTTTCGACTTATCCTCATATTCATTCCCTTTCACATAGAAATTTGGCTTGAGCATCTGAATAGTTTTTACCGCCGTTGGCCATTTATTGATTGCCACATAATTAACGCAATCTAATGCAGCAATCGCCTCCGCACGCAAGTCTTGATTGAATACCGGACGGTGCGGGCCTTTATTTACAAATTTATCGGATGTCACGGTTACAATTAGAATATCTCCTAATCGTCTGGCTTGTTCAAAATACCGGATATGCCCAATATGTAGTAAATCAAATACGCCGTGACAATGGACAATCTTCTTTTTTATCCCTCGTAGACGCATCGTAATCGTATTTAGTTCTTCAAGACTCTTGAGCTTCTTCAGCTGATTCCTCCTCCGATATGGGTTTTCCTACTCTTTCGTATCCCTTACCATGATAATAACGAACAATCTCAATCCCATGAGGTCTAAAATAATCTGCCAAAAAATTGGTGCCAGGTATCTGCGTTTCATAGCCATCAAGATAAGCGGTCTTCCAACTATATCCTCGGGACATTCCTCTATTTTGTGCACGGAGTTTACCATCAGGAAAACCATGGTCACAACCGACAAGAGAAACTTTAGATGCACCTAGAACTATCGCCGCCTCAATTGCTAAATGTGTAATGGTAGTTACCCCACAATAAATGGAAGAATTTCCAGCCACGATACTGTCACAGACATTTTTCATTATTTGAAGTGTACCACCCTGACGAAATCTCATATATATTGCCTTCAAAGATTGCTTTCCAAAATAGTTTTCCCTGTTTGATTTGAAAATAGAAAAAATGAATCTTCCAAAATTATTTGGTATCATCCCTCGGGGTAAGTAGATATCTCGAAGTGCCCGATCCCGAAACGCCCATAAGTTATAGGTAGAATCTGGAAAGGCAATACCAGCCTCTTTCACTGCAATGGCAATTTTTGGTACTGTATTACCCTTTTCATCAGGCGGAATTGTTTCATCAATTTGGAGAAAATTGTCTGGAATGTCTTCAAGGCTGGGACCAGTTGCAAGTACCCAAATCTCCCGACCTAAATAATGTCTATATAATCTTTCAATATATCGAAGACGTCCCCGATATTCCCTAAGTGTTCCAGCAATTGGATGATTGTGAGAGCCATCTTTTTTCTTTGTTTTTGAAAAATTTACGGAATGATTATGTTTCTTAATGGGACGAAATAATTCACAGACATGATTATGCCCATTTCTGGAAATTTTACTGGGAAATCTTTTGCTTTCTTTATTAATGCAAAGTGTTGGTTCGCCTCGATGACCATGATAAAAATAACGACATTGACTGCAAAGTTTAGCCATCTATTTATATTCCCCCTTTACGGCTTCGCCGCCATATCTCTTACTCACTATGTCTTTCTCATCTCCCCCCCTGAAGGATAATATAACCATTCCAATATTTCTTAGTAATATGACCAATCGATTCCAAATTCTATATGATAATTTATATCTAATTTTTTTCAGGCGATTTCGAAAATGCGTATCACAAAAATAAAGGATTTCGGGAATCGGCACATTTCTTTTCTTGTAAAGTTTATTCAAAACATTTTGGGCATCTGATACGCAATCAGCTAAAAGAATACAGTCAGGCTCCAAATCTACAATATGATCAATGTTTAATATGGGATAATTCACAAAAGACTTACCTCTATACTGGCCAGTAAAGTCTATAAATCCAAGTATCTTGTCATAGTCTAGGTTCAATAAATCAATACGCAATAAAAACATAGCATCTTCGTTTATTCCTCCGATAACAATCTTGTTTCGCTTGGATATCCTTTCTTTTAAAAAGAAGAAATGTTCCGAAAGTTCTTTCATCTCAGAACATGTATAGATATTAAAAGATAACCGTTTAATACATTTGAGACAGACAAGCCGATTATGCATACCAGCCCCAAGTATACCCATATATTCTAATCCCTTAAATACCTTGTAGTTATAACTCATTTCGGCTCCACATTCATAGCATCTCCCCGCCATAATCATTGATACTACATTCCTCTTAATCTCCAATCTACAGGATAAATCCTGCACTGGATAACGGTTAAATATAAAAGTCTGATATCGTCTTATTTCGCTGGCCGCTATATCACAATATTGATCATCTGACATATCTGTAATATTAAAAAAAGACTCATTTTCTCCATCCCAATCTGGGGCAAAGATGCCACGATATTTTGTCACTTTTTCCAAATGTTTCAATTCGTCTTTTATGAATCCTTTCTTGTATGCAGAACGATAGACAGCGGTCCCAGGATAAACATATAGTGGGCTTCCGGCTGTGTTTATTTCTTCATCTATAATGAGATCAATCGTCTTTTTTATGTCTTCTTCTTTTTCTTCCTCATAACCTATCATAAAAGTACCGCTAGTTGGTATGTTGGCTATTGTTGCGTTTTGAAAAAAGCTCCTTGTTTGCTCGGATATTATTTTCTTATTCATCAGCTTAAGTATCCTATCAGAACCGCTTTCAATTCCGACTGAAACCTGGACACATCCCGCTTCTTTCATTTGAACAAAAGTGTCTACATCAATATTTGAATCAACGCGCACTTGTGTAATCCAGGGTTTTCTGTTACTTAAGGATCCATATTGATAGCAAAATTCTCTAATTTGTTTCGCGGTTGGATAAAACATCTCATTATAAAACATAATATAATCAAAATCGTATTTGAGTGATATGTCCGTTATTTCATAAATAACATGTTCGATTGGACGGCCACGGAAACCCCCAATGGTGGGTGAGCAAAATGAACATCTTCCTATACATCCCCTGCCTGAAAGAACCGGCATGTATTTTATATTGTGTCCAAAAAAGGGTAGGGAACCAACTTTAATATAATAATCTACATCAAATTTATCCCATGCTGGCAACATATTACTTTCCCTCATATTCATCCTCTGTGGAGAATTTCTAACAATATCTCCACTACTATTTTTATACATAACTCCGGAAAGTTTGCTAAAATCACCCTCCCCTAAGATGGCACTTATCAATCCTGGAAATGCAGTCTCGGCCTCTCCCAAAACCCCAAAATCAATACCAATTTTATCAAAAAGAAAACTGTCACCAGCATCCTTAGTTATATTACCCCCAAGAATAAAGGGAATATCGAAACCATATTTGCGTACTATATTTACTAACTGCTGAAAAAATCTGTAAAATCCTATCAACCCCCCCGAAGCTACGACAAAATAATTATTTCTTTTTAATTTAGTTATAACATTTTTTATCCAATTTGGAGAGCGGGTTACATCTATAAAGTCGAATGGTATGTTGTTTGATTCAAGGCAGGCAAGGACGTATGCTAATCCTACAGGCCAAGCATAATAATCGGGCTTAATGAGTAATATTTTTTTTTCTTCTATTTTAATTTTCTATTTCCTATTCAATTCTTCTACTCGTGTAAATGATACCATAAACTAATTCTTGCTGTATCCTGTGCTGCGTTACTACTAGCCAATTTTGCACGAATTTGAGAATTAGCAACAGTATGGGGCGTATATATGTCCAATCCTTCAACGTCGTCTTTTTTATCAGTTCGGGTAAAAGTTATCATCGCTAATCTCTCAGTTCCACGATATAATCGAAGTTCATATGCTCCATTTTCAGATGCACTACAAATACAAATATGATGAATGTGAAAATCACTGATGATTGTATCGACTGGAATAATAGTAGCATATGCTCCCAACGTCCAAGCGGTGATACTTGATGTAACTAAAATTGCCTGAGCAAGTACTGGATATACTAACTGTCCAACGTGTGTCTCTTCCCACTGGTCACGGATTCGACCTGCAAGAGTAGTGCTATCATTATCATCTTCTCGGTTGCCTATGACATCTTTTACAAGCACATTGGCACCACTATTAATAGGTGCAACGCTAAGATCAACGATAACTCCACGTGCTCTTAATGGCATTTATATCACCCCCCTTACGTACCTATCGCTAGTTCCATCGTCACTCCGGCAGTGCCACACGCAAAATAAAGCGTAACTCCCGTCAAGCCTAACTTGTCTCGTTCCCATTCAGTATTTGCAGCTACAGACCAATATGGACGCCTTGCTACAGGCCCGACTCTTTCTGCATCAAATGATATCCTGAAAGCTGCACCGCTAGTGACTTGCACTTCGATACTTTTCGTATTGGTTGGAAGTGCAAAACTATATTGCCGATTTGCAACTGGCATACTTACTGTGTAGAATCGGATACGGGTTATTACGGCTGGGATGGAAGCGAGTAGGGTTTGAACCTGAGATTGTTGCTCCATGAGATATTGGATATTGGCAAGATAGTTCCAAGCATCTGAGAACCAACTTCCGGTTCTTTTCATCCATCCTTTGCTTCTCGAAATTTCGACTATCGGCATAATTTACCTCCTTATTTTTTGATAACCCCTTGGATAATTTTTTGTCTTTTTATAAAAATAGCGTCTTACTTTAATTCCATAGGGCCGGAATAACTCGGCTAGCCATATTGTCCCATTTGGCAATCTGGGATCAACGGAAGGAGATGAAGGAATACCCCCCCTACAGTAATCGTCCATTCCATAACGTTGCGCATGACCTCCCTGATGTTCACATCCAATCATCGTAATACGGTTTGCCCCCATAACTGCCGCCGCTTCCACAGCAGTATGAGCAACAGTCATTGAGGCCCGATACCCGCGAGGTGTCCGTTTTTCCATTATAGATTTTATTACCTCTTCAAAAGCACTTTTGGGAATAGGACGGGTATCCCAAAATTTCATCCAAATTGGTTTAGATACTAAATCACCAAAAAATTCTTTTGGTTGAGTTATTCTTCCATGTCGAAAAGGTCCAGGAAAGGGAAAAAGGATTATACTCTTTTCGAGAAATTCTGGTTTCTCATCTCGCAAGTATTCCCTGAGTTCCTCATGGTGACCATGCCAGTAAGTGCAATCTGGAAAACGAATGATCGCCCAATTCAAGGCAATAGTAATTTTATCCTTAAAAAATTTATCTGGAAAATCATCCAGACTTGGTCCACATCCAATAATCCAAATTTCTTTATCTTTATGGATATCTCGTAAATCCTCAATGTATCTCATTTTATTTTATCCTGAGATATACCTTCTCTATATAGGACTCGACTCCAATGATAATAGTAAATCTGGCTTCATAAGTAATTCCAGCTTCAAAAGCAGCGGGAGTCGTATCTACTCTACCATATATGCGGTGGCCATCAATGCCACACTGCCTATTTGCTTGAACCCCAGCCCCCTCCCGCAATACTATGAATGCAGCATTGCTGATTGTGAAAGCCTGATTATCTCTGTCATAGACTTGCAGCCAGATATTCTTATTCTCATTCTTGTCGAATTCAATTGTTGAAGCCATTTTAAGGTCTCCTTATTAGAAACTTATCAATAAGACTTTCCATTCTATATTTTAATTTTAGCATTGCAAAACTAAATCTATCAATAAGGCTTTCTGCCCTATATCGGAATTTTAGTATACCATAATTATATCTATCAGGCAATAATTTAAAAACAATTGAAAGGCGCTCAAGAACTTCCTCAATTATCTCTTTAATCCAGGTGTGGTCTACAGAGTTTTGCCAGATATGAGCTTCCGTATCTGCGTATACTATCTCGTAGTTCGTATCAGCCATTATTTCTCCTTAAACATGAGTTATAAAAATTCGTCTTCCTATTGCAGGCGCTGGCGGTATCTCAGCTACAATTAGATAGGCGTTCCTTACACAACCTTCACCACTCTCACTAGTACTACTGCTGTTCCCTTCAATCTCAAAATCCTGATTCCCCGATGTAAGAGTCACACCATGGACAGCAAATTCTAAGTAATATTCATCGGTATCTTCATCACGGTCCCTAAATTGATGCACCACAAAATTAGTGCCAGCACTTACAAGCTGCCAATAGCCGATAACGATGGGGGATTCATTAGAACATTCTGCTGCGGCGATTACTAAGTGGTCAGCGGCATTCACCGCCTGATTGCTCAAAACAACATCAGTATCACTAAATGATGTCCCTGTATGAAAAGTCTTTCCTGCTTGACTATCTGTATAGACATTCTCAAAATCAGAGAATGGAATAGCAATTATAGCCCCCTTACGACAGTAGACCTCATCAATAGCCCCGTTACCCTGCATCTGAAGTTTGATAGTGCGTGAAGCACCAGAGGCCAATTCCTTAAAACAGGCCATTCCTACGGTTCGATATGTCCTATCATTAGTAGCATGGCCAAGTTCTCCGTGATTTTCAGTAAGAACAACAGTCCCAACAACGTCTAATTGTATTCCCTTAACACCAGAGTCGGACTCATCCTCAGACTTGGTTTCACAGCTTGCGACAATAAGATAATTTTCCGTTGCACCTGGAGTAAAGGAAAGCGTCAGGTAGTCCACCCAGCCGGTAGCTGCGCCTGTCCCTGTTTCCGTGGTCGAATCATTATACTGCGCATTCGCCGACTCCTCCAGGATAACGATGGAGGCATTTTGTGCTTGAAAATTATTTGCCCCAAGTACACGACCGCAATCCAAAGTAATAGTATGAGAGGAATTATCAAGACTCAAACGTTTCACAAAATTATAAGTATATCCGCTGGGCAGGTCACTCTGCTCATGATAAAGACCATCAGCACACTCTCCATAATCCACACCATCAACTTGAAGCCGTACCTTTCCTGTTGTGTCAATATTATTTACTGTAGTAGCAATGTGAGCGATAATGAAGAAGTTCTTAGTACCAGCCAAAGCAGACCTATCTGCGACACAACTAAGATAAGTGGCATAACCTCCAGTAAAGTTCGCAGGTGTAACTGTATTTGCCTTGTAGAACTCAAGTGCTGTTGCCATCTAGGGTTCCTCCACACATCTGTTTGTTAGTTCTACTAAGAGGTGGTCTTCTAATGGGTGCTCTGTAACAGGAAAATCAATCAGTTTATTCCAGTGATATTGCCAATGATTCATATAACTAAAATTATATTTCTCGCTGGTGCGAATAATCTCGTCTGGAATCAGAAATTGAAGTGCAAATTTTCTATGATTGATATTATTCCAATTGATTTTTACAGCATAGCCGAGTTGAAGAAGATATGCCTCGATTTGGTCTCTTTTTTCTTGTAGGGTCATTATTTCTCCTTTAGTCAACTGTATATCTTATTGTTACTGTTAATTCAGTTACAGTTCCTGTTTGGGCGGTAGTCAAAAGCCAAATCCAAGAATCTTGAGGAATAGTGGCATCGTCAAAAGCAGCCAAATTTTGTCCTGTAGTTGTATTAGTAATAGCCACAGGGACATTAAGAATATCATTCCCCGCAGCACTCCTATCCGTGGAGTGACTTGGATCAATTGTCACTGAAGGGCTTGTGCCTACTACTACCGCTTGAATTTCTTGCACGGTAATAGCTACAAAAGTAAAACCCATACAAATATTTTCATCATCGGCAGGATCTTCAACTGTAATAGAATATAGGTAGCTGGCGGAGGCTCCGGTTGCTCCTGTATCTCCCTGGACTCCCGTATCTCCAACGCCTGTATCGCCTTGTACCCCCTGTCCAGTGTCTCCAGTTTGGCCCGTGTCACCAATACCAGTATCGCCTTGTACCCCCTGTCCAGTGTCTCCAGTTTGGCCCGTGTCACCAATACCAGTA
>Ga0114930_10004033_pt1 | contig 12552 bp, 8 predicted proteins | sample AnhtaG_FD_87300 | JGI IMG/M metagenome (GOLD analysis project Ga0114930, IMG submission 87300) | Deep subsurface microbial communities from Anholt, Denmark to uncover new lineages of life (NeLLi) - Anholt_01485 metaG | ecosystem: Environmental > Aquatic > Marine > Oceanic > Sediment | place... | reverse complement strand
TTTCAGCCTCAGAGGGATCAGACAGTTCAACAAACCCGAAGCCTCTGCCTTCAATAATATTGACCTCTTTGATTTCACCGTACTTGGAAAATAACTCTTCCAACTGCTCATTCGTTACAGAATAACTGAGATTTCCTACATACAGTTTGCTACCTTCCATTTTAACCTCCCTTTCATCTTTCTCTCTCTGTCCAATAACGTTTCCCTTGGAGGTAGAAGCAAGATAGCAATTCTGACCTCTTTAACGATAACATTATTAAACACGAGAGTACCCTCATTAGAAACTGGAGGAGCCAGCCTCCGTTAGCACCTCCAGAGACCTCCTTTTAAGACTCCATACCCTAAAATGTGATAAAGTTCAAGCCCTAACCCCTCCCTTCATTCCTATTCATGAGCACAGTCTCTTAAAAAGACCACATTTACCTGGATTGTATTCCCTGGCTGAAGCAGAAAATTCGCCGACTGTCATGCAGCGTAATATTTTACTTGGGCTGTGGATATTCATTTAGCACCCGCAAAGAACGCTTGGGCTAGCAATCCAGCAATGGGTGGAAAGAAGAATGTGCTTGCGATACGGATGAGGGTAAATTTCCAGCCTAATATTCCAACCTCCATGGGTAATCGTGAAACCGCCCATAATGACCATCCTGTGAGAAAAGCGACCATGGTACCAACGCTGGCACCAGTGCGCAACAGTCCGGCAACGATAGGTAAACTTACAAAAGGACCTCCAGGGGACAGACCTCCAGCAACTGTACCAATGAGTATCCCTCGTATACCGGACTCCACACCAACCCATTTTGAGACTAGTTCATGAGGGAGAAGAACCCGAATCATACCAGCCACGATAAACACAAAAACCAGTAATGGCAGGATCTCAACGGTCATATTCACGGCTGATCTCATACCATTAATGTGTTGTCCTTGTCCCTTGTAGTACCCCACGACAAGCAGGATAGTTGCAAGCACCCCCATTACTATTGTTGGAATTAGCATTCCTGAATTCCTCCTCTTTTTAGCCATGACTTTTCTCCAGGGTTCTATAGCTCAGTCTATCCAAGGATGAGGTTCATAGCATAACCTAGCCCAGAAATAAACACATGATTTGTTATTCCTGTACCCGCAGTCCTGCTGGATGGATAATGACCAAGGTTGGTGTTGAAAACTCAAGAGCACACTGGGTTAAGATCAGGTCGTTTACTCGTTACCTTTCAGCCAAAGCGAGATGCGCACGAGAGCCAGCTGTTCCCGAGAAATAGGTTTCATGGGCCTTTACATCTTATCCTCGGTGGAATTACCAATGAGGTCTCTGGGCATCCAATTCAAGGCTGCCCTTTCTGGTAGTCCTCTATCTCTTTGATTATTTGATCGATGTACCTATCATCAAAGGGGAGGGAATGGCGCCTCTCCAGCAACCACCCCTTAAATTCGGCTACCTTCTCAAAATCCGCTCTCATCTTTGCCTCTTTCCTTCCCCTGACTGAATCTCCCATCTTTTTTCGAATCTCCTTCCACTTCTTTCTAAAATCCTCTACCCCTTTCCATCTTTCCAGGTTTTTCCTTCCACAATACAGATCTGGGAAGACCCCTGAATCAACGAGGTAATCCATCCGCCTTGTGTTCTTATAGCAGGCATATCTAAATTCACAGTAGGAACACTTCAGCTCATCAGTTGAATGATGAAAAATGCCCCTTTTTAAGAGGCTGACTAAGCCGTCGGCATAGTCACCTATCAATTTGATTCCACTCAGGTCAATGCCGGTTTTCTGCACATAGCCACAACTGACAGGGGACGCAAGGGGATTGCCCTTGGATAAGGACCTTCTCTTTACCAGGTAATATCTTGCAACTACACCAGTTGGACCCTTTTCCATGGTAAGGGCCGATATATAACCGGGGAGTTGAAAGGAAAGCCCTCTCTTGATCTCACTCAGTGTAGGGGTCCTGCCTGTTTTATAGTCATAGATAAGGAAGATGTTTTCTTTTCCATACAGCCTATCTACCCTATCGATATAACCCCTTATCCTGGTCTTGCCTACCGTTACTGGATTCTTGGCCTTATCTCCGAATCGGTATTCAACGGCTAGTGTCTCCTCTCTGTTTAGATTACGCTCCTCGAAGCGGAGGATTTGCGCAAGCAGGCCCTCCCTCTTAGGAAGCCCGTTCTCGGTAAAGGTGGACGTTGTATCCAAGCCATCCATGATATCCCTTTTTTGCGTCTCGAAAAAATCCAGTCCCTCTAAGTATCTCAGCTGAGAAACATAGCGTTCCCCTATTTCCCTTGCCAAGGCAAAGGCCCTAGATAGGCCAACTGCGGCCACATTTTCACCACTTTTCTTCAGTTCATCAAAGACCATCTTTAAGATGGCATGCACGTGATAGCCTATATCCCTTAAAGACAGCTCCTCTCCTGCTTCCTCTATGGGCTCGAGGGAAAAGATCTCCCTAAAGAGATACCGCAAAGGGCAGTTTGCCATCATATCCAGCCTGGAGGTAGAAAATATATCCCTGAAATTGGAGATATACTCAGAGAAGTCTTGTGAGCTAAAAACAAGCCCATCATATTCTGATAGACCATCAACGGAGTCCCTCGCCATCAAGGAGCATACACCCCTTATCACCGATTCATTAAGGAAGCTATCGGCATCCAGGATAATATGTTCGTGGGTAAAAGGGCTGCCTTTTGACGGCAGTGATGCCTTTTTTTCCACCTCGACTGTATTCAAAAACTCTTGCCTGCAGGTAAAGTAAGGACTGTCCTCCCAGGGAAACGCCCGCTCTAGCTCCTCGATCCCGATATCGGAAGATCCATCCTTAACCATTGAGGCCATATCCAGCAGCACTGGGGATGGCTGAACATCCTTGCCCCTTATTCTCCTGGGATATGAAAGATAAAGATCCTTCTGGTAATTACAAAGGATATGACTGAAGAGATGCCTTGATTCGTCTGCAGGGTCTAGCTTTCTCAGATGTCCTCCTGAGCTCTCGGGTATGATAAAGTCGTCAGGCTCCTTGAGGGGAAATTCATCAGCACTGAAACCGCCGGCAAAGATAACATCAAATGAGTGCCCCGTTATATCGGTCCATTGGGATATATCCAAGAAACCCTTATGGTGATCCTCCATGATCCTGGTGCGACTGATAAGAATATCAAACCCTCTTTTGAAGCGTTCCACAAGCGGGATACCATCACTGTAAGGTAAGTATGATTGTTTCATCTCCAGCTCCCTGGCCGCCCTAACCCCAAGATCCTTCAATGTATAAAACACCCTCATATCCCTTTTGACAATCCTGCAGATCGCCTCCCGCTGAAGCCCTCTTTCATCCTTGAGGAGCAGTAAGACATTCTCCTGGATTCTGAATATATCAAGGAGGCGAAAATAGCCTTTGACAAGTTCCCTTGGATTTTCTTCACGCAACAAACACCCAAAGGGTGTAAGGCCCTCTTTCAGGTAAAACAGCTGCTGGATGAAGCGATAATAATCGGAGAGAATATCCGCACGCCTTCCTCCTTTAAGGAAATTCCTATACTGGAAAAGGAAGTAGTCCCTCGCCTGGGGCAACCAGTCACTAACTATCCCTCCACCTTTAATACCACACTGTCTGGCAATTCCATCTATATAGGCCATATCCAGCTGACATTCTTCCCTATCCCCGGATCCCGACTCAAAGATTACGGCAAGATCTTCTTTGTCTTCTTGGGCAAAAAAGGCCCCATGGCCTTCTAAAAGCATCAGCCATTGAAGCTGTTCCTCTTTGTTCATCCTCTTTTTCATCGGGGAAACGAGACTGGAGGTGAAAAATTCCTGGACATCATCTCTCCTGTAACCATGCAGAGGGATATCGATTATCAGTTGAAAGAGTTTTGATATAGGAGATGAAATGAGGGGTAAGCCCCTAGTTATATTGAAAGGGATTCCAAGTTCTGGAAATATCTCATAAACAAGGGGGGCATACGCATCTAAATCAGGAAAGATGACCCTTATACCGCTTAGATCATCTATTTCTGTCAGGTTAGAAATCTTCTTTATCTCGCCTGCAATTCCCCTAATCTCATCTAGCCTTGTGTTGAAAGATCTTATCCTTAACCTCTTTTCTTTACTACGATCATATATCCCTGACCTATAAAGTCCACGAGCGAAAGGATTTTTGAATTCCTCGACTGGCGCCCTCTTAACAAGGGCGAGGGATCCGTCCTCCTCCATCCTCTCCATGAGGGAAGCGAGAGGTGCAAGGATGCGAAAGGCCTCATACTGCCCGCCCTTACCATCTCTTTCACGACCAGATGCTTGCTTGAATGCCTTGATAGGATTATCTCCAAGCGGGTCGAAATCAAGGAGCCAGAGAACCTCATCTACCTTTTTGAATAGATAAAAGAGGATCTCTTCTTCGGCCTTCGTGATTGTGATGAAGTCGTCAAAGATAATAAATCTAGTATCTCCTAAAAGGCTTGGGGATTTACCACTGGCCAGGAAAGACCTCACACCACTGATCATGTCATCATTGTCATAAAGGTGGTTGGCTCTCTTAAATTCCTCATAATCACCAAAGAGCAAGGCAAGATCTGTATCCAGGGCATACCTCTCTTCACCGGACCCGGGCTTCATATCATCCAATATAAGTATCTTGCGAGAAAGTTGATCCACAAACCTATCCTCAAAATTGTTGCTCACCAAAAGGGAAAAAAATCCCAAGACATGTTGATATATTCCAGGCAGGGTCTCATCACTTAAATGGGGATCAAATAAGGTAAAAAAATACCTTAAACCCTCGAGCATCTCATGTCTTTTCTTCAGGATCACCCGCACTGCCAACTCCTTTATGGTATCATCCATATAGGAGAAATCCTTAAATGATTGATAGAAGATATCATCATAGAATATCCTGGTAATTATGGATGCGAGGGCATTGACTGGCCTGTTTAGCCAGCCAGGTCCCTGGCCTTCCAGTTCCATGACCATGCTACGAGAGGGGACTATCTGTAAGGAATTCTTAAATGAAGCCCCCTTCATGGCCATCTCCTCCTTAAGGAGTCGGCTTCTCGCCTCAACTGTCTGACCTATCAGGTATGTGATCTGAGTCATAGGATTCAGGCCTTCTTTGCCCTATTTTTTAAAATAAGATGTATAGAATTGATATACGATGTCAAGAGGATCCGAAAAATGATTTTGACAGATCTCGTAAAATGATACAAATTAAATAAGATGTACTTTTATCTCAATCTCCGTACCTGATATGCTAAGCCCTATTACAAAATCTAGTCAGGGCCTTCCTTCTGGCAAGGTGAACACAAAATTCCTTTCCTTTACCGTTCTTATTCTGTTTTTTTTCTTGCTTGGCTCTGGGGCATTATATGGTGAAAAGAGCGATAATGAGGCAAAAAAAGAGGGCAAAAGACTGGTTAATAAAAAAAGGGGGGATGAGAAAATGGAAAAAGTAAGATGGCTGTCTGAAGATGAAGGAAAAAATCTCTTAGAGGTGGCCAGAAAAACCATTAAGAATAGACTATTCAATGTAGGGGAGCCTCAAATTGACTGGAAAGACATACCAGAGATATTTCAAAAAAGACTCGGCAACTTTGTTACTATTAATATTGAGGGTAACTTAAGGGGATGTATCGGTCATATTCTACCTCGACTGCCTTTGATTGAAGGGATAAAGGAAAATGCTATCAATGCGGCCTTCAAGGACCCCAGATTCCCTCCCTTAACGAAAGGTGAATTTGACAGAATCGACATCGAGATAAGTATCCTCACACCCCCCCAGGAGCTTCCCTATTCAGATGCCGAAGATCTCTTGAGAAAATTGAGCCCAGGAATAGATGGGGTAATAATAAAAAAGAGGTTTTACGAGGCCACCTTTCTGCCCCAGGTTTGGGAACAGCTACCCAAGAAAGAAGACTTCTTATCTCATCTCTGTCTAAAGGCAGGGCTCCCTGCTGATAGCTGGAAGACAGATAAACTCCAAGTATCCACCTATCAGGTTCAAGCATTTGAAGAGGAGAGATCTTCGATTCCGAAATAGATCCGCTCGTTAATGAATCTTAGCAATCTGATCATAGTATCCGTTATTGCGACGGGGATATCATCCATATCTGTACAGTTAATTACAGTTCGAGAATTTCTTTCCCAGTTTTACGGTAATGAGATTACAATCTCCCTTGTTCTCTTTTGCTGGTTGATGGTCAGTGGGCTTGGCTCTCTTGCATCAAAACTCTTAAAGAAGAGATCCATCACCCTCTATTCTATCCTTGCCCTCATAACAGGCCTCTTCCCCTTGATCCAGATAATTGCGATAAGGCTTTTCAGGGACACAGTCTTTATCCATGGAGAGTCTCCAGGTTTTTATCCCCTCTTTCTTTTCATTCTGACTTTAAGCGCGCCTTACGCCTTCCTGATTGGTTTTATACTCCCTTACTCACTTGGTGTCATCAAGGCCAACCGGAAAGAATTTACAGTGGGAAAATTATACATTACTGACAATATTGGGGATATAGCAGGTGGGGTTTTGTTTAGTTTTATCTTAGTATATTTCTTCAGTCCCTTTAAGATAATAGCCCTCACCTCCTTTCTTCTCATCCTCCTCTCCCTAGCCCTTATTATCCGTCTAAGAAGATATCTCCTTTTCCTGGGGGGTTTTTTATCCATTATCCTGTTTTTTGCCTTTGCGCTTGAAAAAAGGTTCGAACTTTTCACCCTCTCTCATCAATATGGCCCGAATATAGTAAGTTATAGGGAATCGCCCTATGGGAGAATAGTTTTGACTGAAGAAAAGGGGCAATATACCTTCTGGGAGTCTGGAACACCAATCTTTTCCACCTTCAACATAATAAGCGCCGAAGAGAAGGTCCACTATCCCCTCTGCCAGCTCGATAGAGTAGAAGATGTCCTTCTGGTATCCGGGGGCATGGGTGAGACATTTGATGAAATCTTGAAATACTCCCCTCATCGCATAGACTATGTAGAGCTAGATCCCACATTGATCAAAGTGGCAAGCCAGTCCGGTCTCTTAAGCCCTCATGAACAGGTTAGTATCATCCCTACTGATGGAAGGAGATATATAGCTGAGACTGATAAAAGGTATTCAGCTATAATCCTGGATCTGTCAGAACCCGATACCTTCCAGATGAACCGATTTTACACAAAGGAGTTCTTTGGCAAGGTAAAGGAAATTTTAAGGAAGGATGGCATCCTGTCCTTCAGCCTCATTGCAAACCCTAACTATTTATCAGAGGTCAGGCTCAAGAAACTGTCTTCCATCTTCAATACTGTTAAGAAATATTTTGATAATGTCCTCCTTATCCCCGGCGAGGAAATCTATTTCCTTGCAAGCGATGGAAAGCTCGCCACTGATATTCCCCGAAAGTTGAGAAGAAGATCCATTGCCACATCTTATATCGACGGCTTCTATTACGGTAATGTTACTGAGGAGCGGATAAGGTCCATCAATGAATCCATGAACCCAAATGAGCCTCTGAACACCGACTTTCAGCCCAGGGTCATAAACATAATGTTTGCGGAGTGGTTCAAGAAATACGGGACCTCGCCTCATTGGTTTATTGCAACCCTCATTGGGACTCTTGTCTTTTATCTATTCTTAATAAAGAAAGAGGAATACGTTCTTTTTTCTACCGGCTTTGCTACCATGGGTGTGGAGATGTTAATTCTGTTCTGCTTTCAGGTGATCTATGGCTATGTCTATCTTAAGGTAGGTGCTATAATCAGTTGTTTTTTGCTTGGTCTTTTGCCAGGTGCAGTACTGGGGAATAAATGGAAAAAAAGGGGTAAACGCATGCTCATAAAGGCAGAGGCTGGAATGCTCCTTTTGCTCATGATGTATCTGATCTGGGTAACCTTCTCTCAGTCCCCGATACCGGAGTCCGTCTTTTTCTTATTTGGTTTTACCTTTTCACTGCTCTGTGGACTTCAGTTTCCTGTTGCCGCAGAGATCATTGGGGAGGAGAAGAGTCCTGCTGCCGGTCTCTTTGCCGCTGACCTTGTAGGCGCCGGTGCTGGAACCCTTGCAGTTGGAACCCTTTTGATCCCTCTTTTAGGTATTCAGGCGGCTATCATTGCCCTGATATTGATAAAGACCGCAAGCACTTTTGTGATCTTGAAGAGATAGTGAGGTTTAGTTTGTTCCACTGCGGATCGATACTGAGTGTCACAGGAACACACTTGTTCCTACCCAGATTGAGGAGATTTTCTCAATAAAAAAGATACAACCCTGATTTTGTAATTTTATAACTATAGATGCATGGAAGACCTTCAGGGTATACGTTAAAGAAGGAAAGGCACTGAGAATTCAATTTAAAAAGCTCGTATAGCTCTGGTACCAAAGTCACGCCTGGTCCCGGAAAAAAGAATTTAAGGTCTGTGATAAAAGAGATGATGTTGCTTTGTCTGGAAAAGTGTGGGGGGAAAGGCAATATTCATTTCTGCGCACGTTCTGCACGAACATCCCGGTTGATCGAGACAATAGGAAAAATACAGGAGAATTCAAAAATTAAGACTTGACCTTGGTACTGGTCCAAGTATGTCAAGCCTGCCCCGTATCGACCTTTAGATTGGAGGCAAATCATGGAAATTATCTTTAACATAAACGCAAAACATAATTCCGCAGTAAAAACAGCCGTGAGCCAATTCTTGAAGACTATTAGTCCACTGGAATCCGAACATGATATGCCGATTATAGTTTTTCAAGATGGCGTAAAAGGTTCATATTACATGAAATGTTCTTTGCTGGCGAGCGATGCAGCAAATTTGTGTGACCTAAACGCCAAGCTTGATGTTCGAAATCCAGAGAGTTATAGGGCGAATAGGGAACTCCTTCTTAACCATGCCACCTATCGCAAGATGGAGGCAGATTCAAGTGATGGTCGTGAGTTTAATGATATTATCGTGGAGTACAATACCGACTATCATTCAGAAACCCCTCTGAAAGTATGGGGAGGGCAGCATAGAATCAGTGCAATAAAGAAAGGAGGTCAAAAAAAGAACCGATATCATGGCTTCCGCATATATTTCCTTTTAAGTACGGAGCAGCGTACAGAAGTTGCTTTGATATCGAATACAAGCATATCCGTTTCGAATGATACATTTGATAGAATGGTTGAGGAGACAATATTTGGAAATGCTCTAAGAAATTGGTGTCGAAAAGTAGGATTTCTAAATGAAGGTGAAGACTTCCCCGATACTGGGTCTAGAACCGAAAGGATGACAGTTAAGCGGGCACGTAGTTTTATTATCAATTTCTATCTTGGCAAAGAAAGAGGTGGTAAACTGACTTCCGATGTTTTAGACCGAAATGTATATGAGCCATACTTGGCGACTACCGGTGTAACTATTGATTCACGTTATGATAGTATTATGAAGAACACCAATATCTTAAATGACCCCGCCCTTATCGAAGCAGGGCAAAAATTTTTCTCTTTACACGATGCTCAATTCAAAGCAGTTAAAAGTGAGAAAACCAAAACTAAGAACATGAAAGCTTATAGAAACAAGGCCCTTATAGAATCAGTTCTGACGGGGTGGAGTTATGTTGCGGGCTTGTTGCAAAATCACCCTAATAGGTTATCTAATCACTACAGGTTACCCAAAAGTAATTCAAAAATACCAGATCCTTTAAATGCTGAAGAAATGTCACAATTTAAGCATGACCAAGATCCGCCAACATATCGTGGTTTGGGTACCCGATCAGCCCTCAAGGACAGGCAACGGATTGCACAATTATTTTTAGCCAAGAGCTGTGAACAAGAGGTACTTATTGATAAAACATTCATAAATAAGGCTGTTAGTCAGACAGTCGGACTGATCGCATTATCAAAAGGATATACATAAGAATGTTAACCTACCGAGAGTATCTAGACTATGCTGAAAGGTCTTTAGTCAGGGTGCAAGATGATGAGCCAGCCTCGCAATGGCAATTGATTCCTGCCACAATCTTAGCTTGGTCCGCCATCGAATCTTTTGTGAATAATATGCTCGACGACTTTGCGTCCTTGGCCCCAGATACCTTCCAACTCCACGAACGATCCTTTCTGCTAGAAAATCGGTTGAGATTTATGAATCAAGGAGAAAATATTGGCCAATTTGTACTTGAAGGTAAGGAGTATCGTCGACTTGATGATAAAATTTTTTTTCTTATCGCAAAGAGTGGTGGTCGTGACCTTACAAACGTAAAAGGTGAAACTTTATGGCAAAACTTTGAGCTTTTTAAGGATGTTAGAGATTCTTTGGTTCATCCAAGGAAAGGTAAGGAAGTGAGCATAACAAAAGAAATGGTAGACGGTTTCATTGAAACATCAAAACTGATAATTCGGCTTGTATCAAAAAATGTTTGGAAAAAAGAAGTGACTTTCTGATCACTTTGAAGAAAATAAAAAAAGAAAAAGAAAAAATGGTCAGGCTTAACAAACTTGCATTCTTAGATGTCATGGAAACAAGGGTCTCTAATAAAGGGGTCGGTCTGGGGTCAAAACTTGATCAGTGATTAAATGGGGGAACAATTAAGGCTTATTTAGGATTTCAGATGAAGCAAGCTATTTAAGTTCGGGATGAATTTTGATTCCTTGTAAAAAGGGATGACTCTCACAAATGGAGATATGATATGGCGCAAATTCAATTTAAAGGCAAATCGTTCGTTCAAAACCACCATCTGCTCGTTAAATACCATGAGCTGATTCCCAAAAAGGATAAGAGCCTGACGGACAAGGTCAGCCTCCATGACAATCTCATCATCTACGGTGACAACCTAAAGTCCCTCAAAGCATTGCTTCCACTATGTGCCGGAAAAATCATCAGAGATTTAGGAGTCCACAATCTATTAACTCAATAATGTTTGGAGATTAAGCTATGCAGAAGTGGTCTCATCCAGGAGGAAAATTAAGAGAAATGGGACCCGAGTCCCTGACAGATGCTGAATTGCTTTCCATATTAATATCATCGGGCATTAAGGGAAAACCGGCAGAGAAAATAGCAGAAGAGATTATAGAAAAATTTAACTCATTCAAAGGCATGGCTAATCAGCCGCTGGAAAAGTTCCTTGAGATAAAAGGGCTCTCTGATGTGAAAATTATTCGGATAGCAGCAGCATTTGAGATAGCAAGAAGAATCGTTAATCAGGTTTTGGAAGAGAATGATCAATAAAAAGTCTAAGTTATCAGGCAGAACCATTAGCGTTTCCAGCCCCTTTGATAGCTTGATCCACAAAACAGAGTGGACAGGGGCAGCGAAAATTGCCTCATGGATTGATGAGCTTGTGAGAGAAAAAGGCCTCCCTTTTGGAAAAGCTGAAGTTGAAACAACCCAGAAAGTGACTCGAAAAAGGGCAGATGTAAATATTTTTGAATCTCCTCAAAGCTCTAATACGCTGTGTGTTATCGAGTTTAAACGCCCATATTTCGATCCCTTCGCAGATGAGCTAAAAACTGATGCTCAACAGAAGGCCAATAAAAGAAAAGCCAAATTCTTTGTCACTTCCAATTTCCAGAAACTCATCTGGTTTAAGACAGAAGCGGTAAACCGGAATGCCCATGAATCAGAGCAGATTGCCGGTATCTATGACCTTTCCAGAATAGAGGACCTTGATGCCATCGAGGAGCCACGCTTTAAAACCAGCATTATCAAAGGATTAGAAAAGTTTCTTTTTGAGCTTTCAGAAGTCCATACCGGTAAGAAAACAGAGCCTCTGCTTCCTATCGATGAACTCCTCATCTATCTCCTTCATGAAAAAATTTATCGCCTTTCAAGGCATTACAAGGAAATAATAAGAGACAGGTTCCATAAAGAACCAAAATTCAGAAAACAGCTTAACAGATGGTTTATTGAGCAACAGTGGCGTTTCACTGCACATGAGAATGATTTTGAAAAGGCAGCCAGGCAGACGGGCTATCTTTTAACAAATAAAATTCTATTCTACCAGGTCCTGAAATCAAAACAGACTATTCTGGCATCTTTATCCATTCCAGATGACCTCGTGGCCGGTGGGCAGCTTCAAAAATTACTCCAATCATATTTTGACACGGTTATACAGCAAATAGATTATGAGACCATATATTCTACGGATTTCATAGACCAGATCGCCTTCCCGGAGCACAAGGAGGTTGTCAGTGACATTAAAGAGATTGTTGAAATTTTAAAAAGGTATGACTTCTCAAGCATCGGTTTTGACACTATTGGCAGAATCTTCGAAAGGCTTATCCCATCTGAAGAAAGACATAACCTCGGGCAGTATTTCACTAATGCCGATGTGGTGGACATCATTCTAAGATTTTGTCATAAAAAAGATTCAGACAAAGTGATTGACCCATCATGTGGTGCAGGAACCTTCCTTGTCAGGGCATATCAACATAAAAAATTGATGAATCACACAATGCCCCACCAGGATATCCTGCAAACCCTGTGGGGCGTTGATATTGCCAAGTTTCCCGCTCATCTTTCCATGATCAATCTGGCCATCAACGATCTCGGTGTGACAAAGAATTATCCCAACATTGCCCAGTCTGATTTCTTTGATCTCATGGCTGACCAGGATGGATTCCACTTGCCT
>Ga0114930_10004032_pt1 | contig 12555 bp, 10 predicted proteins | sample AnhtaG_FD_87300 | JGI IMG/M metagenome (GOLD analysis project Ga0114930, IMG submission 87300) | Deep subsurface microbial communities from Anholt, Denmark to uncover new lineages of life (NeLLi) - Anholt_01485 metaG | ecosystem: Environmental > Aquatic > Marine > Oceanic > Sediment | place... | reverse complement strand
CGGGCTGATGGGTGGGGGTGAGATCCTCGCCATGCAGGAGCGCGTCAACGGACAAGTGATCGACCCGACGCCTCGCGAGCTGCTCAAACGTCTCCGTGTACGCTCGGGCATGGTGCGGCAAGCTGCCGATGACAAGCCGGTGAAAATCCACGATGCGCGGTATGCCGATCTTCTGCCGGCGCTGCACCTTGTCGCACTGGTCCAGAAGAATGGCTGGCATGATGCACGCTGCCTTCACAGCATCGACCTGAGGAAGAGACTCAGCAGCGAGAACGTGGCGCAGTTCGTTAGCCGGAAGGCCTGGGATGAGCGGCATTGGGGGCAGACGATCGCGCACCTCGGCGGGCTGATGGAAGAACCGGCACCGCTGCTGAAGATGCTGGCTGATCCGCAGCCGAACGACCTGAATCCCAGAGGAGACGATGTATTCCGCCACCGACTGTGCCTGGCGACGCGATGTCTGCCTGAGGCGATGCATCGCGAAGCTCTGGGCCGCCGCCCCGTTCGCAAGAGAACCGCTTGCGACCTTACTCGACTAGATGTACTGGCGACGGGCATCGCTCGCGATACGATTAGACTGTGGTGCCAACACGGACGATACGGCCTATACGGTCGCAGTTACGATTTTGACCATATCATGCCTGCCTTGGCGGCTTCCAGCCATGCGAATCCGGAAGATCTGGTCCGGCTGGGAACGTCACTCCTAATCAAGGGCCAGGAGTTTCCCAACAGTGCGCTGAGAACTTGCGCGAGAGGTTGCACCATGGCGGCCGAGCAGACCCGTGAACGTCTGGCAGCGTTGCTCCTCGACGAGGATCCCGGAGTACGGCATGTGGCCGCCGACCTGCTCTACTGGATGGGCGATGCCGCCGCCACAGTACTGATCCTGGAACGCTTGGCATATCTGGTGGGGGACACGGACGCCGAGGTCCGGCACGCCGCCACCTCTGCGGCCTGCAGGCTGGGCCGAAACGCACAGTGTGGGGTGGCGGAAACCGTTCTGGCTCATGCGGTCACCCTGTCGCAGCACTCAGATCAGCATGTGAGGAAGGCCGCGACCCGGGTAATCGGCGACTTGGGTCGCGCGACTGACACAACGGGTATCGTGAGACGCCTGGGTGAGCTTCTACAGGATCCAGATCTGGAAGTCAGGTTAGCGGCTATGCACAGCGTCGTCAGCATCGGTAGCCGTGCGGCCACCGGGCCGATCCTCGCCCAGATTGCCGAGGCACTAGCCGACGGCCGCGCGGATTTACGGGACGGCGCTTTGTACACGGTGGAACGCCTAGGGCCTGCCGCAGCAACCGGCGTGATTCTCGACCGGTTGTTCGACTTGCTTCGGGACGACGAGGAATCCTTGACGGTCGGCTCGGCGTTGGGGTATGTTGGGGCCGCAGACCCAACGATTGTCCTGCAGCGGCTTCCGGAGTTTCTGCGGGGCGATGTGCACATACCCAGCGCCGCCCGGGAGGCTCTGGAAACACTCGCCAGGAATACGATACATTCGTCGACGTTGCTTGAGCAACTGGTTGAGTGGGTCCAAGATGATGATCCATACCTTAGCTTTACCGCACGGCAGACCATGGGGGAGATCGGTCGGCATGCGACGCAGGAGACGCGCGACGGCAACCGGCCGGTGTGGCTAGACTCCTGGCTGGAGCGTTTGCTCACGTGGTTGCGCGCTGAGGATAGGCCCACCGGAGACGCCGCGATCGCGGCGATCGTCGGCATGGGGGGGACAGCGGCTACTCAGCCAATACTGGCCTACCTCTGCGAACAGCTCGAGCAAGGCGAGAATGAAGCGAAGCGTCTTGCCGCGTACATACTGGCCGAGATAGGGAGCCCGGCGGCCACTGTGCCTATCCTAACCAGCTTGGCGAGGGCGCTGCGGAACGAAGATGCGCGTGTGCGCGAGAAGGTGGTCATTGCCATCGGTAGTGTCGCGCGCGGAACCGTGAACGAAGCGTTGCTACTCGGTCTCGCCGCGTGTCTGCGAGACGGTAACTCGGAGGTGCGTTGTCGTGCGGCATGGGCTTTATGCAGGCTCGATACTTCGTCTGCCAACCCCTTAATTCTGAGTGACATAACGAACGGCATCGTGGAACTACTTCACGACGTGGAACAGAAGGTGCGGCGCGCAGCAATCTCGGTGGTTAGGAAGCTGGACATTTCCCATATCGATGACACGATCCGTGCCCGCTTGCTGGAGCTGCAGCACGACCCTGACAAAAACGTACGCACAGATGTGTTCTACGCTGCGTGTCGCCTTGGCAGCACGACTGCTACCGAGGGCCTCTTCAATAGCCTTACGGAGCTGGTTCGTCGCGGAGTAGGGTATGAACCCGAGCTTTCCAAGCTCGGCCCAGCAGCCAGCCTAGCCGAGAACGAAGCCCTGCTGGATCGGGCAATTGTGCTACTCGGAGATGAAAATAAACGCGTACGGAGTATGGGCTATTATGCAGTCTGTCGATTCGCCCGGGTAATGCCTGGATTCCACAGCCTGGCGCGTTTGGCTACGTTTCTGGATGACCCCCGTGAGGAAGTACGAAGTGAGGCCACGGTGGTAATCGCGGAGCTGGGTCGCCTGGCCGCAATCGACCAAATCGTTGGGAGACTGCCACAGCTTCTGCGAGACGAGAATTCGTTTGTACGATTTCCCGCGGTCCGGGCCGTCGGCGCTATGGGGCCCGTCTCACTTAGCGGCGAGCTGTTAACTTGCCTGAGTGGGTTGCTGAACGACGAAGACGAGGCGATGAGAAACGCTACCGCAGAGTCCCTGAACCGGTTGATGGTGCAGGGAGTACGCGTATTCGAACAGCCGGACGGACCTTGGATCTGGCACAGCGTGACACACCTGAGCTGTTCGTAGCCTCGCGCTTATTATCCACTAAAACCACGGCCTCTGGCCGTGGACCAGAAGAGGTTCGACCGTTCCGTCGTATAGATCGTGCGCGTAGGCTATCCCTCCGGGAGGCCCCTTGGGGCGGGAAGGAGAACCCAATGCACGATTGGAGAAGCCTGTCCCATGTACGATGGGAATGCAAGTATCACGTGGTGATCGTACCGAAGTACCGCCACAAGGTATTCTACGGAAAGATGCGAACTCGGATAGGCCCGCTTCTGCGAGACCTGTGCCGGCAGCGGGGCGTTGAGTTGCTGGAAGGGCATAGCATGCCGGACCACATCCACCTCTGCCTGAGCATCCCGCCCAAGTTCAGCGTGGCCCATACGATTGGGTTCGATTCTCTTTCAGTTGCCGTCTGAGCGCTGGGGTCTCGTCGACTGCAACATCGCGCACTGGCGAGAGTCGGCACCCGTTACCTCACTGATGGGATTGTACGATGTGCACGCCTTGTCTGTCCTGGCGCTTCGGCACGCCGACGTGTCTGAACAACACCTCAAGTCCGAGCGTCTGTTGCAGGTGAAGCCATAGGATCTCGCCCGTCTCGGCGTATCACGAGAAGATCAAGCTCGGTCGCCGACCCCAATGATCTCCTCCAGCATTTCGGTCAGGCAGGCAAGCTCTGGTGCCGCGCGCCGGTTGTGGCCGTCGGAAGCCAGCGCCCGTCCGTCGGCTTACAGGTAGACACGACGGAGCATAGCCTCGTCTCTCAGGGAGTCCGTCGAGCCTGAGTATGACACGACGCCGTTGCGAAGGACGTACACGCGTTGGGCAATCTTCAGAACCTCGCGGACCTTCTGCTCTACGATCAGGATCGCAACGTCGTTGTCCTTCGCGATCTGTTGGATGCGGCCGAGCGCGTCGGACACAAGGGGTGGCGCGAGGCCCAGCGATGGTTCGTCGAGCAGCAGCAAGCGGGGTGACAACACGATCGCGTTGGCCAAGGCGAGCATCTGCTTCTCGCCACCGGAGAGTGTCCCGGCCCGTTGGCGAAGGCGGTCTTGGAGCGCCGGAAACAGTGTGAAAGCGTGCTCGATTCGCTCCTTCAATACCCGTTTATCGCGAAGCGTCACACCGCCCATCTCCAGGTTTTCCCGAACCGTGAGATCGCCGAAAACCCTGTTCCCCTGCGGCACGTAGGCCACGCCCTGGAGGAGCAACTTGCGTGGGGTGGGTGAGTCCGACGGATTCTCGTCGAAGGAAACACTCCCCTCCCAAACCGGAAGCAAGCCGAAGACGGCCTTAAGCAGCGTTGTCTTGCCTGCACCGTTGTGGCCGATTATGGCCACGATTTCCCCGGCGCGGACGTCAAGGCCGACGCCATTGAGAACCCGCTTTTTCCCATAGCCCGTAACAAGGTCGCCAACCTGTAGGACGTACCGCGCTTCGCTAGCCAACGTAGGCCTCCAGGATCTCCGGCCGCTCCAGGACCTCGCTCGGCGGCCCCTGAGTGATTACTCTGCCGTCGTCCATCACGATGACAAGGTCCGCTACTCTGCGCACCGCCGAGATATCATGCTCGATAAAAACGACCAGCTTGCCGTTATCCGTGATCCTGCACAGCAAGTCGAGAATCTGACCGGCGATTTCCGGGTGAACGCCTGTGACAGGCTCATCGAAGAAGAGGATCCGGGCTTCGGTAGCTAAGCAACAGGCGATCGTCAGAAGTTTCTGCTCCCCGTAGGATAGCTCGCCGGCCAATTCGGCTGCTTTGTCAGCTAGGCCGACGAATCGCAGTAGCCGCATCGCCTCTTCGCGATTGGCTGCTTCCTCCTTCGCCACGCCGAACCGCAGTAACGCCGCCAGAACGCCCTCGCCCCGCTGGTTCGGACGCGCCAGCATGACATTTTCGAGCCCGGAAACTTGTTCGATCAATCGCAAGTCTTGGAACGTCCGGCCGACACCGAGCCGCGCGATCCGGTGAGGGGCCAACTCCGTGGTCTCTCGACTCCCGAGGAGGCAGCGCCCAGAGTCGGCTCGCAGGAAACCCGTTAGGAGGTTGAGCAGCGTGGTCTTGCCGGCACCGTTGGGGCCGATGATGGCCACGACCCCAGTCTCCGGTAGCTCCAGCGTGAGATCGGCAACAGCGCGAATGCCGTCAAATGATTTGCACAGCCGATCACAACTAATGGAGTCCATTTCTCGTCATCGCCCAAAAGCATAGGTTCCGACCAGACCTCTAGGCCGTAGCATCATCATCACCACGAGGAGTACCCCGTACACAATCTGCCGCACGCTAGCCGCCATCGAGCTGGGGAGGCCGACGAACCGCAGCAGCTCTGGCAGCGTAACCAGCACGATTGCTCCGATCAACGGCCCCCACAAGCGCCCCGCCCCACCGATTATCACCATCGAGATTATCAGGATCGACTCCATAATCGTGAAGCTGGTCGGGTCGATGTACGTTATATAGTGAGCATATAGACCCCCAGCTGACGCCGCCAGCGCCGCACTCACCGCAAACACCGTTACCTTGAACCGCAGCGTGTTCTTACCCATGGCCTTCGCCACGACCTCATCCTCTCGAATCGCATGCAACACTCGGCCGAACGGACTCGTCGTGATCCGCCACACGACCAGATACGTCATCGTGGCAATAACTGTCACCAGGACGACAAACTCGACGTTGGAATCCACTTGCCATCCAAGTACTTCCGGCTGCGGGATGCCCGGAATCCCCAACGGCCCACGCGTGAGCTCCATCCAGTTGTTGAAGATGCTGAAAGCGATTATTTGAAAGCCGAATGACGCAACAACAAAAAAGTCGCCGTGGAGGCGCAGGGAGGGTAACGAGACAAGAAGCGAAACGATCGCGGCCACCGCCATACCGCACAGTATTCCCACCAGGAACGGAGCACCCAACTGCACCGCCATCAGAGCCGAGGCGTATGCCCCCAATCCGAAGAACGCCCCGTGGGCGATCGAGAGGAACCCCCCGTGACCGACGATCAAGTCCAACGAAACGGCCAGTATTGCGTAGATGCCGACGAAAATCAGGATGTGGAGGGCGTAGTCCATCTTAGATCGTGGCTGTCCTGGTGCGCTTACCGAGAATACCTTGTGGCCTCGTAAGCAGGAAGACGATGAGGACAATGAAGACAATCGCTTGTTGCCATTGCGTTGGCAGCTTCCACACCCCCAAGTGCATCGCGAGGCCGACCAGGAATCCTCCCAATAGGGTCCCACCGACGCTTCCAGCGCCGCCAATGATCGCCGCTACGATTCCAAGCAAGAGCCCGTGAAAGCCCATCATAGGAGTGAGATCCTGCTCATAACCCACCAGAACCCCAGCCAGACCCGCCACGGCTGAGCCGGCCGCCGCCACGATCAGCAAGGCTCGGTCGCGCGGAAGCCCTACCGCGTTTGCGAGATCAGGATCGCTGGCAACCGCGCGGATGATCCTACCTGTAGTAGTGAGCCGCAAGCCGGCCCACATGGCCAGTGCCACGACGATACTCACGCCGACAATGATTACCTGGGGCAACGTAATCCGTCCGCCGAGCACGTCGAACACCGCGTCTTGGCCGCTTTCGCGCAGCATGAGCGTCTGGTTTCCGAAAGCCAGAGCGATCAGGTTTTGAATGGCGACGAGTAGCCCAAGCGAGCAGAGCAGCACCACCACGGCGGGAGCCTGCTTTTGTCGTAACGGCCGGTAGAAACACCGTTCGATCGTCACACCCAAGAGGGCGCTCGCGATGATCGCGCAACAGACCGCTGTAGGTGCGCCAAGTCCGAGGGTGTCAATGCACGCGTATGCGACGTAGCCCCCTGCCAGGTAGACCGCTCCGTGAGCCATGTGGAAGACGCGCGTCGTCGTATAGATCAACCCGAAGCCCATCGCCACCAGCGCGATCGCCGCGCCGGCCGCGATGCCGTTGATTACGAACTGAACCGGCATGACACCTCCGTGCGCCTAGTCAACCCCGTAGCCGTTCTTGCGCGACCGCTTCTCCTCACGGCCATAGACATCCCGGAATTCATCTTCCAGGGCCGCCTGCACGTGGCTTTGGAGGATCGAGAGGTCCTCCGTATCTGCCTCATCTGTCGATGCCTCGTTCTTACCTGCCTCATTGGTCGTCGCATCTTCGGATGCGGCGCGAACGGCCTTCTCGGCCATCGCCTGAATCTGCCGCACGTTGCCGGGCCATGTCAGCGCGGGGTCCATGAGCAGCCGATAGGCACCAAGCTCAACGAGGACACTAGGCTCCTTGTCGAGGCGCTTTGCTTCTTTGCAGGCCTCGACGTAGAACAGCATCGGAATATCGGGCCGTCGATCCTTAATCTCCGGGACGCGGATGTAGAGTTTGCGCTTGAGTCGATGATAGAGATCGTCACGCAGACGCCTTGACCTGCGCAGCGTCTCATATAGCAAGCCGCTGACAAGAGAACCCAGTTTTCCCTTCTCAACGAGCAGATTTCTCAGTTCTTCCTCTTGGGTGATCTGCTCGGGGTCTTCATTCACAACGCCCACGATCAGGTGCTGGACATAGGCCTTGCTCAGACCGCCGAGCGGCATAACTTCTCCCTGTTCGAGAACCCTCAAAAGCACGCCCTGCAAGTCGACGTCCAGACTGTTCAATTCGTCAAGTATGAACGTGGCCCCGCCTCGCCCGTCCCCTCCTCGTTGTGTTGACCTCGCCTCTTCCAGCCATTTCGCCTGCAAGAAGAGCCCCTGTACGTGAGTTCGCATGTCCGTCGGCTGCTCTATATCCGTCCCGTCGCCTCGTTCTCGCCATTTGCCCAGTTTCTGCGGACCCGACACATGCAGCCCCTGTAGCAACGGACCTGTGATCGCGGGGGGGCGAATGGCCGCCATGTTCACCGTGTACATCGCACGCTCGAAGTACTGCTCTGAGAAAACGCTCACCAACTGGGCCATGACGTCCTTTCCCGAACCGGGGCCGCCATAGACCAGCGCCGCTTCAAGCTTCTCCGTAGCCTTGGGCATTTCAAAGTTAGCGCCCATGACGAGCTTCATGTTCTCAACCAGCCCCGGCGAGGCAACAAAGTACTTTGTCAGTGGAAGGCGCCTCAAGAACTCCCGTCGGTCCTCTTCGGTGCGGCGCCTCCGAGGCGGATGTAGAAGCTGCTCTCTCCAACGCCAACAGCGGTGCAGAGGTAGTTCGCAGCTCGCATCGTACGGACGATCTTCCTGGGGGCATTTCTTGTGGAGTACAGGTTTCCCCTCATCCTTCTTTTTCTTTCTCTCGTAATCTACGGCCGTGTCATTGCATCGGAAGAAAGGAATGTCCTCCTTGTCAAACCACCTGCGAGCTCGCGTTGTCCACAGCTTGCCCTTATACTCCCGCTCATCGCCCTCGACAGCCTTGGCAAGGCTCGCCTCCAGCATACTCTCAGCGAGGAGCGCGAGCACGGGGAGATACAGTTCCTTCGACATCTTGGCCATAACAGCCAGAATCTTGTCCCCCTTCTCATTCCTCTCGTTCTCTTTGTCGTGGTCCTTGGGAGCGGCATTCTTTTTGAATACAAGGTCCTCCGGCAACACAATCAGCAGGTAGCCATAAAACACGGCGTCAGTCGCTAGAGGAAACAGAATAAGGGACGCAGTACTCTGCTTGGCAACATCCCACGGATGCACAAGGAGGCCATACTCCATGTTGAGCGCCTTCGTTGCGTTGCTTGGTTTGCCGTGCCCTTCGTCGTTTAGTCCTTCCTGTAGTACTTTATAGTACTTCTCTCGTTCCGTCGGCCCGAATGGTTGGATGAGATTCTCGTGCGCTTCGGTAGAGTACTTGCCGCGCCGCCCTTCGCGTTTGAACCACTTGGGTCCAGCCCACCAATCCAGTAGTTTGCTCGCCATGTACCCGGGCTTTACTGAAGCTCTGAATGTCTCAGGATGTGTGAAATCCTTCGTAGCTTGTCCGGTGACCTTGGGCATTAGAGTGTAGGCATCAGACTTCTTCTTGTCCTGCACCTTGCTAGGAACCCAAAGGAACTGATTGTCGTCGACAATTCGCCTTATGAAAGGAAAAAAGACTTCACGGTCGGTCTTTTTCTTGGACTTCCACTGCGGATAGGACACCGGGGAAACGCAGAAGTACTCAACGAACATGAAGGTTTGAATCCCCGGGGATTCGTCCTGAATAAACTCGGCCAACCGCTCGTAGGCTTGATCATGGCATCCAAAGGCGACGACTTCAAACTTGCGCAGCTTCTCCGCCGTCCTCTTACGTTCTGGGTCCTCCTTCTCACGAGCCCCTTCCTTGTTCTTGTCTTGTTCAGTCGTCATGAGACACCGGTAAATAGACAATCAGTCAAGTCGAGAAACGACTCCAAGACGCGCCTTGGCCGACACGCCCGGACATCCTGCAGGGCATCCCTGGCACAGGCAAGGTGCTGCTCCACAACGCGTTGCGCATATTGCAGCGAACCCAGACGAGTAAGCGCCGCAACAATGTGTGCGGGATTCGCCGGCGATGCTTGCGGCCCCCTGCCGTACCATCGCAACAGCACCCGCTTGTCCGCGCCGGTTTTCCGTCCGAGGGCGTGTGCCAGAACGATGTTCGGTTGCCCATTAAGCAGGTCGCCTAGGATCGGCTTACCCATGATCCGGGGATCACCGACGAAATCCCAGATATCATCCCCAAGCTGCATTGCGGTGCCAAGATGCTCACCTAATGTGAACAGCGGTTTCACATACGAACGACGCCCGAGCAACGCCGGTGCGACCAAGCACGCCTGCACAAGTGCTCCGGTCCGCTCCATCGCGAGATCCACGGCCTCACGCCTGGACTGCGTCTTCCTCGGCAAGATTTCTCGGTACTGGCCTTCGAAGAATCGCCGGAAGCACGATCGAAGTGGAGCCGCCGCTGCGGGATCCAAGTTCTCAAGCGCCGTGTGGGCCAGTCCGTGCAGGACTTCAGCAATGAGCCAGGTTTGACCAGCCCCCCAGCGCGCGTAGGCGGACGGTTTCCGCCAACGAGTCATCGCTGAATCGAGAACATCATCCGCTGTCAGCCCGGTCGCGATAAAGCACTCCGCCGCGATGGCGATGGGTCGGGCGTCGGACCACTTGACACCGCATAGTTGCGCGGAAGTTCTTGTGAGAAAAGCACGCTCGCGCACACCAATCAGGCTTACCGCGTAGAGCGTGCGACGCCGGAGAATCTTGTGTTTGATGTGTCGGCAAAGGAATCGTTCGTAAGTCCGATTAAACTCCGCGGCGAACGTGCGTAGCTATCGGACAAGTCGATCGCCATCGTAACTCCTCATGCTCAAGCAGCATTTGAGCGAGAGAGAGGCCGCACGCGGCGCAGCGCCAAACCCCGGCGTTGTGCCGGGCGACTGTGGCGCCGCGATCTTCCATGGGATACATGCGTACGTGGGACCACCTTCAAGTGTTTGTCTGAGTATAGTGCCGCGTAGGCATCGAGCTGCTGCAAATTGACCTGCACGTATTCCTCCGGTGAGAACAGCACCTTCGCTGGTCCGCGGTGACAGGTGCCGGCACGGGCCACTTGTCGCAATGCTACTCGTCCTCTAGCCAGCCGAACCGGCCATCTCGCACGGTCTTGAGAAAGGCCGGCTGGATCACGTCACCGTTGTCGTCAAAGCTCGTTGAACCGCAGGCCCCGGGGAAATCCTTGATCTTGTATAGTGCGTCCTTGATGCCGGCCGCCGAGGTTCCACCGGTTTTCATGGCCAGAGCCAAGATCCGCATCGAGTCGTAGGCAAGGGCAGCAAAGATGTCCGGCGTACTCTCGTAGCGGGCCCTGTAGGATTTCACAAAGGCCTGGATCGCCGGATCCTTGCTCTCCGGGTCGTACGCCCGGGCCGAGTAGATCACGCCCTCGGCAGCGGCACCGGCAACCTGCAGAATCTCGGGGTCCTCGAACATCACAGTACTGAGGAACTTCGCTTTAACTCCCAGTTCAGCGCACTGCTTCAAGGCCTGCCCCAACTCTTTGTGTCCGACCAGGTAAATCGCATCCGGTTTGGGGTCGAGCGCTCCGAGCTTCGTGACCTGCGCACGCAGGTTCGTATCGCCTTGCTGGAATACTTCCTCAGCGAGTATCTTGCCCCCGGCCGCGGTGAAGCGTTCGCGGAAGACGTTCGCGATCCCCACGCCGTAGTCGTTGTTGATACGCAAGATAGCGGCCGTCGATATCCCCAGCTTCGCATGTGCCGCCTCAGCCATCACTTGCCCCTCGAAGACATCGGAGGCACAGTTTCTGAAGACATAGTCACCCGCATCGGTGATCTGTGGATTGGAAGACGTGGGCGACAGTATTACAACCTCACTGCGGTTCGCGATCGGTGCCATCGCAAGTGTCACGGAACTGGCAATGCCACCGATGACAGCCGGTACGTGGTCGAGCGTTACCAGCTTCTGAAAGGCGGAGACTCCCTTTTGGGGAACTGCCTCCGAATCCTCGTAGATGACCCGAACCGTGGCTCCGTCGATCCCACCAGCGGTGTTCAATTCAGAGAGGGCCAACTCGATGGCGTTTTTGGCACTCTCACCATACTTGGCGGCATCCCCCGTCAGGGGCATCACAGCTCCGATGGCGATCTCTTTTTGACCGTCGTTCTCCTTGCGCTCGCACGCCCCGAGCCACACGAGGCCAGCCAGGGCCAAGCCGAACATTGTGAGCATTCGCGTCCACGTTCTCGCGTGCATAGCTGCTTCTCGCTTTCCAAAAACCTCAGTTCGAATCTTCCACAGCGAGCGTCAGCCGATGAGGGCAGCAATCCAAGCCCGCTGGCAGCCGATCCTGGTCTGTCCGGCGACTTCGCCGAGCGTGCGGCGCCCCATATCCGCACGGAATCGCCAGCTTCGGGGCCCGCACGACAGGTAAGGTACCCACTGCATCCTCAACCTGCAAGCCAAGCTGTGCATATTGAGCGGGCCAAGCCAATCCTCTCGCAACGCGGAAAACATGCTCGCGAAGGCCGTCCGACACCTGGAGGCTTGCTCGGAGAGGGAGGACAGCAAGCACGGGAATCCCGCGAACGAGTGGTAGCGCCCGAGTCGGGGACATCCGCCTCATCCATTTCGATGAAGCCGCCACCGGCACTCCACCAACGCCGAAAGGCCACGGCGCCGCGGCCACGGCGATTGCGGCACCTCTGGCCAACAGTTTCTGCACAGCCGGGCACGGCCCTCAACAGAAGCGTCATCTAAGGCTCAGGGATGTGGTTCCGAAATGATGCCGGTCGATCACTCGGCATATTGCGGCGACCATCTTGGGGTTGCGTTTGGTGCAGAGTTTGCTCATGGCGGAGCCGGTTCCCATCGGCTGCCTTGAACCGATAGGTGACGGTTCTGACGCGCACAGCGTGGAGCTTCCCCATGTCCAGCGATCGCGGTTAGTTTGCGGTTATCCTTCGGGCGCTGTTGTCTTGCGCACCCGCAGCGCAGCAATGCCCCAAAGTCCGCGAATGGTCGTTATGATGCGGTCGCCTATCGGACGCCGATTGTTCGCAAACCCGTTGGCTGCAGCGCGATCCGCCGGCGACGGCAGAGCCGCTTTGCGGTCGGTGCCGGTGCCGGCGCATCCCTCCCGCCCACCAGTCAGAGTCAAAACCAACAGGAATTCGGGGTCCATGGCGGTGGCAAATCGGGCGGAGGGTTAGGTGTGTTCGTCGCTACGCTCGGCACCGCGAGCGCCGAGCAGGAAGACAATCGAATG
>Ga0114930_10004029_pt1 | contig 12561 bp, 11 predicted proteins | sample AnhtaG_FD_87300 | JGI IMG/M metagenome (GOLD analysis project Ga0114930, IMG submission 87300) | Deep subsurface microbial communities from Anholt, Denmark to uncover new lineages of life (NeLLi) - Anholt_01485 metaG | ecosystem: Environmental > Aquatic > Marine > Oceanic > Sediment | place... | reverse complement strand
TCATAGCGAGGACGCGCCTTGCTAACAGTAAGCTTCTGCTCCTTTAATGGTGTGTCATTGAGGCCGTCAATCGCTGCCTGAGCCTCGGTATCTGCCGACATCTCAACAAATCCAAATCCCCTGGGTAAGCCACTATATCTATCTTTGATGATACTTGCCGATGTTACTTGTCCAAAGGACTCGAATGCCTGACGCAATTCCTCCTCAGTAACCTCAGGTGACAAATTACCTACATATATATTCATAATATTACCTCCCTTTCCATTTTATAGTTTTATGATTCAGGGGGACTGAATTTGATTCCAGCTCCCCTGAATCCATACGCAACCAAACTATCACCGACTGCTCAATTTAACTTTGTTGTAGCACTCACTACAATACACTGGCCTGCCCTCTCGAGGCTCGAAGGGTACCTCACATTCCTTACCACACTGACCGCATATTGCAGGATACATTTGTCGCCTCGGTCTATAATCACCGGAGCTGCTGCGCTGGGTTCTTCTTGCTTCACGGCAGACAGGGCAGCGCTTGGGCTCATTAGTATATCCCTTAGCAGCATAGAACTCCTGCTCCTCGGCAGTAAAGGTAAATGTGGCACCACAATCAGAACATTGGAGCGGTTTTTCTGTAAATCCCATTGGATGACCTCCTTTTTTAATTAATATTTATCTAGAGTTTCGGTCATCCAACGTCTGTAAATAAACCCAAAAGAATTTCCACAGGGGCGTGGTAACCTACACTTATAATCGACCAAGCCAAGTATAATAAAAGGTGAAGAAAATTGCAACTATTGGAAGCCGCCTAATGGCTTTTTCTTAAAGCATCATTATAATTATAAATCGGCTAACGAGGAGCAGCACAAGGTATGTGTAGAGGAAAATTAAAGTCGAAATTCTTCGGATGCTTAGTAGGAGCAGCCATAGGCGATGGGCTCGGCGCCTGGCGGGAGGGAGGGGAGATAGCTAAAAGGGAAGAAATTGAGTCTCTGACTGATAGGCTGGAGCAGCTAATCTACACTGACGACACCCATATGACAATCGGAGTTGCGGAACCCCTGGTAGAGAGCAAAGGCTTTAATGGCAAGCACATGGCACAAACTTTTATAAGAAACTATGAAAGTGAGCCCTGGCGTGGTTATGGGCCAGGACCTCCTAGAATCTTCAGGATGATAAAGAGTGGTGAGCCATGGGATAGCGCCGCAAGCAAAATTTATAAAGGCGGCTCTTTCGGAAATGGTGCAGCGATGAGAGTAGCACCAATAGGACTCCTGTACTATTACAATCCAACAAAGCTGAAAGAGATTGCCTGCAAATCGAGTTCTATCACCCATTCCCATGAGTTGGGCAAGGAAGGAGCAGCCCTCCAGGCTTATGCTGTATCCCTAGCTCTTAATACAGCTCCAGATGAAGAGATTGATCGGGAGGCCTTCATCCTAAAGCTGCAAAATTTCGTCCAAAACCAGACATACAAGGAAAAGATAGCTGCTATAAAGAGGCTACTGGGTGAGCAAGATAGACGACAGGTTGTTGCTGTGCTGGGAAATGGTATAGAAGCACCGAGGTCAGTGCCAACTGCTATCTATTGCTTCCTAAGCCACCTGAGGTCTTACAAAGATTGTGTGATTTATGCCATAAGCTTGGGTGGCGATACTGATACCATAGCCTCTATGGCTGGAGCTATCTCAGGAGCACATCTTGGTATAGAAGCCATTCCAAGTAATTGGAGAGAAAGGCTTGAAAACAGGGCTTACATCAAAGCTCTAGCAGAAAGGTTGGCCAAATTGCAACATGAACTTTATTTCACCGCAGCACCTGGGACAAAAAGGTCGGACTATATATGAAACTCAACTATATCGCCATCATGAAGTATATGTTCCCTACCTACCTTTTGCCCATCATACTTTCCTGAACCCCAAACCATAGTATATTTTAATTTGTCTCTAAAGTCCTTATGAATAGCTTCGGCAGCATCCTGCACAGTACTGCCCTTCTTTAAAATTACAGGCTCAGATAGCTCAGCTTTGCTTCCCGGGGTTTTAGTATAAACCCTGATAATGTCCAGAACTTGGTAGATCACTTTCCTCAATTCCTCCAGGCCAGTCCCTTCCTTGGCAGACACCGAAATCACAGGAAATAAGGCATTATATTGCGAATTTAATTTTTTCCAGTTACCGTTTGAACCTTCCAGGTCATTTTTATTGCCAATGAGCAACATTTTTTTTCGATAGCTTCCTGAAGTTGCTTCTGCGGCATTATCTGTCATAGGCTCTATCCTTGCCTCTCCTAATCCCTGTAGAGTAGTCTCCACCTGGTTTATTGGTTCGATTCCCAAGTCTACTACAATAGCAATAAGGTCGGCACCCCTGAGGGTGTTAGCTAGCAATATCCGCACATTCCTATGTCCTATAGGTGGCGTGTCAACCAATTGAATCTGAATATTTTCAAACTTCATCATTCCTGGGATAGGCGTTTGAGTGGTGAAAGGGTATGGAGCTATCCCGGGAGACGCCTCAGTAACTGCTGCTAATAGCTGCGATTTCCCTACATTAGTTGGGCCCACCAGTATTACCTGACCAGCGCCTTCCTTTTGAATATAGAAGCCAGTTCTCCTGGCTGTGGCATATTTCCTTTCCGCTTCTTGTGATAGCCTGGCAATCTTCCGCCTTAGCGCCGCATGGAGCTTATCAGTGCCCTTATGTTTGGGCATAATGGCAAGCATTGCTTGCAAAGCCTCAATTTTTTCCTCTGGGTCCTTTGCCAATCTATACCTCTTCTCAGCTTCATGGTATTGTGGCGGTAAATTTGCTGGCATACATCCATTTTAACATTATGTCCCATATGTCAAAACCATTTGCCAATCCAAAGGCCAAAAAATCTACATTGCTGAAATCCTTGACGCCCCTTTCTTCTACAGGGTATACTACTTCCTTTTAATATCGAAGAGAGCTTTTTAGTAGCTATATTCAAAGTAAGGGAGGTTTTAAAGATGCCAGTAAAAAAAAGGTACCCGGTTCCCTCAGATATTGAAATTGCTCAGGAAGCTGAGCTTAGACCTATCGCTGAGGTGGCCAAAGATGCCGGGATATTAGATGAAGAACTTGAGCCCTATGGCAAATATATGGCCAAAATTGATTATGCCAAGGTGCTAGAGAGGACTAGGGACTTTCCCAATGCTAAGTTTGTCACCGTAACTGCTATCACCCCCACTCCTTTAGGAGAGGGCAAGACAGTGACTGCCTTTGGCCTGGGTCAAGCACTGGCCCTGAAGGGAATAAGAGTAATAAACACCTACCGTGAGCCCTCCAAGGGGCCTACCTTTGGGATAAAGGGAGGGGCTTGTGGGGGCGGTTACTCACAGGCACTTCCTATGGAGAACATAAACCTGAATTTCACCGGCGACATCCATGCCTGTGAATCAGCTCATAACCTCTGCACTGCAGCCATTGATGCTCATATCTTCCATGGAAACAAATTCCGCATTGACCCGGAGAACATTACCTGGAATTATTGCCAGGATTTAAATTCCCGCGCTTTGCGGGAGGTGGTGGTAGGTCTTGGTGGGAAGACGGTCGGGGGCTACCCAAGGCGCACTGGCTTTGACATCACAGTGGCTACGGAAACGGCGGCAATTATCGCCCTGACTACTGGGCTTAAGGACCTTAGGGAGCGACTTAGGAGGGTTGTTATAGGCTATACTTATGATAATAAGGCGGTAACTGCTGAAGAGCTTCAAGTCGCTGGTGCAATGACAGCTCTTCTTATTGATGCTATAAAGCCTAATCTTACTCAGTCTACCGAGGGTCATCCTATGATTTGTCATGGTTTCCCCTTTGCCAATGTAGCCCATGGCAATAACTCTAACCTGGCCAATATGGTCGCTCTTAAGCTCGCCGACCTAGTGGTTACCGAGAGCGGCTTCGGTGTGGATTGTGGGTTCACTAAGCTCGTTGATGTTGGTTGCCGCCAGAGCGAGATGAAGCTCGATGCCGCTATAATTGTGGCTACTGTCCGAGCCCTAAAGCAACATGGTGGCGCCTTTCACCTCCGCCCTGGAGTGCCTTATTCCCGGGTGAAAGAGGCAGCGGAGACAGAAAACCTTCCCGCCCTAGAGAAAGGCTGCGAGAACCTAGCGCGGAATATTGCGATCGTAAAAGAGCATGGTGTTAAAGCCATTGTGGCCATTAACCGATTCGTCAGCGATACCGACAAAGAAGTTGAGCTTGTGCGCCAGAAGGCTGTCGAAGTCGGCGCTGATGGTGTAGCTCTATCTGAGGCCTGGGCTGAAGGGGGAGAAGGAGCAATGGAACTGGCCGATGTGGTGCTCAAGGCCCTAGTGACACCCTCAGAAATGAAATTCACCTTCCCCGACGATATGCCGGTAGCGGATAAGATACGGACTGTAGCAACAAAAGTTCATCTCGCCAATGGTGTTGATTTCTCAGCGGTGGCCTCGCGAAAGATCCAACTCTTTGAGGATCTTGGCTTTCGTTGGATGACTGTCAATATGGCAAAGACCCATCTCTCGCTTTCCCACGACCCCAACTGGCTTGGTGTGCCTAAAAATTACATGCTTCCTGTTCGTGACATCCGAGCTTCGGTAGGGGCTGGCTTCTTCTACCCCGTCTGTGGTGCCATGTCGACCATGCCCGGCCTTCCCAGCAGACCTGCTTTTGTTGACGTTGATGTTGACCTGGAGACAGGAAAGATAAAGGGGCTGTTCTAGTAAAGGAAGCCTGCCTGTCATTGCGAGGGTGAGCCGAAGCCCTGAGCGAAGCGAAAGGGTCAGCGACGAGGCGATCTCGGGGGTAGGGCTAGAAGGGGTTGTTTTAAAAAGGAGGAAGACAGAATGGTAGAAATTATCGATGGCAGGAAAATAGCTGCTGATATCCGTGAGGAGCTAAAACAAAGGATAGATAAACTTAAGGAGAAGGGGGTAGTCCTGGGACTCGCAGCAGTTTTGGTAGGAGAGGATCCTGCCTCTTTATCTTACCTTCGTAGCATCGCCAGGGGATGTGAGAAGGTAGGTATATTTATGGAAACAGTTGAGTTGCCTGAAAATATTACTCAAGAGGCACTCGAGAGGAAGGTTGAAGGACTTAATAAGAATCCTAAATTCCATGGCATTATCCTTCAACTGCCTTTGCCTAAACATCTCGATACTCTTAAAGCAGAAAGCGCCATATCACCTGATAAAGATATTGACGGGACTAATCCGGTAAATATAGGGAAGTTGCTTCTGGGGGAGGAAACTTTCCTCCCTTCGACTCCTTACGGGGTTCAAGAGCTGCTGGTTCGTAGCGGGCATAGCCCTGAAGGGAAACACGTGGTTATCTGCGGCCGGAGCAATATTGTAGGGAAACCGCTAATGGGTATTCTGGTGCAAAAGCAAAAGAAGGCTAACGCTACTATAACTGTCTGCCACACCGGAACCAAAGCCCTCCCTTCAATCACCAGGCAAGCAGATATTTTGGTTGCCGCTATGGGGAAAGCTAAAGCGATTACCGCAGACATGGTGAAGGAAGGTGCTATAGTGATTGATGTGGGGGTGAACCAAATAGAGGATCCGGCCACAGGGAAATTCAAATTAGTGGGTGATGTTGATTTTGAGGCAGTGAAGGAGAAGGCTGGGGCAATAACCCCTGTTCCAGGTGGTACCGGTCCAGTGACCACAGCAATGCTGATGGCTAATACTATTAAAGCTGCTGAAAGACGCAATATATAAATGACTAAGATACTTGATGGAAGGAAAATATCAGCTGAAATAAGGGACGAACTTAAACAAAAGATAAGAAGTCTTAAGGAAGAAGGAATAATCCCTGGACTTGCCGGCATTCTTGTTGGTGAGGATGAAAGTTCAATTACTTATATTCGACTTAAAGAAAAGGCAGGTGAAGAGATAGGCATCCACTCGGAGATAGTAAGGTTACCTGAAAATACAACACAGGAGCACTTGCTTAAGGAAATTGATAGACTAAACTTGGATGGTAAAATTCACGGCATTTTCATTCAACTTCCTCTTCCCAAACATATAATTGAAAGTAAAGCTTTGACCTCCGTCTCGCCTGATAAGGATGTGGATGGATTTCACCCTATGAATGTAGGCAAAGCTTGGCTAGGTCAAGAGGCATTTCTTCCTGCAACACCCAGTGGTATTTATGAGATGCTTATTCGATATGGTTACGATAACTTTAAGGGGAAGAATGTGGTGATTGTGAATGTGGACAACCTGGTGGGGAAGCCGCTAACCTCTATTTTTGTTCGAGAAGGTGTAGGAGCAAATGTGACACTTTGTCATCCCTCCACTCCAAATTTGGCTGATCATACTCGTCGGGCGGACATATTGGTTGTTTCAGTAAATAAGCCGAAGTTTATTAACGCAGATATGGTTAAGGAGGGCGTGATAGCGATAGATTTTGGTGCTAACTACATAGAAGATCCTACCTATAAGACGAAAAGGAGATTAGTAGGCGATGTAGACTTTGAAGGTGTCAAGGAAAAGGCCGAGGCAATTACACCTGTGCCTGGTGGGGTGGGTCCCATGACGATTACTATGCTCTTGTACAACACTATTAAAGCAGCAAAGTTAATGCACCATATTCAATCATAAACATGGCAGTATTAGATAACATTCCAATTCATTTGGATCCTGAAGAGGTGCTGAAGAGACTACATCTAGATGGAAAAAGAGGATACCTAAATGCTGTTCAAGAACTGGTTGAGATTGCTAATTCTGTAATTCATCCCAAAGTTATTTACGAAGTTTCATACGTTGATAATAAAAATGAGGATACGGTAGATATTGGCGATATAAGGTTTACTAGCCGAGTCCTCAGGGTTAATTTAGATAAGATAGGTAGAGTTTTCCCGTTCATCATAACAATTGGAAAGGAGTTAGAGGATAAGGCGGCTTCATTTGACAACTTGTTGAAACAATACTGCTTGGATGAGATAGGAAATGTAGCCTTAAGTTTAGTTGGACAATATCTCGAAGATTACTTAAAGAGAGAATATAAACTTGGACAAATATCAAGTATGAGCCCAGGAGGTGGAAGTTTAAAGGATTGGTCCATAACACAACAAAAACAACTGTTTTCAATCTTCGGCAATGTTGAAGCTCTGATCGGAGTCAAGTTGACCGACAGTTTATTGATGATTCCAAGAAAATCCGAATCTGGAATATATTTCCCTACAGAAGTCAAGTTTTATAGTTGTCAGTTATGCCCCAGAGAAAGGTGCCAGGATAGACAAGCCCCCTATGATAAAAACTTGGCAGAGAGTTACAGAAAGGGTAAATAGTTGAGTTCTGGAGTATTAAATGAACGAAACAAATTTAATTGACTACACTAAATTTAAGTTAAAACCTGGGGAGGAAATTCAGGAAATTTTTGGTACGGTAGCTCGGATATTTATCGTTCACTGTAATAAATGCTACAAAAGATTTGAGAGGGAAGATAAAGAAGAGGAACATAATAAGCTTTTGAAAATTTTAGGAAAAGACGCTGGGAAAATTGTTGGGCGGATAGGGGTTGACTTCTTATGCAACGACTTTTTATCTAGCAAGGAGCTCTTGAGCTTAGACCTTTCTGATTGCGATGGTGTGGGAGTGATTTCCTGTGGGATAGGAGTTCAATTCGTGGCACAACTTTTGGAGAGAAAGCCTGTGTATGCCTTGGCTGATTCTATGCAGAGTGCAAATCCTACCAGTGGAGTTGCCTACCATGGTATTTCTTTAGAAAGCGAGAAATGTGCTGGCTGTGACCAGTGCTATTTGAATTTAACTGGTGGAATTTGCCCCATTGTAAATTGTCCTAAAGGACTATTAAATGGTCCTTGTGGAGGAGCAAAAAACGGAAAATGCGAGGTAAATCCCAATATTGATTGTGTATGGGGGGAAATTTACGAGCGATTTAGAAAACAGGGAGGAAAGCTGACTTTAGAATCTGTTCAAATAAGAGATTACTCTAAGCCCTCTCTGAAACTTAAGAAAACTTTATCCTTGCAAAATCAGAATTTAAGAGGCGAGGGTTTCTATGGAGGGCTTCATCCTTTAGAGGAAAAAGACCAGACTAAGGATAAGAGGCTGGAGAGCTTTCCAGAACCAGAAGTAGCAATTATTTTTCTTTCCCAACATACAGGTAGAAGAGCTAAGCCTTCGGTTAAAGTGGGAGATAAGGTAAAGGTAGGTCAGAAGATTGGAGAAGCTGACGGTTTTGTCTCTGTGCCCATTCATTCAAGTATAAGTGGAAAGGTAATATCTATTGAAGAACGGATTCATCCAGCGCTTAAAAGGAAAGAACCAGCGATAATAATAAAAAACGATATGGAAAATCAGCTAGACTCCTCAATCCAACCTCGTAAAGATTTTGAGAGTTTATCCAGGGAAATTTTATTAAAAATAATAAAGGGAAAGGGAATTGTGGGGCTTGGTGGAGCAATGTTTCCCACGCATGTAAAGCTTTCCCCTCCTAAAAAAATAGATTCCTTAATTGTAAATGGTTGCGAGTGTGAGCCTTACTTAAACAGTGATAACAGAATTATGATTGAATATCCCGGAGAAGTACTCACCGGAATAAAAATAGTCCAGAAAACTTTACAGGTTAATAAAATTTTCATAGCAGTTGAAGATAATAAACCTGAGGCTGTAGCAAGTTTGGGTAATTTACTTAAAACTAATATCGAAATAGTTAGTTTAAAGACTAAATATCCGCAAGGTGCAGAAAAAGTATTGATAAAAAGGATTTTAAATAGGGACGTTCCTGAAAAAGGATTACCCTTAGACGTCGGAGTGGTGGTTTTAAATGTCGGTACAATTTTTGCCATTTATCAAGCAGTAATAGAAGGTATCCCTTTAATTCAAAGAGCTATAACTGTCTCTGGAGAAAGCTTAAGCAAACCAGGAAATTATCTTGTTAAGTTGGGCACCCCATTCAGGGATATCGTCCACTATTGTATGAAAGGAGAAAAACTTCTAAATAAATATGAATTAAAAGCGGGTGGCCCGATAATGGGAATCCCTCAATTAAGCTTAGACTCAGGTGTAATTAAGGGAATAGCCGGCCTTACTGTTTTAAGGAAGCCTATTGTGGAAGTTTCTGAGGAAAGGGATTGTATAAGATGCGGTCGTTGCGTAGAGGCCTGCCCTATGAGTTTATATCCTTTTCATTATGCTTTTTATGGTAAAAGGGATGAATTGGAAAAAGCAGTCAAATTCAAGGTGGAAAATTGTATAGAGTGCGGGTGCTGCGAGGTTATCTGTTCCTCAAAAATTTCTATTCTAGGTTTCATTAAAAAGGAGAAGGAATATGCTCGTAACTCAATTAAAGCCTGAGGAGGAGGTACTGTCAAAAATCTCCGGAAAAAGGCTTTTTATCTTTGGATGTCTTGGCTGCAAAGAGCTTTATTTCCCTAAAGAGGAAGTAGGGAAATTTGTAGATAGTTTGAAAGAGGAAATTACCGGGAGAGCAATCCTTGATTATTTGTGTAACAGGGAATTTGTCAAAGCATATGTTGGAGAATATTCCAAAGAAATAGAGGGTGCAGAGCTGGTTTTAGTCTTTTCCTGTGGTGTAGGAACTCAGGTCGTCTCTTCATTATTGGAAAGTAAACTTGTCTATACAGGCTGTGATACCCTTTATTTGAACGGTTTTCAAGGCCTTAGTGTTCGAAATTTTAATTGTAATCAGTGTGGTCAGTGCTATTTAAACTATACTGCCGGGATTTGTCCTATTACAAATTGCCCCAAAGGATTGTTGAATGGTTCTTGTGGTGGAGCCAAGGATGGGAAGTGCGAGGTGGATCCAGAAGCTGATTGTGCCTGGGTTTTGATTTACAAGAGATTAGAAAAATTAGCTAAATTGGACACATTAACGGAAATTTTGTCGCCGCGGGATTATAACAAAAATATTACAGAATACCTTTCTCAGAAGGAGGGGGTGAAATGAATTTTTCTGAAAAATTAGAAGGTGGTAAATTTCTTGTTACTTGCGAAGTAGCACCTATAAAGGGAGTAAATATTGCTAAGGTTTTAGATGAGGAGGCTGAACCTTTAAGAGGGAAAGTAGACGGATTTAATGTCACTGATATGCAAAGTTCAGTAATGAGGCTTGGTTCTTTGCCGGTTTGCCATCTTTTAGCACAAAGAGGTTTAGAGCCAATTTTTCAAATAACTTGCAGGGATAGAAATGGAATTGCTCTTCAATCAGACCTTCTAAGTGCCTATGTCTTAGGTATAAGAAATGTTTTAATCTTAACTGGAGACTACGTGACATTGGGGGATCATCCAGAAACAAAGCCAGTATTTGATTTAGATTCTGTAAGTCTCTTAAAAGTTGCCTCCACCTTAATGGAAGGTAAAGATATGAAGGGGAATGAACTAGATGGGAAGCCAGAGTTTTGCCTTGGGGCAGTAGTGAATCCTGGATATGACCCGGTGGAATTACAGCTGATTAAGATGGAAAAAAAGATTAGAGCAGGAGCAAAATTTTTCCAAACCCAAGCCATCTACGATTTAGAAACATTTGAGAAATTTATGAAAGAAGCTGAGAAATTCAAGGTCCCAGTATTAGGAGGAATAATACCATTAAAGTCTGCTGGGATGGCTAAATATATGAATGAACATATTGCGGGGATTTCTGTTCCTGAGAAATATATCAGGATGATGGCAGAAGCAAAAAAAGAAGAAAGGGTTAAAACGAGTATCCAGATTAGCGTTGAATTAATTAGGGGAATAAAGAGTCTTTGCCAGGGAGTTCATATTATGCCTATGGGATGGAAGCATGCTCTTGAATTATTAGCAGCTACTGAACTTGCTTAAGCTCATCTGAATAGGTGGAATACTAAGTTCACAATGGCGGTGAGTAAGATACTAATTAAGAGGCAAGTCATTATAGGAAAGGAAAGTTGAAAATTTCCCCGTTGTAGGAGTATATCACCGGGTAACTTTCCCAGGAAGGGAATCCGCTGCCAGAAGACCAGCAGCAAGCCCAAAAAGCCAAGGAAAGCTCCGACTAGAATCAGAATCTTGCCTATATCTTGAAACCACATGGCAAATCCCTTAATACTAATTTTAGCTCACCGTACTATCTTTAGTGTAGTCTGGCTTGTATAATGTTGAAAGCCGAAGTCCTGAACGAAGTGAAGGAACTAGAATGGAGAATATAACCACCTCATACAGTCGGCAGTTAATGGTGAGCATTCCACAGGGGACATTGGTTGATATAGAAACCACTGGGCTTGACGAAATTTATGATGGAATAGTGGTTTTTGGGTATATACAGGAGAGCCGCCTTGAGATAATATGCCGAACTTCAAAGGAAGAGAAGCCTTTTATCGCTCAAATTACCAAGCTTATTCCCAAGCTACCCGGGCCATTTTATGCCTATAACCTCTCTTTCGAGAAGAGATTTCTTGAAGCTAGAGGAATAAATATAGAGGGGATAGACTTGTTCCAGCCCTGGAGGGAAAAAGCAGAGGCACTTTGTCTTAAGTGGCCCAAGTTGGATGAATTATTCTCCCATGCAGAGCATTACTTTAATGAGCCAGTAGTAAGTGGCAGAGATATCCCCTTATTATGGGGAAAATTTCTTGAAACTGGGAATAAGGATTATTTGCAGCAGATAATAAGACACAACGAATCCGACCTGCTCAGAGAGCTATATCTGTTAGTATATTATCGAGATAGCTACAGACTTTGAGTAAATTCGAAAAGTTATTTCGATTCCTGTGGGAAGTTGTCAATATAGCCTGTGTAGCGATGACCTAATCAATCGCTGCCGTAGAATCCGAAGTGAATGAGCCCACGCCCGTTTTTTGCTGCTGTGGCTCCCATAGCTTCACTAACATAAAATTCATCGCATTGGCACCGGGATAGCACTGTTTTTCTTAGCTGTTCGACTTGGTCGGGGACATTGGTATGCACTGTGGCAGCATGCAATTTCTTGTCTCCGATTCTTTCCTTGGCTATGTCAGCCATCTTATTTATTATCTGCGTTTTAGTCTTGGCCCTGGCTATAGGCTTTGTTATCCCCTTGGTAGAAGCGTCGACCTTCAAAATTGTTTTGAAAGTGCTTCCTGATTCAGCTTCAGCCCAGGGTTGAGCTTCAAACAATAGTCCTCCCTTATCTATGTAGAAAAGGGTGTCTCGCGTTGAGAGGTCATTTACTCGCAGTATCATGTCCCTAGCGACATCGATTACCTCCTGGAGGCTTTTGCCCTGTGCTGCTGCCCTGGCTGCCTGAAGAACAATAAGCAGTTGAGCGGCAGCGATGGTGCAGGAATCGATTACCTCAATAGCGGTTTTGGGCAATTTTTCGCGAGCCATTTCTCTAGCCTGTATGGCTGCCCCATATGTGGCGCTATAAGCTGAAGTCAGGGAGATAAAAATGATGGCTTCAGCCCTGTGGCTCATCTCCTGGTAAGCTTGCAAGATTTGCCCTGTAGTAACAGCTGAAGTTGTGGGCAGGTTTTCTTTTTTCTCAAGCCTGGCATAAAGCTTTTCCATATCTATTTCTGTGTCTGGATAACTTTTACCATCCATAATGACATGGGTTGCCACTATTCCGAT
>Ga0114930_10004025_pt1 | contig 12573 bp, 12 predicted proteins | sample AnhtaG_FD_87300 | JGI IMG/M metagenome (GOLD analysis project Ga0114930, IMG submission 87300) | Deep subsurface microbial communities from Anholt, Denmark to uncover new lineages of life (NeLLi) - Anholt_01485 metaG | ecosystem: Environmental > Aquatic > Marine > Oceanic > Sediment | place... | reverse complement strand
GCTACCCTTTACAAAACATTTTAGAACCCTTTATAAATAAGCTAATTGGAGCTGGCGATAGGATTCGAACCTACGACCTGAGGTTTACAAAACCCCTGCTCTACCAACTGAGCTACGCCAGCATTACGTTTTTCTGAACGTGCCTCCAAAGTGTCTATCTTTTGTTTATGCTGTGCAAAGACTTTGGTCAGCACTTCTACTGCTATCTTCTTATATTTTGGCGATAAATGCGCATATCTCTGTGTGACCTCTACCGAACTGTGGCCCAAGAGTTTGCTCACGGTGTAAAGGTCAACGCCTCTCATTACCAAATAGCTCGCAAAGGTATGCCTGAGATCGTGGAACCTGAACTTCGTTATTCTTGCCTTTCTTTTTGCAGTCTTCCAAGACCTGTTTATATTGCTGAAGGGCTTGTCATTTTCATCGCAAAAGACATATTCGGTGTTCGGTTTCTTTATACAAAATCTCAAAAGATTTGTCAACTCAGAATTTAGGGAAATGTCCCTCCTTTTCCCGCCCTTTGCTTGAAATTTTTGTCAAAAATGAAAAGCCCGACAGGGGCACTCAACCCGCCTTGCGGCGATAACCGAGTTCTGCCGGGCTTTATTGCCCGGAAAAAATTAACCTCGATTTTCGGAGTGCCCATTTTTTTCGATATTTTATGTTTCTGACGATATTCGATACTTTTAGGGTCAGGAAGTCAAGGAGAATTTTAAACTTTTACCTCACGAGAAAGTTTTGCTTTCTCCTAAAGCCCAGTTGGTCTCCATACAACTGTCGTTGGAGAGAAGTTTTGGCAAGTGGTTCTAACTCTTCCACTCCTCTAAGAACTTTCTAAAGAGAGGGCTTCTTCTAGGTCATTATTTTATTTTGAATCCTCATACATTTCTTCGATTACTTCTATACATCTCAAAAAAATATTTTCAGCTTCTCGGTCTGAGAATCTTTTATCAGGGTGTTGAGCAGGATTCCTTCCATACTTTCTTATGAAATCCAAATGTCCAACCAGCGTCTGGTTCACATTATATCTTTTCTTTAAATCATCGACGCATTCAACCCATCTTTTTCCGTCTACCTCCTTTTTAGTTTTCCGTCTATAATATTTCCGGAAAACGTCTTCAACTACTCTTAGACAAAGCATAACGCTAGGAGTGGGGATATCGGAAAGTAAACAGTCGCCTGCATTTTCTAAATCTTCTTTAGCAATGACTGATAATTTATTCCAATTTTTCTTCTTCTCGAAAAAAAACCGAGCTCCTTCATCTATGAGAGAAAGATAATTTATTCTGCCTTTTGTTCGAAGTTCTAAAAGCTTCATGTATAAAAAGCGGTCTTCTAGGACTCTCGTCCATTCTATCACCCATGTGTTTAAGTTGTCAGCATCATCTTGCCTTAATTTCTGCATACCTTTGTATCTTTTCTTTAATCGTCTTATCCAAACGTTCATTTCCGGTAGTACATTTTCATGAAGTTCGTATTTCGAAATTAAGTTCCGGACTCGTTTTAGAGCAGCATATATGTATTGTTCGCCCATCACAGGGAATTTACCCAATGTAGCAGCTCTCAAGTACTCCAAATCTCTCATAAGATAGCATACTGGAAAAAAATCAAATAATTCCATACCATCCCTCCTTTAAGAAATCTGTAGTGCATATTCGTTTTTATAACGTACAATGCATGTGTTATACTAATCCTATACTTCTTTTATATCTTCAAGCAAAGTTGTCGTTTCTTTTTTTAATACTCCTTTTATTATGTCAATATTCTTCGACCTCGCAAGCCTGACTATTTCATCAGTTACTCTCTCAGCCGTGGTAAAAATGTAGCCACGGGTACAACCTACATCAGTCATCTTGCCAGAAAATATAAAGATGTCACTTACTTTTACTTCTGAATTTTTGCATTCACAAAAAAATCTAAAATTTTGTCTTTTCGAATCTGCAATATTATCAATTTCATGGCTAACTCCAGAATGCCCAAGCACACTATATCCCACCAAAGTTTTCAGGTTCTTCCTTCGTAGGAGATAATCTGCTCCGTGTTCGAGCCAATAGTTGTTATTAAGAAAATTGATAAGGTTATCATTAAAGTGATGGACAGGAATTTGTTTCACTTTAGTTACTCGACTTATCCTTTCTCCACAAAAACAAGTGCACTGCCTAAATCTACCAAGGAAAATAACCCTACCACAATTTTTGCAAACATTTACGACTGTCAATGATAGTATCGACAATTTCTTGCGTTTCTTCTTTTCAAAGACACTTAAGCTATTTTGTATCTGCTTAGAAAGCAGCGATACATACCTTACGAAATCTCCCTCTAACTTCTTGCATACAGCTTTATCTAATGGTCTGTTTTGGTCTTCAAGATATTTCTTTCCTAGGTACGCAAGAGCTATATCTTTTAGCTTTCGAGAGCCATACATTTTTACTGCCAAAGCTAGGTCGTAAAGGAAATCCTCGCTTATGGAACTCCTTATTAACATCAATAGCTCCCTACTTTTTCTAAGCAAATCAAGATACAATTTGTTAAACTCTATGTCGAGCAAAAGATTAGAGCATATGAAGTTACTGACCGTAGGGTCTTTTTCTATTGCTTTACGTTCTCGGATTTTTTCGATTTTGAGCGCAGGCAAATCGATATTGGGCGGATTGTACAGTTCCATAGTGTAAACTCCTCATACTTAGTTCAGAATTTCCCACTCAATTTGCTCGTATGGGTTATTTTACCCTACCAAGTTTTATTAATCTCTTTAATTTATTACGTGACCAATAATGTCTTCCCGTAGCATCTATTACGCAAGCAACATACTTGTCTGGTGTTAAATTATATTTCTTTCTTGCTTCGTCTTCATTCAAAAGATAGGTATGCGATTCTCCTTCTCCTAATTTAACAGTTCTACTTAAGGCATCAACAGAAACTAAATAATGGGTTTTAGAATTACGTGGCATTAATAAAGCTGCGTGCGTTAATGTTACAGGTCTCCGTCCCCCATTAGCTACTGTGATAGCTATTTTATTTCCGCTACCATACCGGGTATCTTCAGGTATAATTCCGTAATTACCTCTCACTGTGACCTTTATACTTGCTTTATTTCTCCGATATTCTAATATTTTGAGTAACGCTAATACCGCTGATATAAGCCAACCCAAAATCAAACCCCAATCTTTTATGGTCATCGCCATATTTCCTCCAAAACAAAAAGCAGGAGAAACCCAATCTATTTTGAATAACTGCCGCTTGTTCCTTTGTGCTTACACGAACATAAATTGTTTTAGGCGTTATTTTCTCTTCCATCTTTCTTGGCTCTGTAACGAGGCACAATGTATTTGGACGAACTTTACCTCTCTGTAAAGCTCCTGTTAAATAAACGGACAGTAACAGATACCTTGATTTTCTGCAAAGTTCACACCGACAATGCGAGCTACATATCTAATTAAAAATCATGTCATTTCCTATAAATCCAATTCACGTACGTCGTAAAGATTACCATAGACACGAGGGTCATACTCTTAATAGAAGGCATTGGAATAAGAAACAACCATCCTAAGACCAACTGAAACCCGAACCCACCAATAAGGCTGATAAGCGAAGCACTTAGAGCCTTTTTCAGAGCCTGCCTGCTCGAAAGCAACCAATTATATAGAACCATCGGTATCAACATTGAGAGACCGAGCACAATCATGCTAATCCAGTACAAATAACTGAGCACTTGCTTCTGAATTTCCACAGGATTCATTTTCATGCTATTTACTACATGCAAATACCGCGACCTGGTGGAAAAAAATTCTAATTTTGGAAAAAGATTAGTTAGAGTCCCTTGCCCAATTGTTGACAGATACTCGTTTACCCTTATCCCAGCCGGAGAATGTAAGACATGCATTGCAACATTCTGAAAAATCCTTTCACTCATTAAATTGGCTGATAAATATACCAAAGGAAATCCAATTCGAAATATGAATACGATAAACAGGAGAGTTGCCAGTGTATAGAAAAAATCTCCAAGACTACTTCTACGTCCATAAACTACTTTGAGCAGATTAGGGTCTGTGGCCTTAATGTGGTACCAGTCATAGAAATACTGGCATATAAACAACGTTACAGCAAGCAATACTATGTAAAGAAAACCTATAAATATGACAGTTCGCATGTTTCGGCTGGTTGCATAAACCACAACCATGTGAAAACCTGCTATAGCTATTAATCCAAAACTGATTTTGCTAAAAACAGGAGAAAGAAAAGCCCTATGCCGTTCAAAATATTCCATATCCCTTCTTCTTTGGAGACCTATCTTTTGAAGCAAAAAACGAATTGCAAGCGAATAGACTTCAAAGAGACATGCCATCAAGACTCCCCACCAAAGAAAGAGTAACATGCAGCTCAATAAATACGCTATAGTAATGCCCGAAAATTGTCTACTCACTTGCATAAATAGGTCTGGAAAGGGCTCTGGTATGTCCAATCTCCAAGTGAGTAAATTGAATTCTGCATTCCACTGGCTTGTTTTATTTAGAACACATAAAAGAATAATGGCGATTAATAGGTATATAAGTGAAATCATAATGCCAAATCGAATAGCGGAACGAATATTGGAACGGCAATAATCAACATAAATCGCCTTAGCGTAAGTCATTCTAATATCCTTTGTAAAGTTGCGATTTCATGTGACTGGAAATCAAAAACCGAGAGAAACCCAATCCATTTTGAATAACTCTCACTTTACACGGAAGGAACAGCCTTTTTATTCTTTATTTTCTTAATTTCTTCTAATAATTCTTCTTCTGTGATTATACCCTTTCTAACCAAAAGTTTGATGAGAGCCTCTTGAGTATACATAATTGTAAGCAGGGCATCTTTAAAATCTATTGCTTGCGTTTTAACGGCCATCTTTATCCCTTTGTAGTTTTGGCTTCCAAATCGACCTACGAGTAGGGAAAGAATCCCGTTATATTTACCTTATAATAAGGAGTATTCACAAAGCCAGCAGTAGCATTCTATTTCTCTCCGAGAAGCTCTTTGAAAAATTCATCGATGTTTTCTTTTTGTTCATTAACAAGTTCTTTATACCAATTGTATTTTTTCTTTCTACAATCGTCAATAATCTCTGATGTAAAATAGAACTTAAACGGTAAGTCTATTATCTGTCCAATCTCATTCTGTATCGTATCATACCCATCAAATTTTTGCCACCACGAAAACAGAATACCATCAATCTTAATGGGTTTTCCACCATATTTAACTTTCTTCGCGAGAATCCATGGACTGTCACCTAATAGGTCTTTTACCTGTGTTGGAATTTCTTTACCTCCTTCATCCCATTTAGGCCAATGTTTTGCTTCCCACAAATAGAATTTTCCATCTTTCTCAAATAAGCCATCCGAATTTGTGTGCTTATTATGTTCCTTCTTATACTTTAATGATTTATTTAACTTGACAGATAAATCATCATCAAATTTCGATTCAAGAATATCATTCCAATATACACAAGGTTTTCCCTTTTTATGGATATACCTTTCATTTTCTTCTAACCATTTAGTGATTATCCCTTCATAGAATTTTCCAAACAGTGTTGACCTTATTGAATCTAAATCATTTGGAATTATTGAGTTCTTAGATTTTCTGCTTTCTTTCCCCGTTTTGAATATGTCAAGAGTATCGATCATATTTATCAACCTTCCATATTCCCATTTTTAAGTTTGAAATGGGCACAGGGTTTTTAATCTTTCCTGTGGAAACGTGGGCATTTTCATATAACGTTTTGAGTTTATCTGAAGTCCTGCGAAGCAGAATTTGGACGAAACGAAGTGAGCCGTATATGCTGTGTTATGCGCCGTTTCGCTGTCTTATTTTTTTCCTCCCATCAATGAAGTCTACGACCTTGTGCTGAAACCTTCCTCACCCCATTTGAACTTTACTTCGCAAAGTGAAGCATTTGCCTTCTTTACTCTCCACTCTATCGACGCACTTAGCAGTGATAAGTAACTCGCAATTTCCATGGGACTTTGCCCATTATCTCATCCTGCGATTTCCACACCGTCCAAAGCAAGTCTAAATCTTCTTAATCTGTCTTCAACTTTCCTCCGATGAGGGTTTTTGGCTGAGCGCCAAAACCTATCAAACTTTTGGTCTAATTTAGTTAGCATGAAGAATGTTGACACATCCTTGGCTTCTGGTCCTTTACCGCGATCTAAACGATAGAATGCAAGTGCTGCTCTGAATATACCATCGAGCGATTTGCGCAGTTGTCGCAAAACATCATCCATAGAATGCTCGCAGGCATAGCGAAAACGTCGCTCCGCTTGTCCAGAACCAATATCTCGCCCTGTCTTTTCCCACGCAAAATGAAGAACAAGCCATTTTGCATAAGCACGCTCAGGGTAACCGTGAGCTGTCGATTGCACTTGGCGCATCAACCAGTAATGAGAAAGATAGAAAGATATTGAACGGGAGCCGAAAATAGACCGATAATATCGCTCATCAAATAGTCCCTCCTTCCCCCTTCGCACGATTGCGGGATCAAACTCACACGCAGCTATCGCTTGGGCTATTTCATCCTTCTTGATCTGGTAGAAGCCTTGGCCACCGAATAAGCGCTTAGCCTCGGATTTTGTCTGTCGTTTACGGATATACTGGTACCAGCGTTTTCTTAATTCGCGTTCCAGAAACACTTGTATTTGGTCATTGGAGACAAGGTCGGATGGTCTGATAGCATTTTGCCAGTTTGTCGCTCTTACTATTGAGCTGACTAAATCGTCATACTCATCTTCGTCTCCGGGAGTTCGTGGGATCTTGACGACTCTCACCAGTAGACTTGCCCGAGTTGACTGGTTCTTGTGTAGGATTCTTGTGGTCTGCTGACCATTAATTACCTGTGGTCGCTCCACACGTAAGACGTCCTGTCCTCCTTCTATTTCGCGCTTTGCCTCATCGCAAACTATTGTAACACCATTGTTATAATACCAAAAATTACGAGGCTCCTTTCTTATCGTGTAGGCCATAGCTTCGTTGATATTATTTTCGCCTAAGTATCCTCGAATATTTCTCGCAAACAGACGAATACCTGCCTTCGCGTACATTTCGCCTACGTCCTTTGCAGACATCGAGAACACCCAAGACTCGATTTGTTTCTCTGAATCGAACCGATGAATTACTCCCTCAGTCTGAATGGCATCTTCGGATGCGATCCTAAGCAACAGTGTCCGTACCGCTGGGGCAACACCATCCAAATAGTCTTTGAATGTTATCACGACTTGGTGAGCATCGAAGATGGAAATCTCGACTGGTCCTTCAGCCTGCCGAACCCTTTCCATTGCCTCATTAGAAATGACCTTGCTACAGCGCCCTGTTGTCACATAATAGAGACGTAGTTCATATCCATTACGGCGTACATAACGCACTAAATCCTCAAATTTCTGATGAACGAGGGGGTCCAGCTTCGAATAGAATGCGTTCAGAACTGCTTTACTCGCCCATGGAAGAATGCCCAAGCCTGCAAGACCTAGCACATCATTCCTCTTTTCCTTGTACTCTCCTAATGATCGGTGAAATTTCCCCTGAACGAGATGTACTTGCTTGGCTCTTTCGTCAATCAATATTGCATCAACCCCCTTGTCTCTTTTGTCACCAGTCAAAGCGTTTAAGGCTTCTTCCTCTGAATCAACTAGGTAAGCTCGCAAGAACCAGAACACGAACGCAGAGTCATCTTTCAGCTTAGGGTGTCTTTTTCGAATCTGGTTAATCTCATCCTTTATTTCTTTTATGGAAACTTTTCTCTTCATCGATACTCCTCCTTATGTTTAATGCTATTCAGCAAAATGGCGTATAACTATTTATATCCGAACTGATCCAGATGTACTCACAAATTGGCACATCACCCACATTGTTGTGGACATTATCAATTGTTGTATTAAATACCTTAAATTAAAAAGCGGGGCGACCTCCACTTTTTAGAGAACCCCGGTTAAATAATTCTTATTCAATTGTCTTAATTGAGTTGTTAGGACTCTTTTTTTAAATTTTCAAGAACAACTTTTCTGCGTTCTTTCATTTTCTCTAAAAATTTGTGCGGAGGTAAAGCGTAATCAGCAGGTGTCATGTGTTCCATCGAGTATATTATTTCTGATGCTTTTACAGCTAATACAGTAAATCCTTTTTCTTTTGCCTTTTTTAAAACATCCTGAGTATATTTTTTACTTAGTTCAATCTCACCAGTTGCTCTAAGATGATTTGCCAAATTATGGAGCGAATTTAATATGCCCTCTTCATAACCAAGAAGAGTATATATCTTTTTTGCTTCACTATAAGCAGTCTTGCAACGATTATCATAGAATCCCATAAGATTCGGCTTAGTTTTTGAAACCGTGATGTAAGTATTAGCTGTCATATTGCCGACAATAGTATATATCCCCGCCAATGTCCAATAAAATTTGTTAGCTGTGGCAATACCCGCTGCATCCTGCAATAATTGGTCTACTTCTTTTGCCTTTTCTCTTGCTTGTTGCAACTGAAAGGAATATTTATGTTCGTCAAAAATACCAATTCTTTCAGCAATTTGTTTTTCGAGCCACATATTTGTTCTTAACGTATCAATTTCTAATTGAAGCAGTGCCGCCTTTTGAGCCATTAAAAGGGCCTTCTTATTTAGTAATTCAATCTTTTCCGTTATTTTTATGCCTTCTTCACACATACAAATTAATTCAGAATTATTTTCTTTGATAATTGCATTAAACGTAATATTTAAAATTGCTTGTAGTTTAACCCTATCATCAATAGTCTCGTAATATATTTCTCGCGAAATTTTTAAAAAATCATCTAAATTGCCGTTTTGATAATTTTTGAATGCTTCCTTTAAACGTGGTTCCTTTGCAAAAATATCCTTTTCTTCTTTACTTTCTATCTGTTGAGGCGAGGTTTGAAAAGTTTCTTTTATTGCGGAAACACTATCTTTTATCTCGGCAAGGTCACTCGCTAAATCTGGAAGAACAAGAAATGGAAATTGTTTTTGTACGTGAGGATGTTTAGACATTAATTCAGTTAATTTATCCTCGCCATACGAAATACCTTTTAAGCTATGAGCCGTGCATTTTTTTTCTAAATAAAGAATAACTTCTGCTCTGAGATTCGCAGGAGTTACAAAAATAAGATTTTGGACAGAAAGATTTTTCTCTTTAATGGTTTTAACAGCCTTCTCAATGTCAGATGAAATTTTCTTTTTCTGCTTTGCGCTAGTATTTCTTTGCGGTTTTTCTGGACAATATATCATATAAATTGTACTGCCTGCAATGTATCCATCTATACCCAAATCCCCGCCGCTATCATCTATTGCTTGAAAATCAGCATATTCAGCAGATAGTAAAAGTGAGCAAAAGCGCTGGAATTCTGATGGGTTAGTAAATTCTGTTATTTTCCCCATTTTTAATGTCCTAACAATTAATAGACGAACTTATTATTTATATTGGTTTCGTTTGTTTTTTACAATATTATATTTTTGAAGACTATGCAATAATTAATGAATTTTATTCACCAGATTTTTTTTTCTTTGAAAAATCCGATAAATCCTTAAATATTTGTTCCAAATGACTCAGCTTGCGTTCAGGATAAACTGGGGGAAGGTTTTTCCAGAATTCTCTCATACCCCTCTCAATCATAATCTTAGTTTCTATTTCTTGCTTTATTAAGTCGTCCAGTTCTTTCTTGTTCTCTTTTATCTCATAAACCCAAGTTAATAATTTGTGTTGGGGAATAGTCTCCTTGAATGTTCGGAAATAAATTATTTTTATTTTCCCCGTTAGGGTGGGTATCCCAGAGTCACTAAAAATATTCCGCAACCTTTCTAGCCCTGATTTATATTTGTCTGGTTTGAATAAAGTCCATACTAAATTTCTAATCATATTTATATTTGACGGAACAGGTTCCAGTTTTAATGCCTCTTTAAGAAAGTTACCATAATCTTCTTCTTCTATCCCTCTAGCCATCAAATTTTGGTCTCGGATTTGATTTCTAATCTCCTCAGTATCTTTGGCTAATATAGTTAAGGTCTCACCGTGTTTTTCTATAGTTTGCAACACTTCTTTATTTACTTTTATTTGCTTAGCTAATTCTATTAACCTAATTATGATGTATACAACAATCGAAATAAACACTAATCCAAAAAACGCTGTTAATAAACTCAGCATAGACATCAAAGAACTTGCTTGAGAAACATTGTTTTTACTTAATTCCAAAAGATAATTAACCTTAGATTCTAAGTCATTTGCAAATATGAACGATTTGGTAAAAAGTAAGAGAAAAATAGCATTAAGTAAATATATGAACCTTTTCATTTTACCTCCCTTATTTATAATAAAATATTGGTATAGAATCGCTGGAGATTTTTCTTTTTTGAAACTTAAACCCTGTCCTGACTACGATACATGTTATCAGCACAAATTAGAAATTTTCAAAACTTTATAAACGACAGCGCAATTAAAAATAACGCAGAAAGAAAGGCATATATCAGGATTCCCTTGTTAATGTTCCACTTATGCTCAAATTTTTTCTTACCTTCTTCTTTAAACTTCTCGAAACTGGAACTAAACTTTTTATGCAATTCTTCCAGAGATTTGATATATTTATTTGTATCTTTATCTCTCAAGACTTTCTCTCGGCTATCTATTAATTTGGAAATGAAATCGGAATATTCATTAAATAATCTACTAAGATTGCTGTCTTCATAATCAAGAATACTATTCAATAAAAAAAAGGACCATCCAATAACGCTCAAAAGGATTATTATTGCGATAACGAGAAATTTCTTACCATAAACCCACGGACTACTCAGTGTCAGTAGAGAAAAACTTGCTAAAGCGCCTGCTACTAAAGCAATATGCAACAGCATACCTCTTTGTTGAAAGATATTAGCTCTAAGCAGGGGGAAGATATCTTCTTTGAGTTCTGACACTGATTCTTCATCCTTTTTTATTTCTCTCTGCATAATTTCTTCGAATTTTTCCCAGTTCCCGTTCATATTTTTTTCTCTCTTTCGGTCAGGTGTTTCCCCTATAATCCTTTACCAACAAAAATTAATTACGTTACCCCAGAACTTAGAGAAAAAATGGGTAACCTCCACTTTCCAGAGAACCCCGCTTGAACAATTTCTATTCGGTTGTTTCAGTGGAGGTCTTCTAATTCCTTAGATATTTTTCCAAATTGAAAGACAAGGTTGTAGAAAAAGCCTTGATTTTATAGCATTATCAATGAATTCAAAAATTAACAGAAAATTTACAATTTTATACTTGACAAACTAAGACAGTCTGATATATACTCATAGCGTCAATGGCTGTTTGTCCGAAACGGGTTCTCTTTTCGAGACCCTAATAAAATTAGGGCATACAGCCATTTTTATTTGAAGACCCAGTTTCGGAAACGGACTTTAGTGCCCAAATATTGCTCTACGACCTTTACCACAGCTTTTTTCATAGGGTTTTTACCCTTTTTCATTCTATAGTTTATACTCCCCAACACAAGGTCTGCTATCCCTACAAGGTCGTCTTTCTTTGAATCTCTGGATTCAACCACTTTTATTGCTCCTCTTCCGGTAGCTAAATTGACTTCCCTTTTTAGATATTCCAAGATATTATCGGCTCTCATCCTAACTTTTTTGTCCAAATAAACAACTGCTTCGTTAAGACTGCCTGCATTTTCTAAAAGCAGTCGTTTAGTAAAATAATTATATGCACGATACATTCCTTTGTTTTTAGTTAATTTTGCGTGTTTCTTCCCTAATTTTGATATATCTTTAACTTTTGGTTCAAAAAATTCCAGCTTTAACTTATTATTATCAATACATAACGCTCGAAAACGGATACGTTCCCTCAATATTTTAGCTAGGACTTCACAAGCTACACGTGAACGTTTATATGAGGAACCACGTATTTCTGAAAAATGAAATTCCCGCCAATAATTATGTTCCCGTCTAATGCTCTGGATTTTCTCATATAGGGAATCCCTTTCCTTGGTAAATAATAGGCCAACGAGAAACTTACCTTTTGTTCCCACATTGCCACTTTCATCTTGATAAATAAAATGACTTCTCTTAGGACTCATTTTTTACCAGCTTAAAGAATTGCTTAAATAACAATCTAACAAATAAAAAAGCGGGGCGACTTCCCGTAAAAGACCCCGCTTAAAAAATCGTTATTCAGTTGTCTGTGGGAAGTCGTTATCTTCTTTCAAAAAGCCCATGAAAGTGCTATTGGTATGTCTAAGAAGGGAAGATTGAAAGACTCTGGGACTATGTGTAACACTGAAATCTATACTTCGAGCAAAGAAAAAAATTACCTTCTATATGTAGAAGGTACCATCCAAAAAGTGTCTATGAAATGTCTATTAGTATATCCAAACGGGCATAAAATTGACTAAAATTGATTAAAGTATCAACTGCCCTTTTTGTCCCTTTTATCGTCGACATCGTCGACTTCCGACGGAGAATCTCCAGGCTCGCTCTCCGAATTACAAAACCCCTGCTCTACCAACTGAGCTACGCCAGCATTATGGCAACGGCTTATATTTCTGAAAGGCTTGCCATTCTCATCG
>Ga0114930_10004024_pt1 | contig 12576 bp, 7 predicted proteins | sample AnhtaG_FD_87300 | JGI IMG/M metagenome (GOLD analysis project Ga0114930, IMG submission 87300) | Deep subsurface microbial communities from Anholt, Denmark to uncover new lineages of life (NeLLi) - Anholt_01485 metaG | ecosystem: Environmental > Aquatic > Marine > Oceanic > Sediment | place... | reverse complement strand
GATGTGCCCCCGGCTCACCATGTTCTCCCAGATCCAAGACCATATTATGATAGACAGAGCTTGGATCCAAAGCCTGGCTAACTTTATCGACGACTCGCTGGACCTGCCATATCTTAAGAGGGCTTGGCCGACCAATGAAGCCCAATAGCTGCTCTGCTGAGATACCGCCGACATCTGACTTCGTGCCCTTAGTGGCGGGATTTTCGCACCAACATGAAAGTATGTTGCGAGAATTCTGCAATTCCTTTTTGCGTTCTGCCGGTCGTTCATTTGACGGCTTCGGGCAGCACCCGGCACCTATGGCCTTGGCAATACGCTCGGCCTCTTTGCCAGCCTCATGATAGCACGCTTCGAAGCCTGTGATAAGCTGCCTTATCCCAGTTGTATGCTTGTCCAAAGGCCCAAGAGCGTCCTCCATCTTATCGATGGCCAAGATCTCGTTGTCGAGTTCGGGGGCACAGTTCTGCCAGCATGGCCTGCAGGCTTCCTCGTTTGTGTTTGCTTCCTGATTCATCTGATTACCCAATTATTGATTGCATGGTTTCCGTTTGGAATACAGATACGAACCCAACGTGGGCTCCCTTGTCTCAAGTAACATACGCCGTTGGAGAGGGATTTTCAAAGAAAAAACAGGTGAGAGTTTTGCGGGAGAGTTTTGGTGCCGCAAAAGCGAATGGTCAGCACATCTCTTCGAGAATCTCAGCGGCGATCCGCACCATCTTAGTACAGACAGTGTCAAAGAGATTGTTATTCTTGGCGTGTTCCATGCCTTGGGGAGTGCTAATATCGCAGCCAAGAAGATCACGACAGACAATGGAACCGCAGCGAGACTCGTAGCGAGAACAAAACTCAATGACCTTGGAATAAACATCGCCTTTAGCAGAGGTGTCTGAGACGTTTTGCGGACCATAGCGCAAGCCGAGGACCATCAAAGCACCGGTAACAGCCCCGCAAATATCCCCACGACGCATCCCACCACCAAATCCACAACTTACTCTGACCGAATCGAGAGGGGAAAGACCATAGTCAGGGCCGTAAGTCTGGAGAATAGCCTGAGAACAATTGAAGCCTGATTGAAAAGTCGAGACAGCATGTTGACCCTTATTCATGTGATCTCCTCAGAAGGCAAGTTTCATAGTTCTGCTTCCTCGTTATTGCGCAAAGGTCAGGCTCACCGGCGCGATTCACGGCGTCCACTGAAGCGCATTGTCAGACGGTTCCTTCTGGGACCAGATCTATATAGGCCCCGTCAATCAATTCGCGTTCGGAAATTCCCAGCGTCTGCATTACCGACTCAGCGATGTCTCTGCCTTCAGATATAGCCTCTTCGGGTGATAAGACGACTTCAAGCTCAACGAACTTGCCTAAACCGATAGCCAAAGAATAGGCACACTGCTCCGAAGCCGACAAAGACGGTGAATATAGACCAGAAGATCACGGCTCGCTCATCGGGTGTCGGGGACTTCATCGGGTACATAATGGGCGCGATATAACGATTGAGATCAACGCGAGCGTTAGCAGGCCCGCTGAATTGCATTGTTAAATGAGTATGATTTCGACCCCAAGCCTCAGCGAGACTGACTTATTCGGCTTGACACATTCATTACATTCCTTTCCTCGCTCTCGGATGGACAAGCTCTTTCTCAAAGGAATTCACATCTACGCCGATAGCTGAGCCCAGACCATGCCCGGCACTTAATGTATCAAGAAATGCCTCTTCACCCTGGACTTCTCGTAGCGCAAAAGCCATGCTCCAATAAGCACTCACTTTTTCTCTTCCGTCGGGTAATTTGTTAATTGCCTCCTGATAAAAACGGGCTGCATCATGATAGGCCTCTCCGTGCATACAGGCATTTGCCAACCGAGAGAATAACTCACCCTGATGTTCAGGTTGGAGGTCCTGGATCTTGGCCTCAAGTTTGGTCATGAGCAAAATATTATCCAGAACAAATGCTCTTTGTTTTTGAGCCGCATGATCAAAGGCTTTTACAGCATTATTGAGAATCGGGAGAGTTTCTTCGTATGTAAAGGGATATCTTTCAAGCAAGGACATATAAGCATGAGTAGCCGTGCTGGGTTCCTTCAATTCATGGAAATATCGGTTGGCTCGAAGAAGTTCTTCTTCTGGTGAGCCGAGGTTTACTATGGGTGATATTGAATCAAGGGCAATTTTGACTTGGTTCCTCAGTTGCTCAATTTCGCTCTCAAGGACCATTAGTCTTTCTGAGTACAAGTCTTGCCGAGTCTGTTCTGGAATATGTTCTCCTGCTGATGTTTCTCGATCTACAAATTGACCGCTATTGATTTTTTCAGCGAGTTCAGTCACTGAATTCTCCAAACTGCTTAGTCGACGGTGTAACACAAGCAAGTCGTTTATGTCCACTGTATCATCAGAAATCCCCGTCCTATTGCTATTGAGCGTGGTAGCGAGCTGATGAATGAGATTTTCTAACCTTTCTATTCTTTGATACACTTCTTCCGGCTGTTTCACTTCTTCAGACAGAACCCCATGTAGAACGATGCCGCCTAAGATGAGGAACAGAAAGAGAAACGTAAACAGCGCAAATGTTTTATTAGTCATGTGTGACTCCTCTGGCTGTTCAGAGCCAACGCTGGAGCCCTGTAGCCCGCCGAACAAAGCTTTGAATATCATCTGGACTCAACTATTACCTCTGACGGGCTTAGGCGGTGAAGTACTTCTGAATAAACCGCCAGAAGCCTCGTCCAAATACGAAATCGATACCTATGGTACGCCAACGAATCACATTGTCACGTTTATCAGCCACCACATGACCTCAATAGTATGACACTCTTGATTTAGACTCCGTCCCTGTCGGCGTCATACGCAGGCCCACTCACAATACAGACTCGAATCCCAAGGTGCACTCCCGTTGTCACCAGGTAATTTACACGGCCAGCAGGGGATTTTCAAGAAAAGAACAGACGGCAGCCTGGCACGCGGAGAGAATGGTAGCCTGGGGTGAGCATGAGGTGTATGAGGGAAGATTGTGATCGCAGATTAGGGAAAAAATATGGCAGGAGCTTGAGGCAGAGCTTTGGGCCCAGAAATAAGCCAAAGAGAATTAGACCCTCAGAAGGCCATCACAGTCTCTTTGAGGGGCCAAATATGAGACTTGTAACGGAAGCGGTCCAACGGCTGCGCTCCACCCGGGCCCAATTCAGCGAGTTAGTCGATGCTGGTCATTGATCAGACAAGAAAAGCCAACGGATTCGGCACCCCAAGGATTGTAAGGACTCCACCGACTGCTCGTGCGATGCTCTTTGCGTCTTCCACAAATGATTGAACGGAGTCGGTGCTTTCCCATTCTTCCTTAACGTCCTGAGCCACTTTTTCGATGGCCCGAGCGATTTCCTCATCTGTCTTGCGCCAGACATTGATCAGTTCAATGTGAAGGTCCCGATAAAGATCGCGCATTGCCCGATATCCAGGCGCGCTCCGCGGCGTGGAACGGAGCTTTTTCGCCAGCTTGTCGAGCGCGGCATCAAGAGTAACAATTTTATCATTCATCGGTGTTCTCCTTTCTATTATCAGACCTTGCCTGCGCGCGCTCCACCAAATCGGCCAGCAGGTGCTTTTTGTCGACAAGCCCTTGAACTATGTCAGCGATCATCTGATATTGCACCAGAATCTCGTTTGCCGTCCCGTAGCTCTCTGCTGGGAAGGCCTTCAGAGAGGGCGTAAGGGTTTGGTCAATGTCCTCTCTGGCGGCCGTAATTTCTTGCCTGACCGACTGGATTATCTTTCGGTCATCTTCGGACAAGCAGTTGGGATCACTCAGTCCTCCGAGAGACGCCTCGATCTCCGCAATGTCGCCCCTAATCATAGATAGCTGGTCCACCAAGAACACAGTATTGCGATTGTTAACTGCACTCAGATTTGCGAGACGCTCGTTGTTCAGACGCATCAAGCGAGGCGTTCCCTTTGGAAGGCGTGCGCATCCAGCCACATTCACGATCACTACTAACATAAAGGCAGCTTTTCTCATGTATATCTCCTTTCGCATCTCCAAGACTCACTCGCTTTCAACAGTCGCATTAGCGTCATACCTCCGCGCACTGACAATGCAGGCGCCCAAACCCAGAACAGTACATCCCAGGTGTGCTGGCTTGTCAAGAGGTAGTTTGCACAGGCGGAAGGAGATTTTCAAGAAAAAATAGGAAAAAAATTGGCGGTCGGTTGAGGCGAAGGAGGCGTGGTTGGACGGTGTCAAAGTTTTTTGCTTTTTTTCCGGCTGAGTGTTGGTTATACTGCTTGGCTAAAGGCCCCGCCCAATAGACCCGTCCTGAGCCGGGTCGAAGGATTGGGGGGCTAAGTATCCGGATTCCCGTTAGCCGCTTTCGCGGGCACAAGCTTTGTGGGAATGACAAATATGGGAAAGAGAACCTTGACGAGACGGCCTGATGTGCCCTTGTGATCCAAGGAGGTAAATCGATATGAGAAATTCCAGTTTGAATATGAGACTATTTTTCTGTTTTGTGGTCTGTTTGGGATTTTTTGTCCAGTATGCCGATGCCACTAACCTGTATGTCAGTCCAAAGGGTAGTGACCGGTGGTCGGGGCGGTTAGCCAAACCGAACAGAGAACGAACCGATGGGCCATTGGCCTCGTTGCCACGTGCTCGGGACGCAATTCGGCGGTTGAAATCGACAGGGCCCTTGACGGAACCTGTACGCGTCGTTGTGGCAGACGGCACATATACACTCGCCGAGCCGGTCATATTCACGCCGGCAGACAGCGGGACAAAAGAGTGTCCGATTACTTATGAAGCAGCGGCTGGCGCGCGGCCGATCTTTACGGGTGGGCGGGCAGTCACCCGTTTTAGGCGAGGCAAGAACGGCATTTGGTGGACACGCATACCAGAAGTGGCGAACGGCAACTGGTACTTTGAGCAGTTGTTTGTGAATGGTCAACGGGCTGTTCGTGCCCGCACGCCGAACAAGTTCTACCACCACATGGGCAAGACCTCCGAGGTCCCGATCGAGGGCAAGCAGAATCAATATAGAAGGACGACTGTCGTGCGTCCTGATGCGCTCGAACCTCTGCGAAACCTCGACAGCGCCGAAATTCGAGATGTCACTCTGGTAGCGTACCACAAATGGTGCATAACCCGCCGTTTCATAAAAGAGATCGACACAAAAGCTAACAAAATAATTACTGTGGGGGAGAAGCTTAAGGGCTATTCCGGTTGGCCACCAAATACTCGTTTTCACTTAGAGAATTTCAGAACGGCTCTGGATGTGCCCGGCGAATGGTTCCTGGCGCGTGACGGTACGCTCTACTATAAGCCCCTGCCGGACAAAGATATGACCAAAGCCCACGTTGTGGCGCCGGTGGTCGAGAAATTAGTCGTGTTCCAAGGAAAACCTGAGGCAGGACGATTTGTCGAGCATATTCGGCTGAAAGGTCTTGCGTTTCACCACAACCAATCACTGCTTCCGCGAAGTGGCTATGCGCCGTATCAGGCCGCCTACGTTACTGAAGCTGCGATTATGGCGGACGGGGCGCGTGACATCGTAGTGAGTGACTGCGAAATTGGTCACATCGCCACGTATGGCGTGTGGTTCCGTCAGGGCTGCCGGGACTGCCGCCTCGAGCGGTGCTATCTGTACGATCTCGGTGCCGGCGGCGTGCGCATCGGTGAGGGCAGGATTCGGTCCGATGAGCCATCACGTACGAGCCATATCACTGTCGACAATAATATCATCCACTCAGGTGGCCGCATATATACTTCGGCGGTTGGGGTTTGGATCGGGCAAAGCGGCGATAACAACGTCACGCACAACGACATCGGTGACTTTTTCTATACCGGCCTCTCGGTTGGCTGGCGATGGGGCTATTCTGATAGCCTGGGCAAACGTAACACGCTCAGTTTTAATCATGTGCATCATATCGGTTGGGGTGTGCTCAGTGACATGGGCGGGATCTACACGCTTGGCCCGTCGGAGGGCACGGTTGTCAGCAATAACATCTTTCACGATATTTATTCGTACTCCTACGGCGGGTGGGGACTGTATACCGATGAGGGCAGTACCGGCATCGTGATGGAAAACAACCTGGTCTACAATACGAAGACCGGCGGATTCCACCAGCACTACGGCAAAGAAAATGTTGTCCGCAACAACATCCTGGCCTTTAGCAAGCTGTACCAGGTCCAGGCGACCCGTGTGGAGGATCATCTGTCTTTTACCTTTGAGAACAATATCGTCTATTATGATAGCGGGGTATTGCTGTCAGGGCGTTGGGATAAGATCAAGATAGAGATGGATAACAATTGCTATTGGGACTCCGGCAGACGGGATGTCACCTTCGTAGGAAAGAGCTTAGCGAATTGGCGCAAAGAAACTGAGCATGATAAGAGCTCGATTATCGCGGATCCGTTGTTTGTAGATGTGGAGAATTTTGACTTTCGTCTGAAGCGGAACTCCCCTGCCACGAAGATCGGCTTTAAGCCGTTCGATTACACAAAGGCTGGCGTATACGGCGATAGAGGATGGATCAACCTGGCAAGGAATGTTGAATATCCGCCCTTGGAGCTTCCTCCGGAACCGTAGGAGAACCGGCAGCTGATGATTTCAGAGCGATTCAACTCGTGATACAATCCAGTCATACGTTGGAAATGTACGACCATCCATGAGTGTAAGGCCTGATTTGTTCATAGGGGAAATTCCGTCTTTGCCGGTGGATTTCGTTGCTATTGATACGATCGGTAATCTTTCAATCGGCAAAACCTCTCCGGGGTCGGATTTTCCATCGCAATCACGGTCGAACCAGACGGATATTCCTTTGAGCTCATACCCGCTTAACACACCATCCCGGTTGTCATCCAGGGCATCAAGGGCATGGTAACCATCGGTAAAGAACAGCCACCAGGATACCGAGCCGAATAGTTGTCGACCCGAAGTAATCGAACCTTTGGCGTCAGGGTCCCATACGAGGGTGCCTGTTGTAGGCTTGACCCACGGCCAGAGTTCAATAATGCCGTCACCGTCAAGGTCGAAGCGAACCCGTAAATCGGGCGCCAGCAAATCCGATAACGAGGAATGTCTCTCCAAAGAGAAGACAATTGGCGTGATCACCCTGGCACGCAAACCTTCGAGGTTTTTCCAATTCTTTTTCACTAAGGAAACCTTCTTCTGTTCATCCTCTGGGATTGAGCTATCAGCTTGCGCCAAGCGAATGTAAGCTTTGGCTGCCTCATATCCGACCAAGCTATGCAGCCCAGCAACAGGCAGGTATTTATGCTTAAGATCACCCCTTATTGAAAGGTTGTAGGCCATGTAATAAATATCTTTTGCCTTGTCCAGAATTACGCTTCTGAATTCCTCCGGTACCTTGTCCACTTTTGCTTCTCTAAGAAATTCGACGTACTGTTCGAGCAAACTGGCCAGGCCGAGATGATACAAGCCATTTTTGGGGGCCAGTTCAATGGCCTTTTTGAAGTTCCCTACCGCAGCAGCCGCATGGTTCACCAATTCGTCCTCATTGGGTTTTTCTCCTCGCCGATATTTTTCTCTAAGTTGCTTTTCCTTCTGCCTAACAGAATTCCAAAACCTGGGCCGATCTGCTTTGGGAACATCTGAGACGGAGCGATAACCAAATTCCTGAAATGTTAGTTTCATCGCTCTTTGTCGACGTATAAGAGGAGCAAGATCGCCCAGTAGCCAGTCTGGTGCGATCTTAGGCGGAGAATCCAAACTTGTCGCTCGGACCTGAGAAGCTTTGTTGACAAAGGCCAGGTAGTGTATGCGGCCAAGCGTGTAATATCCATGCGCGTTCTCGGGATTTTCTTTTACGAAGGCTGTTGTGTTGGCGATAAGGCGTTCGACCGGAGCATACGTGGGCATAGCAAACATAGCATTGGCGAGATTGCCAGAAAGGAAAACGAATAGAATTGGAAACAAATACTTATGATTTCTCATGACTTTGCCTCCCAATATGTTTCAACTGTGATTTCCTATTTATACCTGCTCAGCTACGCCGCTGAGGCTCATTTCAGATAGTATATCAAGCCTTTGTCGGTCTTGTCCATTAAGGCTTTAGCTCCATCTATAGGTACAGACGTTGATAGTAGTTAGATAGTTGACAGAAGTAATGTAAATTTCATATAAAATCCTGATGCCTATATTATTTGTTATTTATCGCTCAGCCAGCTTGGGCCGTGATTAAAAGCACGGGTCTCGTCTACCCGGCACGATCTCGTGAGTCAAGCGGCTATACGAAAGGGAAACTCGATGAGACGGTATTTTAAGTGTGACTTTTTTCGACAGACTGGCGTATCGAAAATGGTAGCGCACTTACGTTTGACGATTGTACTGGCCGTGGTCATAGTGGTCTGCGTATTTTCTCGAACGGCCTTTTCAGCCGCTTCCAAGCCGGAGAGAGCAAGCATAATTCCTCGGCCCGTCTCGATAAGGCAGCGCCAAAGCCATTTTGGCATAACGTCATCGACGCAAGTCGTCGCGAAAAAAGAGGCCGCAGCCGAGGCGTTGAAACTGATTGATGCCTTGGCGCCTGCGATGGGTTTTCGATTGAAACTCGCCGCGCGCTCGAAAGCGAAAGACAATGTCATTCAATTGGAGCTCGACCCACAACTGCCCCAAATCGGCGATGAAGGCTACACGCTCAAAGTCACCCGTGAGAATATCCTGATTCGCGCCAGGCGGCCGGCAGGACTTTTCTACGGCACTCAAACCCTGCGACAGCTCCTACCTCCGTCTATCTTCCGCAAGGTGAAGGTGGAAGGTGTAACCTGGAAAGTGCCGGGCGTCCAGATCACTGATTATCCACGCTTCAAATGGCGTGGTCTGCTGGTGGATCCGGCACGTCACTTTATCCCGAAGTCGGCCTTGCTGCGATTTATCGACACTATGTCCCTGCATAAGCTCAACAGCCTTCAGATTCATCTAACGGACGACCAGGGTTGGCGTATCGAGATTAAGAAGTACCCGAGGCTAACCGAGGTCGGGGCGTGGCGGGATGAAACGCTCATTGGCCACCTGAGCAAGAGACCCTGGCGGTTCGACGGCAGACGTCACGGAGGGTTCTATACGCAAGACGATATTCGCGAGATTGTGCGCTACGCATCCGATCGGCACATCAACATCGTACCTGAAATCGAAATGCCCGGCCACGCTCGGGCGGCGATCAGCTCATACGCTCATCTCGCTGTATTCCCTGAAAAGCAGAAGGACCTCAAGCCCTGGACCCACTGGGGCGTGAGCGAGGACATATTTGCACCGCGGCCTACGACTATCGCATTTCTTCAGGACGTGCTTTCAGAAGTCATACAATTGTTTCCGAGCAAGTACATCCATATTGGCGGTGATGAAGCGGTCAAAAACCAGTGGAAAGCCAGCGAAGAGATCCAGGCTATCATCCGTGAAAAGGGACTGAAAAACGAAGATGAGCTTCAAAGCTGGTTCACCAGACAAATGGATACATTCTTGTGCAAACACGGCAGGCGCCTCGTGGGCTGGGATGAGATTCTTCAGGGTGGACTGGCCCCCGGGGCAACTGTTATGTCCTGGCGTGGCGAACAGGGTGGCATTACCGCTGCCAACGCAGGCCATGACGTCGTTATGGCGCCGACGTCGCATACGTATTTCGATTATTATCAGGGGCCCGCTGAAAAAGAGCCTTTAGCAATCGGCGGTTATCTGCCGCTAAAGAAGGTCTACCACTACGACCCGGTTCCTGCAGCGATTGCACCCGAGAAAACGAAGCATGTATTGGGCGTCCAAGGTCAGCTTTGGGGCGAATATATCTCCACTCCACGACATCTTGAATACATGGCTTATCCACGTGCCGCTGCGCTTGCCGAAATCGGATGGTCACCGAACACCTCGAAGAACTATGAGGACTTTCTGGCCCGACTCCGTGATCACTTGGAGCGTCTGAAGGCAATAGACGTCTCGTACCGCCCTCTCGATTGATCTTCCGCCGAGCAAGCGACCGGCAACAGTTCAGCGTCAAGCTCTCTACTTATCGCCCAACCAGGTTGGGCCGAAGGTTATGTCGACTTTTAGGGGGACATCGAGTTTGATTGCGCCGGTCATTTCCTTTTCTATCCACCGCGCGTGCTTTTTGGCTTGGGCGCCCGGAAGTTCAAAAACCAACTCGTCGTGGACTTGCAAAATCATACGCACGGGCAGCTTCTCGGCGTCGATCCTTCCCTGGATGGTTATCATGGCCACTTTTATTAGATCTGCTGCTGAGCCTTGAATAACGGTGTTGACTGCGAGGCGCTCGGCTTGCGAACGTTTGCCGCTGTTTTTGCTATTGAGATTGCGGATTTGCCGGCGGCGATGGAGAATGGTTTCGGCGTAGCCGGTGCGTTTGGCTCTGTCGATGCAATCGTCCATGAACTGGCGGATTGAACTGTAGCGAGCGAAGTAATCTTCGATAAACCTCTTAGCCTCAGCCTGGCTTATTCCTATCGAGCGGGACAGGCCGAACGGGCCCTGGCCATAAATGATGCCGAAATTGACCGCTTTGCAACGTGAACGCATATCGCTTGTCACGTCCTCGATGGGGACACTGAATATCTGCGAGGCAACAAAGCTATGAATGTCCTGGTCGGCGGCAAAGGCGGCGGTGAGGGCTTCATCTTTTGAAAAATGTGCCAGAAGGCGTAACTCTACTTGTGAATAGTCAGCACTTAGGATGCAACCGGTCTTGTCTTCTGGAATGAAGGCCGAGCGGATTTTGCGGCCAAGTTCGGTGCGTATCGGGATGTTCTGTAGGTTGGGGTTACTGGAGCTTAGTCGGCCCGTCGCGGTGACGGTCTGGTTGAACGAGGCGTGCACGCGGCCAGTCCGTGGTTTTATGAGTGAGCCGAGCTTGTCGGCGTAGGTGTTTTTCAATTTGCTCAAAGTGCGGTAACGGAGAATCAGCTCAACAATGGGATGCTGGTCGGCTAATTGTTCGAGTACTGCGGCTTCCGTGCTTCGGCCAGCCTTGCCGACGCGAAAAGATTTGAGGTTGAACTTGTCGAAGAGGATTACAGAAAGCTGCTTCGGCGAGTCGATGTTGAACCTCTCGCCGGTGTGTTCGTAGATTCGGTCGGTGACTTGACTCAGTGCCTCCGTGAGCTGGTTAGACATTTTTCGAAGCAATGGGGTATCGAGGGACACGCCATTGTATTCCATCGCTGCCAGGACGGAGACCAGAGGCATTTCCACTTCGTCAAACAGTTTCTTGAGTAGAGGTTCTTTTTCGAGGCGGTCCTTCAGATAAAGATAGAGCTGGAAAGTTATGTCGGCATCTTCGCCGGCATACTGAGATGCAGCGACGGTGTCCACCATATCAAAGGTGAGCTGGTTCTTGCCCTTGCCAATAAGTGCTGAGATCAGGGTACACTCGTAGTTGAGAAAATCCAAGGCCATCTGGTTTAATGAATGGCTGCTGCGGCCGGGATCGAGACAATAGGAGGCAACCATCGTGTCAAAGTGAATGCCTTTTACGGGCATGCCGGCATTTTGCAGAACAAGCATGTCATATTTTATGTTCTGGCCGACTTTCTTTATGTTCTGGTCTATTAGTATCGGGGCGAGCTTCGGGCGGACTGCGGACAAGTCAAGATGCTTGGAGCCAATCGGGCCTTTGATGGGAAGGTAAAAGGCTTTTTGAGGTTGCCATGAAAAACTGAGGCCGACAAGGTCGGCTCGCATCGCGAACATGGATGTGGTCTCGGTGTCGAGCGCGAACAACTTTTGCTTTTTGAGCTCGGTCAAAAACCGGTCGACTTTTTCCTGTGTATCTATTAGCTGATAATCGTGAGTAGTGGTTTTGATGGAAGCAGAGTGCTCGATGCTCGATACTTGATGCTCGATACTCGATGCTGACTGCTCGGCGCCGGCCAGACCAAGCTGTGTGAGTAGGCGACTGAAGCCAAGCTCGGAAAAAATTCCCGCGAGTTTGTCTTTGTCGAATTCCTTCATGGCCAAATCGCCATAGTCGATTTGCAGAGGGACGTTGCAATCAATCGTCACCAGCTCTTTGCTCAAACTGAGGCTGTCTTCGAACTTTCGTAGGTTGTCGCCGCGTTTGCCTTTTATTTCACCGGCACGGGCAAGAAGATTGGCGAGCGAACCGTACTGTTTGATCCATTGACGAGCAACGACTTCACCTACAAGTGGTACGCCTGGTACGTTGTCAACCGTATCACCTTGAAGCGCAAGGCAATCGACGACCTGATCTGGAGATATTCCCATCTCGGCCAACATCCTGTCAGTGTCAGTGCACTTGCCACTCTTCATGTCAAATACGCAAATGTGGTCGTCAAGTAGCTGTAGCATGTCTTTGTCCTTCGCGCAGATATATACGTCTATGCCGTCATGAGCAGCCTTTTTGGCGAGGGTTCCAATTATGTCGTCGGCTTCGAAGCCATCCAGCCGTAGCGTGGGTATGTTCATCGCATCGAGTATCTGCTCGATTCGACTTATCTGTGCGGGCATATCATCCGGCATGGGTGGGCGGTTGGCTTTATACTGCGGGTAGATTTCGCTTCTAAAAGTCGGAGCTTTGCTGTCCAATGCCACAGCCAGCATATCGGG
>Ga0114930_10004023_pt1 | contig 12576 bp, 8 predicted proteins | sample AnhtaG_FD_87300 | JGI IMG/M metagenome (GOLD analysis project Ga0114930, IMG submission 87300) | Deep subsurface microbial communities from Anholt, Denmark to uncover new lineages of life (NeLLi) - Anholt_01485 metaG | ecosystem: Environmental > Aquatic > Marine > Oceanic > Sediment | place... | reverse complement strand
TGGATGCCTCTGAAGGCACTTCTTCTGCCAGAGTCGTCTCGCAGATAGGTGCCATCCCGACTGGGGTGGAGTGGACCGGTGTCTTTTTCCGAAGGATTGCTCTGATAATGACTTCTCGGAAACACCATATCGCACAATATCCTTTTTGCGTCGCCAAGGCTTGTGCGGCCCTGTCGCCGATGACAGATCCGAGAAAAGGCTCTCAGTGTGGCTGAAGGTTCGGCACAGTCAGACTGCGGGATCCACAAGCCGAAGGTGAAGCAAGCCTTTGCCGGACGACGCTGAGAACCTGACAGAGAGAATCAGCCCTGTCAGGAGCAGACTTTGAGTATCTGCTTGGTCACGACTGAGAACCTGACCAACTAAGTCGCCCCGCACCCATACTCCTATGGTCGAGAGTGGCGAGTCGTCAACGCGTTTCAGTGATGCAGCCGATGGAGGACATGTAGTGACCTTGGACTTGACCTCAATCTCCGCGGTTCCTTGGCGAATTAGCTCGATCGCGACGCCTCCTCGTTGATCTCTTGAAAACTCCAAGAGAGCCCGCAGTTCAGGTATGGTCGCCTTGAACGTCTGTTGCCAGTCAGCTAGATCCATGGTGCGTATCCAGGATCGAGTATCCCCCTCTCTCTTCTCAGACTCCCAGGCCGTGGCTATCTTCAGAGCGAGGGACCTCGACTGGAGACCTTGGAGCATTAGCTTGAGAGCAGTCAAGTTGCCTACGCCCAAGCGAACACTCGCAGACGCAGTGGTGGGGAGGAGAGTTTGTGCGTCGATCTCCTGAAGAAGCGAGTTAGTCCATGTGATCATCGTGCCGAATACCCAGGGGAAGAACACCTCGAAGTAGTCATTGATAAGATCGCCGAGCTGTTCGAACCTGAATCCAATGTCTGCAACGGCATTGAAGTAAGTCCCAGCCAGGGTCACCAACTCGACACCCTGGAGCCATTGGTGGAGGAGCGTGTCCAAGCGGATCTCTATCTCCTCTCGGTTTCCACCTCTCTGACTGAAAACCCTCCTATCAGGTGCCTCGGGTAGTCTCAGGATCCTTTGTAGTCTTCCTTCGCCAACGATCAGATCAACCACCTCTAAGGGATCCTGCGGTATCACGGATTCCTTGAGAGCCTCTGCTATCTCTTTGGCTATGCTTTCGATTTCCCTTGCGGAGCTTATCGAGGTTCCCGATGCTGACCATCGCCTACGCGAGGAAGGGTTGGTTCCACCGTAACGCACGAGAGTGAGGTTGGCGACAAAAAGCCACCGGGCTTGTTGTGTAGTGTCGAGTTGCACCCAACCCAATGTGTGGCACAGCATGTCTTGGATGCTTTTCTGGGTCGGTAGTTCACCGATCCGCTCCAGCTCCGCTGCAACGAACCAAACGAAGGCTATGAAATCGGACACTGCACCTTTGGCGACTTCAAACACGGCGTCTTCAGCGGTTCGTTGGATTTCCTCAAAATCTGCAAGAGCATCCAACGCCTTCTCAGTGGCGAGCATGGAAGTGACTTTCATTTCAGACATATCTGGGCTCAGGCGTTCGAAGTCGGCTGGACTCGGCGTGCCACGAGGTACGAGCACGACTACTCCTTCGGTCTCCTTCGTAGCCCGTCCAGCTCGGCCTATTGCATTGATGAGCTTGGAACCCGTGATGTATTCCGTATAGCCTTCGGGTCCGTATGACCCTTGAGAGGCAATCACAACAGACCGGACTGGAAGGTTCACACCCTCAGTCATGGTCGTCGTGGCTACCAGGAAGCCAAGATGGCCCTCGGCAACGGCCTCTTGAATCCCCATCCGAATTTCCCTCGGCAAGGATCCATGATGATAGGCTACGCCCTTTCTTAGAACTCGCCATAGAGGGTGTTTCGGTCCCAACTGTGCTTCCACCAAGTCGACTAGCGGCTGTATCTCCGGTCGTTCTATGGGCGACTGCTCATCCGCGAGAGCTTCCGCCATTCGCACAGTTCTTCGCCGGGTTGATTCAATAATAAGCACCGGCCCGGCCTGAGAGAGGTGCTGGATGATGGGGATCAACATCCGATACAAGGGAGTACTCTTGTTCTTTCCGTACTCTTTTTGGGTTTTGCCATCCACACTGATCTTGTAGACTAGCTGCCCGATAGGCTCTGTCCTTCTCAGTCTGTGAGTTCTTCCAGTATGGGAGATCCGAGCATCAAGTACTCCATACAGTTTGCATCGTCGCCTCCGGGGGAACTTCGCTGAGCTAGTGGGTTCCTCTATGGAGGTCTTCGAGTCCGGCTCGGCGGTCCAGATGGCGTGAAGTCGCCGTGGGCCTCGCCAGTCAGAATGGCGATGAACCGGCTCGTTCTCCCCACCAGTCATCCACTGAAAGAACTGGTTCCGATTGCCCACCGCTGCTGACATCAGAATGATTCGGTGGCTTTTGCCTTGCGTCGCGTAATGGAGGTACGTGAGGTCTTCCTCGAGAGTCCATCCACGGCTGGGTTCGCCGATCATGTGCACTTCGTCAAAAACGAACATCCCGAACCGGTCCAGCACCCGGCTGCTGTCTGCACGGAGGAGATAGGACAACCTTTCAGGTGTCATTACTTCCACTTGGGGCTCGAAATCAAGCAGATCATCAAACCAGTCCCCTCTTGGCAGTCCGTCTGCAATCCCTACTCCAACGAAGCGCAGGCGAGACTCGATCGATTTCCGGATCTCCCGACATAGACTCCTGGTCGGGGCGACATAGCAAACCGATGTGTTCTCCATCGCAAGGTGGGAGACGACCAAGAGCTGAGCCAACAACGTCTTGCCTCCACTTGTGGGCGTCGAAAGAAACAACCTCTTCACTTCAGAAGACAGGGGGTTTGTACTGCTCTCTTCGGCCCTGCCCAGAAGATCAAGCTGAGGAGGCCAAAGAGTCAGGATTCTCGGACTGCCGAAGACGAAGGCTCTGCGCACGTCCGGGGGAATATCGGGAGGCAGAGCGGTCCAGATGGAAGAGTTCTCGAGGTCATCCGCCAGGTTGAGCAGATGCGCAGCTACCCAGCGAGAAACCTTGTCCTCGGCGGAAGGCTCGGACAGCACTGCTCTCAGGAGAAGACTCCGGGCGTGCTCCAGTTTCTCATTGCCCCCATAGACAAGGAAACGCATAAGCTCTCGGCTGCCAAGGGCTACACCCGCAGCGGATCCAAAAGGGGTGGAGAATACGTCTTCAACGTCCCACGCCTTCTGCAAGTTGTTGATTTCCAGTCCTACACTCCTTGTAACCCGATCCACATACCCGACGTCGAATCCGAGAAGCGCTACCCCGCATGACAGTGCTACCTCCCGGAAGTGAGTGAGCAGCCGTACGTCACTAAGATCTTCGAAGAACTCCCGGTGGTAGATTGCAAGGGCATTTGGATCGAGCTTGCTGCGAAGGTAAGCGAGTTGAGCTGCGAAGCAATACTTGAGCCATTCTATCCGATCCAGTCCGGATCTCTGCGAGAGCAAGTCAAATATGTGTCCAGCGACTCCAAAAGCCGCTCTTTGCCGTGAAACGCCGTACGTCCGAAGCATGTACTTGGAGGATGCGACTGCATGCAAGTACCATCCTGTCAAGATCAGTTCTTCAGGGATCTCGGGCTCACGAAGCAGCAAACCCAGCTCGGCCGCTGCTAGAAGCTCCGATAGCTCCTCGGGAGAAGGAAGCCGTTCATGCTGTCCCAGTGCTTGACCAAGTAGTTCAGGATCTAGAGCCCTATCCATATGAACTCCCGAACTGCCAGGGCGAAACCAGAGAAATCGCCTATGGCGGTCAACATCCCTCGCAGGCGGACTGGATCAGCGAATGCTGGAAACCGCTGGCCGAAAGTCGTGAAGCATCGTTTGGGAATATGATCAACAGATGCTGCAACAGAAACACCTGCAGCAGCTTCTGGCCTCGCATCCACCCAGAGATCGATTAATTGGCCATAGAACTCTGCCAGTTGAGGATCTGAGATCTCTTGACCGATGGCGGTGTACCTTGCCAAGTATTCAGTAGCCTTCGCGCCGAGCTGGCTATACGCTCTGCTGACCGATGAGCTTACAGTAGACTGGCCGGTGCATTTCTTTATTTCCCAGAGCCGAAACATCAAGTATCCAAGTGGGACACGATGGATTACCAAGCCGTCACCCCCGGGATCAGTTGAGGTGAAGCCTGGAGGCTCAACTCGGACCACTGTCTCTTGACTCAGAATACGGGCTTCTAAGGAAAGAAAATACCACAGTTGCTGGGCGACGAAACCCTCCATATGATCCATCTGAACATCATCCGGGTCTTCCGGAAGGCCGAAGACCGGCCTTATGAAATCCCTAAGGGCTTTCTCCGACGCACCCCTAGGCGGTGGTCCACCGTCCAGATGCTGTTTCCAGGCCCGATAATGGTGCGGACACCCCCTGCACCGGTGTTCCATAGTGCGTTCTGCCAGCGTCTTCGCGAGAGCCTCAAGGGGGGCAATCGTTTCCCCGTGACATACCAATGTCCAAGAGTGGGTTTCAGCTACTGTCTCTGTCGACTGAAAGAAGTCACTCAGCCTCATGTGTACGTGAGCACTCCCTACCCGCAAGTATATGCGCTACGAATGTCCAAGTATTCGTCTTTGGTGTTGGATGTCGTTTTCTCTTTCATGTCTTGTCGGACTTCGCCCTTGATTCTGCAATGAAAGCCAGATTAAGTCAAAGAACCGTGCGATGGACGAAAAACTCCACCTGCGGAAAGTGACCGTTCAAGGGCAGCCCGAGCACTACTGGTGGCAACAAGAGTATATGACCTTTGCCAAGCAATCCTCATCGTCTTCTTGAGTCTCAACACATCCGCTCCAGTCAGCACGGCCCAGCCGCATGGCCTGGATTGCTGCCCTCTTACAAAGCCGCCACTGCCTCGGCCATATCGTCCCCTGACGACTACGTACAGATCCCAGCCGCCTCCAGGCACTGATGCCCCTTCTTAGTCAACAAATGGGTGAAAGCGCGAGCAGAGCCCCTCTCGCCCACGAGGAGACAGCTATTGTTATTCTTGCGCCAGGATCGAGGTGCGCTTCGAAGGCTCGCCGCAGCTTCAAGCAGTTGGCCAAGATTGGCGAGGATACATCCGATATTGTAGTAGGCTTTGGCTGGCACAGAGTCGACCTGAATTGCTTGAGTGTGGTCGGCAATGGCCTAATGATAGCGCTGCAGCCGCACTGAGCGTTGCCGAGAGTGAAGTACGCTTGGACTCAGCGAACCCAAGCTCGATGGCCTGGCCATAGTCGGCCGGGGCTGCACAATGCTGCTGCGGTTTCTGGTCAGTGTTCCCGCGGTTCCTATGGCCTGCAGCTAAACCGGGTCAAGTTGATCGATCTCTCACGGTCCTACATCCCCAAAGTCTCCCCTTCCGTTGTCCTCGTGCTTCCTCCCTCTTCCCCGATGATAGCAGACAACCACTCGGTAGTCCCCTTTTCGACTGCTAAGTGAGCCCCTTTCTCCTTGACAAAAACACGTCACGCGACCATTGACTTCCCGTCCTCACAAGAGTATAATAGAGCCATAAGCTCATGAATAGAATAGAGAATAGAGACAATCTGATCCATAATCGTGGGGCGGAGCAAGCTATTGGGGACGGGACGCTGGTTCGTGTTGACCCAGAGCTGAGCCAAGAAGCTGGGTTCCGCTGGCCCGTTCTGATTTCCCAAGAGGTGGCGTCGGTGGCCGCGCCTACACAGGAGGAACAGCAGCTAGGACAGAGCTTAGAGGGGCGGTTATGGGGCATGCTATGGATGGCGCGGGTAGCCATCAACGCCGCAGATCCGAGTGATGACGCGGCTCCGTTCGAGGTGATGTTCAGGAATGAATCGATAGGTCTTTGGGTGTGTATCGACACCGCTGGCAGCCCGGCGATTCGCATAGTCCGCTCTGAAGAGTACATTCAGAAAGGTCAGAACCACTCCTCTGCTTAGACACCGGTTTGAGCGAATAGACCCCCAGAGACCCGTCAAGTTTCATCGTTGATTCTCTTTGACTATCCGGAAAGCTCAGACAGCCTGAGAAGCGCCAGATCCGGCAAGAGTGAGACTCGATTCTCGGAGTACACAACCACCTTGCGAGATTACACTTGCGGGTGTCTGTGCGATCCATGGCAGTTTGTGGCGCCACAGACGGTCTTCCAGGAGAGATACCCTATTCAGAATAAGGGTTCGAAACCCTCGCGGAACGTAAGGACCGGCAAGAAACATATAATGTTATCGCAAGTACAGCCCGCCATTGATGTCCACAGTTGCACCTGTCATGTAGCTGTTTACTGGGTCCAGCAAGAACTCTACAGCTACAGCGATTTCCTCAGGCTGGCCAAAACGGCGTAGCAAGATACGATGCTTGTAGTCCCGAATTCGATCCTCGGGCATGCGCTCTGACATGGGGGTCTCCACTGGCCCAGGGCAAACCGCATTGACTCGAATTCCTTTCGATGCAAGATTCAGCGCAAGGCTCTTCGTAAGCCCCAGCAGTGCGGCTTTCGACGCAGAGTAGGCTATGTCTCTGCTACCTATCTGTGCTGCCCCCGATGCGATTATGACGATGCGTCCCCCCTCTACAAGCAACGAATGCAGTTTCTGGCAAATGACAAATGCAGCCTTCACATTGACATTATGAACTTCGTCCCACAACTGAATGGTGTACTCTTCCAGACTGACTATGGGGTACATTCCGGCGCAGTAGACGATAGACCACAAACTGCAAACATCGGTCATAAGCTGACCACAAGCGTTTACCACCTGTCCAGTGTCGTTCAGGTCTACTTTGTAGAACAGGGTTACTGGACCAGTATCAGCAGGCTTCTTGCGATCAAAGCCGATCAAGCTATGCCCTTGTTCTCCCAGACGGCGCGCAATAGCCGTGCCAATACCTCCCGAGCATCCAATCAGAAGAGTTCTCATCCCTGCCTCGTGGTCCGAATACGTGCAGCGACTGCGTCTGAGATGTCGGCGATCATCGCTTGGGTCCGCTCTCGAATCAACTGCTCGAAAGCACGCTCCGACATGTCCCGTGTCTTGAACCTGTAAGTCAGGCTTCGGGAGGCATTTACCACTGCACCGAGCCCATCCTCGTCAAAGCAATGGGCAACGTCAGAACTAGTCGCTCCTTGAGCTCCATACCCGGGAACCAGAAAGATGGATTCAGGAAGCAGCTCGCGCAAAGTATCCGCTTGTGCAGGGAACGTTGCCCCTACTACAGCGCCAATAGAACTGTAGCCTGATTCTCCTAGAAGCTCCAGTGCGTAAGGCCTCACCAATTTTGCAACAGTAACGTAGAGCTCCTCTCCGCCGGCTAGCCTGAGGTCTTGAAGATCGCTGGAGCCCGGGTTTGAAGTCTTCACCAAGATGAATATCCCCTTACCGTACGTCCTGCAAGTATCAACAAAAGGTTCCCAGCTGTCCCGACCCAAGTACGGTGATACCGTGACAAAATCGGCATCGAATATGGGCACCGAATGCCCGAAGACGGTTGTTCTTCCGATCTGAGCGTTTGCATACGCCTGAGCAGTCGACGCGATATCGTTTCTCTTGGCGTCGATTATGACGATCAGGTTCTTGCTCTTGGCATACTCAATCGTATCTTTGAAGGCCAACAACCCGCTCACACCGTGTTGCTCGTAGAACGCAATCTGCAACTTAACACCTGGCACGAGGTCCGCCACTGTGTCAATGACCCGCTCGTGGTATTCGGTTATGCACCCACGCACAGCGCGGTCGAGATCGCCATATCGACCAATCGCGTTCTCTGTGATGAAAAGAGGCATTTGGTCGATTCTTGGATCAAGACCGACGATACAGGGATTTCCCTTGGTTCCAATGGCTCTCACCAGTCTGTCTGCGCAATTCTCCATCACCAGCCTCCTGGGATCATGTGGCCCATTTCGTCTCTCTTGGATCTAAGATACTCGACTATCGCGGGATCTTTGGTGGGCATGACAAGCGGAGTCACCGTTTCCACCACAATGCCGAACCGTCTCAAGGCCTCCACTTTCGCAGGATTGTTGGTAAGGAGATTGACCCTTCTGATGCCAAGTCTCCGCAGTATTACAACAGAAGAGAGGAATCGTCTCCCATCAACCTCTCCCCTCAACCTATGGAATGCTTGTGCAGTACTGAGTCCCACATCCATGAGCTGATACGACTTCAGCTTGGTGACAAGACCAAATCCGCGACCCTCATGCGAGGGGTGATAAAGCAGCAACCCAGAGCCGACGGATGCTATGTAGCGCACGGATTCGTCGAGTTGCCATTTGCAATCGCATCTACGGCACCCCAAAACTTCTCCGCTTAGGCACGCCGAATTGATCCGTACGGGCAGAGGAGTCTCACCGGTCCCATTGTGAAGGTTCTTGTACATGGCCAAATGGTCTTCTCTTGATCCATCCACCTCGGTGGCAAAAGCTGCCAATAGAAACTCGCCATATTGATTCCGAATCGGCACATCGGCTACTTGTTCAATCAGGAGTATGCCCTGTATCTCTTGTTCCGCGCACGGTTTGTCCTGCTTCATACTCTCACTCAAAACAACGTCTCGTGTCATCTCCATGTGCTCTTTTCGCCAGCTAGCTGCACCGATGCTGTCCTCCTAAGTTCCTGTTGGGATGCTAGTTTCCAGCTCCACAAGGACGTCATGCGCAGAGATCAGGGCCAATGCTCGTTTCGGAGCGGAGATTGCAGTCTCTCCAGCTAGCCTAAGGAACTCTACTGCCACAGCAAGTTGGAACTGCCAAAAAGGAGCTCCAAAGGGATGCATTCCACCCCAGATGTTCTTCAAGTTGCTCCGAATCCAGACGAGGCAAGTCCAAATACCAGAGTTGTCGTCTTCCGCCGCTGCACCACCATTGTCCGAAAGAAGCCATCGTTCAAGCGTTTGACGCCACTTCTCCAGATTGTGAGGATCGTAGCTTTCGACGCCATAATCCCATCCCCTTATGAACAGGTCCGCAGACAGCCGTGCAGCATCGAATGCCCACTGCTTATCCGCGCGTTCTGAGAAATCAACCAAGTGAGGCTGTCCATCCTCGAGACCCACCAAGATGTTTCTGCCATGGAGATCCCCGTGGGAATCGCATACTAAGGTACCACGCAGTACAGTCTTGTCCTCACGACTTCCAATTCTCCGGTGACGGATGAAGTCCTCTACCGTTTTGCCATCTGGCTGGTCCGTCGTCACGTAGCGCTGCAACAAGGGCCATAGTTCCTGCAAGGACAACATTGCGCGAGCGCCAGAGACCGTTGGGAGGAAGAGAAGATCCAGAGCGCTCTTGGTTTGCTCCACCTTGAACAATCTGTAGAGCTCTGCAAGCTCTTTGAAAAGGCGTTCCAGAAAAACCTCGATCTCTGAAGTGTCCGGTTTCCCCTCTAGGAGCCAGCTCTCCAACGGCCGCGCGTCCCTCAATAGGCCGTAACCAATCGCGGACCATCCCTCCACCTGCACTGGCTTGTCCAGCAGCGGTTCTGGAGCAACTCCCTGCCTCAGCTTTCCAGGCTTCGGGACCGATTCTACTTCCCTGGCAAGTGCAAGCGCATCCTTGGAAACCTTTATGAAAAGATGATGTCTGCCTCCCGAGAAATCCTCACCCGTGTACCCCACCAACTTGAACACTCTGGCACCGGACATGCCCGGGCTAACATAATCGATCCGCAAGCTCGTACAGTGCGGAGCAAGCCCTTTGAAGAGTCGCTTGAACGTAAGTAATCCCACGGAATCCAATTCGGCTCCCAAGAGGTAGTCATGGTGATCGAACTGCAACTCGACGGTCGCCGCTGCCCCTGCGACCCAGCCTTTCTTGACAAAGGCATTCGCTATCTCTTCGCCCATTTCTGCGTAGAGCCGCTTTGGGTTCCGCGATTTCCGATCGATTTCAAGCTTGCTGAAGAAAACGTCTCCCCCCTGCTCGAGAAAGTCCTTTCCCATGCCCGCCCAAGTGCCAGTCTGCTCAGCTTGGCTTATTGCGAGGATGACCATTTGAGGGTTTAGGTTCGCGGCGTACAAAACGACAGGCATTCCATTGGGAGAGAGAGCATTCGTTCCGTCGGGTAATTTCGTGGGAAACAGAAGGTCAGCTACAAAAACCGAGTGCTCACGGCCTCTTAACAGTTCACGTGCTTCCGAAGGCGAATGCGTACGGTTCAGACTCAGCTTGCCCAAACCGGATAGAATCTTGTTACGCTCCCATGCGCTTTTCAGCGTCGGGGCATATTTGTCATAGTCTATGTCATCGTGTTCCAAGTACAGACCGTGCATAACGTGGGTCATGCTAAGCCTCCAGGAATGTGAGTTGCACCGCGAAGGTCCAGGGGGGTGATACGTCGACGACCCGTAGTGACGCCTCATACGCCTCAAGCCACTCGCTGCATAGCACCAGGCCCATTCCGCTCCGCCTGATCTCCGGATTGGTTCTCTGATTCCTGACCGTTATGGCGACGCGCTCGTCAACTCTTTCAGCATGTATCTCTACTGGAACGAGATTCTCCGTCTCTTTGTCCTCGAACTGGAGCCGGAAGACGATATTCTCAAGAATCTCCTCAATACAGCGCCGTAAAGCCCCCTCGTGGCAGAAGATCTGTACTCTTTCACTCCACAGTTGCCCTGTCAGACTAACCTCAAGAAGAGCGACGGGGTCTTTGATCTCGTCTACCAAAGTGGGGAGCTCATCCAGGACGAAGGGGCAGCCAAACAAGAAGCCATGAAGTCCCAAACTTGTGTCGCTCGAGCCAAGAAGCAGGTCGTCCAAAAAAGTCCGTGAATGTCCAAAGTCTTGCCAAACACCGGGCATCCTGACGTTTTGGGCGTTCTGGACAAATCCCTGGAGACGGGTTCTTATCACGCCGAGATGTTTCAGCACCTCTCTCTGGCGCGGGTCGCCCAGGATCTCTGCGTTCCGAATGCCTAGTTGGTCCCTTCCGTATTTCCCGAGCACAATACGCTGCAGCGAAGGCAAGCACGTCAGTACTCTATCGTGCAGAAACTGTTCCCACCGCTTCCATAGTTTTAGTATCTGACCCCAGTTCATGTCAGGCAGACTTCTGCCCACCGCGATGGCTTCCTCAAGCCCCGGATGATAGAGTGCTCTAATAGCACTCACTGCATCATGACGGTTGTCCGGTGTGAAGCCGGCCTTCAAATGCTGCCAGGCTTGGACGGGGCTCAGCATACCGGTTGACATGGTTCTTAGTAGATGCAAACTCAAATCGTACATCAGATTGACTGTCTCCAACACTTTCAGTCTGCCACCATCGAAGGGACTGCTAGCACTTGGACGAACGTTTCTTGACGCTTCGGTGAGGCATTCCACAATGCTTGACAGCCTTCTTCGCTCTGAAACCGTCTGTTGCTTCATCAGCGTAAACCCGCAGTAAAGCAGCTGGCCTGTGAGTTTTGGCCAGGGCAGGACCTCTGTCAGCAAGTGTGGGAGGTGCCTGATAAAGAGCCTATCAGATGCAGTCCGAAGGACAATGATGCCGCTCTGTCTGACAGAAATCGGCAGGTTCCCGTCTTGGGTGACATTCGCAGCTATCCTTGCCAAATGCTCCCGTGTCTCGGAGTTGTCCAGGGGCGGCCGTGACAACAGCGTCCATTCAGCAGAGATGAGTGTGGAAAGCTCGGCCCCTGTGGGTAGCGCGCTCTCTATCGCAGTCACTGGTCTGTCGACAAGAGACCGAATGTGCTCCCGAATCTCGTGACGCACGGTATTGGTGCTTTCGGCTTCTCTCAGTAGCTCTCTGAAGCGCGCCATACGTATGTAGCTTTCAGTGGGAGATTGAAGCCTGAAAGATAGCTGACCAGACGGCACTGATACGGTAGCAGCGACAACTGATTCCTCCTCCCGTCTTATCTCTTCTAGCGTTTTGAGCTCAAGGTCGTCGTAGGCTTCATCCACAAAATCCCTGAGCAGTTGTGGAGGGTCAAGTGCCGCCACCTCTTCCTTAAAGCGCCTTCGCTGCCAACACTGGGGGCATTCGTTTTCACCGTAGGCCCACGTACCACACCTTGTGACAAACTCCACCGTGACCTCTGTTCTTTTGCTTTGCTTCCCTGCTTGCTTGAAGATACGTAAGGTTTGCTCACCTTCTCTGGTCAATTGACTTACGAAGAAGACGACCAAAGCATGCTTCACCTCAAGGGATGCGGCAACCGAAATCATCTTGTGGGCTGTCTGGCCAGTGACACAGCCCCAGTCAACCAGCACAGCATTCTCGACCCTGCTCCCATGCGCCTCACTTGACTCTGCCGGCTGCACAGCATAACGGTCCCAGGAGTCTACGACCGGCCCTCCGAACAACCATCTCGTAGGACCTTTCTTCCGTGGAATCACTTTCACTCGATCCGCTGTCAGTCCATAGCTCCGCGCAAGCTCTTCCCCGATAGTACGCGCGGCTGAGGAGAAGCGACGTGTCTCGTCCTCGGTCTCCGGATACAGGATCTGATCTATCCGTTTGATGCCGTTCTCTGCTCGCCACCTCTCGACTACCCGCCGAAAAGCGTCATGGATCTCCTTTTGTATGCTCGAGATGCCACTGTCGAGCAGTTTCATGGCATCAAGGTAGATCGTGAAATGCCGCCAATCTGAGC
>Ga0114930_10004022_pt1 | contig 12576 bp, 10 predicted proteins | sample AnhtaG_FD_87300 | JGI IMG/M metagenome (GOLD analysis project Ga0114930, IMG submission 87300) | Deep subsurface microbial communities from Anholt, Denmark to uncover new lineages of life (NeLLi) - Anholt_01485 metaG | ecosystem: Environmental > Aquatic > Marine > Oceanic > Sediment | place... | reverse complement strand
GTAGAGAGGGGTATCCTCTGGCTGGACGTAGCCGGCGAATCGCACCCTATCGGCTATCCCCATCTGCCGGGCAAGGCTTCGCAGTTGGGCTTTCTTGGACCCGGTCCCAGCCAGGATAAGCACAGCGTCATCGCGGGTCAAGTTCGCGAACGCCTCCAACAGGTAGTCGAGGCCCTTGACCTCTTCCAGCCGGCCGAGGAACAGGACTACCTTCCGCGATTCGATTCCCAACTTCTCTCGCAGGCCATCTGTCTCGTCTTGCGACACAGGCTCGTTATAGGCATCATTGTCCATGGCGTGTGCGGCTACGAAGACTCGCTCTGCGGGCACGCCTTCACTCGTCAGGTGGCGCTTCACATGTTGGCCGTAGACCACGATCGCGTCGGCGTGACGGTAGATGAAGCGAGTCAAGGGAAAGAACAGGCGGTGGAAGGGCGTCTGTAGCCGCATCCATAGGCCGGTCCACAGGATAAAGGGCTTTCGGCGTAACCGGGCCACCAAGTAGGTAACCGGAAGCGCGAACTTGCCGTTGATGCACTTTATGTAGACATCATAGTTGCCGCGCCACAGCTTCCAGGGCAGTGTCGGGACAATGCGCGTGCGACCCAAGCGAAAGCCAGGGAGGTACTCGTACTGAAAGTGTCCGGCTCGAACACCGTGCTCTTGCTGCCAATACCACTCACCTCCAGCCGAGAAGAAATAGTAGTCCACGTCGTGATAGCAGGCCAGGGTCTCGAAGGTCTTGATGCGGTAATGAGGACAAAAGATGGTCACAAAGGCTACTTTCACGGTGCCACTCATGATAGAGCACCGCCTTGCTTCGATGGTAGCCCTTCGGCCAGGTGGCCCAAAGCTTGCCTGTGCATTCCAGCCTGTCTCACCGACGGTTTGCCTCAGACGGCATGATCAAATAACTCTTTGCCACAATGCAGTAAATGAGAGCCACACTAATATCATTCATTATCTCGGTAGTGAAACTCAGCAACTGGACAGCCGCGAAGCTCAACAGGCCAACCCAACTCACTCTAATGCGCGCCCCTTGTCCCGGGAATGCGATGAAGAAGAACACCAGGACGCTGCAAAGCCAGCCAAGCAGACCAACCTCTGAGTAGAAAGTAAAGACATGCCCTGTGTTACCTACTTGCCGGATTCTGGTCATGACGTTGTAGTACTTGGACGGACCATCTCCCAGCCAGAGAATACCTCTCCTGGCGTAGTAGGCGATCGCTGCCCCCCTGCCGTAACCTCCTGTGAGAAAGACCTCTTCTTTGCGTTCGTCCATGCGCAAGTTGCTGCGAAGGCTGCGGGTGAAATCCCCCCAGATCTCGTCAAGGAATCCAGCCCATGACAGCACCCCGATGACAAGAAGAAACGCGAGAGCCACGTAGACTATGGTTCGGACATTCAAGTATCTGGTAAGGTAGACAGCCCAGACCAGAAGCATAATGACTTTCACGCCCTCTGCGTTGGCGATCAATACAGTCAGCGTCAGCCAGGGCAAGACGATCCACTTGCGCCGGATGACATAGTTGCGCCTGCGGTCGAACAGCAAGAAGACCACAAGCAGGGTCAAGAAGAATGCCATGGCGGCATCACCCTTGACGTTGAATGTCCCGAAATCAAAGTCACGAGCACTGGCATAGCCAGCAATCCGTATAGGCAGCTTCTCGTAGGTGAGTTGCTGCAACACAACGAGCGGCAACTGGATCATGGCAACGAGTACACACAACCTGATGATTCGCCTGATATTGTCGGGGCGGACATACACACTCACCAGTCGATACATCAGGTAAGAGAATGCTGGGATACGCAGGAAGCCCAGCACTTCAGTTGGCGAAGAGCCGTTCCACAGCCCAGACAACAACACTATCGCCACCAGAGCCATATGCGCGAGAAGCACTCTGTCCAGCTTGATACCATAGATGAGGAGAAGAGGAATCACGAAAACCGATGCCATGGCCATCCTGTAAGGGATGACGTCCAGAATGGCGATCAGGCCGCTGAAGCAGAACACCAGGTAGAACACCGCGCCCTTGACATCCACAAGCAATGGACGCCCAAGTGGAATCGAGCGAGGTGCGAATGCGGCACCAGAGTGTTCGTAGGTGGTCACGGCTCGCACCCTCCAGCCGCCTGGTCCAGCAGGAGCGTCAAGGGCTCGATATCCACGCCATAGTCAGGCACAGTTGGATTAGCCGATGGTTCGCTGAGAGAGATGTAGACGAACCTGAGCTCATCGTCTTCCAAAGGGATGGTGAACGTCTCCCATTGACCGGATCCCTGGTGGTAGTGCAAATGCCTTTTGCTCCCAGCGCGGGAATTCGTTTCCATGGTCAGGAAGGTCCCCTCGTGTATTCTAACCCGCATTTGAAGCGTGTGCCAATAGGGGACCGCCAACCGGCCCCACCACTCATAGACCACCTTGTCGCGCACCCCAGGAGTGTTTCTAAAGGATATGGTAAGCCATCCGTGCACGTTGTCAAGGGCTTCGTCAGCCGGTTGCGAATCGGCTCGGAAGTGCCAGGCCCGCGAGGACCAGTCGAGGACAATGTCCCCTTGAGAGGTGACGCTGACCGCAGCAGGTACCACGATGGGATCTTGGAGGGAAGGACAGGGAGGTGCGCTTGCCGCCTGGTGCAGCCAGAATGCGGCTAGCGCGAAGTCTCTTCGTCGGCGGTGGTGTTCGGCGATAGCGATGGAAGGGATCATGGCCGGCTGAGCTCCCGACGCAAGTTCGGCATTACGGGTCGGCAGCTCCCCCGTGGCCACGTCGAGGAGCCTTGCCGCCAGTGAGAGGGATCGCTGGCGATCGATTGCCACCTGTTCCTGCCACAGGGCTTTGTTGAGGATAACGCTAGCCACGTTGATACAGAAACTGGAGACCATACGATCCCCAAGTGACACGATGACAAAAGTGAGAAGAGCGATGGAGGCCGCAGCTCGATATGACCTTCTCTTGAGGTAGACTAGGAAGCCGAGTCTCATCGCTTCTCCTGTCGATGTACGCGTTTCTCTTGCCAAGCCCCAGTCAGATGCCGCAAGAAGCATCGTGGACCGGTATTCTCATCGCAACTTCAGTCGCGCTACGAAGTGGAAGATCACTCTAGCCAGGTCAAAGGCAAAGTACCTCAGGGCCCCTAGCACATTGGATGATGTGCCACGAGCAAACCAGAACCTGTACCGAAGATTGGTGTTTGACTTGACACTCCAGAAGTAATCCCCGGCATCTGACAATCGATACCTCTGCATATGATTGATATCGCCCTCATCCTCTGCATAGCCAAAGACCACCATATCGCAGCTCACAATGAGCTTGTATCCTACTCTTGCAGCCCTCACCGGCAGTTCTGTATCTCCGCACTGCAAGAAGTGCTCTTCGTCGTAGAGGCCCACTTCTTCGAAAACCTTGGCTGCTATCAACACCCCTCTGCCGGTAAGCGTCGAAACCTGAACCCAATGACCTTTGGGAAAAGAGGACAGGAGCTTGCCCTGATTAAGACGCTTCCTACGAGCGGTTCGCCAGTCAATTGTCATACCTCCTTTGAGGATAACATCTCGGTCGTCGATGTCCGCCACAACGGATCCGATGAGGGTATTGCGATGGGCAGTGGCCGCCGATCTCAAAGCGGCAATGTAATCGACAGGAACCACGAGGTCATCGTTCAACACCAGGATGAAATCGTCAGGAGCACAGATGTCCAGAGCGTAGCGGATCCCCTTGTTGATCGCTCCCGTCCACCAAAGATTGCCATCCCCATGCAACAGGACGACATCTGGGAACTCACGCTTGATCATTTCACTGGTGCCATCGGTCGACCCGTCGTCCACCACGATGGTCTGGAAGCCCCGTTCAGACTGCTCTTGCAGGCTCAACAGGCAGTCTCTGGTCATCGCTTTTCTGTTGTGCACCGGAATGACTATGTAGATATGCACGTAACGCCCCCAGCAGGCAATCCTCGCATGCCGGGCACGGCTTGTGTGTGCAACCACCTCACTCAAGCTGACCCGCGTATCAGTCTGCGAGGAAGCTTCGCAGCCCACGGTCCAAGAGTTGCCTAGAAAGCCGGCTTCAAACAGAGATACTTCACATGAAGCCCAACTGCACGGCCTAGCTTCTTGCGTCCAACATGATGACGAGCTATCGGAAGAACCACGCCATTCAGATAGTTGTCTCTCAACCAATCATACCAGTGCGGACGTAGCGACGCAGCTAGGTCTTCTCGCTCAAAGCGCGATCGATCGTTCCAAGCACAGTATCTGTAAAGCGCTTCCAGTTGTATTCCTTCTCAACTGCGCTTCTGGCCTTATCGGCAATCTGCATCAACTCGTCTTCTTCTGCATGTTGGAGTCGCGTGAGAACGTCCGTGCTTCTCCGCACATCGTCTGCATAGATGTTCTTGATGTAAGAGGTCTCGTAGTAGCCAGACTGCAGGGTACACAGCACCGGAAAACCCCAGGCCATGCTCTCCAGAATGGTCGTGGGGTTGGCATCGGCGACACTTGTGTTGACAAAGAAGTCGTAGCGCTGAGCCATCTCACGCATGAATTGCGACGTCAGTTCTCGCCAGCGGGCTATTCTATGTATGCCGGGTATTTCTGGACCACCCCCAATCCACCCCCAGGGAAAGGTGCTCAATTCCTCACGAAGGGCTCGCAACAGCGATATGCCCTTCACAGGGTCATTTCGGCCAATATACAGGTATCCCCGCTTCCCGGGCGGGTTGAACCGCTTCTTCACTCTGGGGAAGAACTTGACGTCCACCGCCATATCCAATCGTACCATCTTGGGCTTCCAGTGGGCAAAGGGGGAAGTGTCCCACCGATCCCACCAATACTGCCCCTGGATGGCGAAGAGCAGGTCGGCCTTGGGAACGAGCCGGTCCACCGCGTAGAGGAAGTCCCTGTTGATGTGAGAGGTTTGCACATCAGTGTTACAGTGCAAAGGCGTAATGAGCGCAAATAGCCTGGGGCGAGGACGTCCCTCCATCGTCAGTTCGGTCACACCTATGGTGCCGGGCTTGTATGGGAACACCGGATGGCCAACAACGATATCGTCGGCATCGAGGTCGCAGGGCACTCGTTCTCTCAGATGATAGAGCAGAGTGGGCATGCGCACACGAAGGGCCTCGTATAGGTTCTTGGTGATGGTCGCTGGAGCCCAATTGGGCCATCCGTCTGTTCTCACTTGTGTACGACTACCGATAGCGCTGATCGGCAAGCCCAGTAGCTGCAGGTTCTCCCGTACCTTGCGCGGGATGCGGCAGATCTTGGGGCCGTATTTGGGCACGCTATAGATCAGATGGCATCTCATGTGCATGTGCCTCCGGAATGCTCCATCCCTCGCAGCAACGACTGCTTTCTAGCGCTCACTTCTCGGCCGGAGTTTGCCTTGCGCCCGTCGTCTCCTCTCACTCGGAGAGAGCCGAACTCGCCACCCTTTGAGAAAGTTAACCCCGAGAAACTGCATGAGGCCCCAGTGGGCCTTATTGACCACTCGAAGGGGGAGCGGAAGCAGAGCCAAACCAGAACCCAAGGCCTGCCTGACCCCTCTCTCAAAGCCGCGCCGGCGTCCCATACGTGCCAGTGCGACCATGCTCTGCCCTAGAGCCCTTCGCAGCCGAACGCTCAGGCAACCGCGGTCCTGCGCGAACTGTCGCATCGCATGGCGCGCTAGAACCATGGACTGAAAACCTTGCTCGTTGATCTCCCGCCTGATCTCCAGCCCCCTCCCGGTGTTAACCACCCGATGCGCCCGCACCCGCACAAGGTATGAGGGTTCCGGAATCCACGTACCCCGCAGGCAGAGAAGTGCCCGGAAGGTGAACTCGACATCGTCCCAAGCGGTCAGGCGTTCGTCCCACGGCCCTATCTTCTCCAACGCAGATCGCCTGAACAGCGTAGAGACATTCATGGCAAGACTGACCAGGTGATCCTCGGGGCGATGCCCCCGCTCCGAAAAGGGCACCACCAATCCCAGGTCGCCGGGGAAGTGGATAAAGTGCTCGTTGTCGCACACACAGAAATCTGCGTCAGCCTCTCTCAGCGCAGCGACCATTCTCTGGATCATCGTGGGACTGGCGACGTCGTCCGAGTCCAGAAAGATCACGTAGTCCCCGTGGCTGTGCTCGAACCCACGATTCCGAGCATAATCGGCGTTTGCCTTGGCGTTGATGACATACTCACAAGTCAGAGTTTCCGAACGCGATCGCTTGAAGAGCTCGTCCACCAGGTCTCGGGTATTGTCCGTAGATCCATCGTCGCTCACGATGATCTCCAAGGGACGATAGGTCTGCGCAACGAGGGAGGAGATCATCTCCCCGATCAACTGTGCCCGGTTGTAGGTGGGGATAATCACCGAAACCAGGGCAGAGTTAGATGTTGTTGTCACTGGCATGCCTCACGGCACGGGCCTTCGGCCGCTCGTTGGCAATGTATCAAACCGCACCGGCCCCTGCCGACGGGATCTGCTGTCATCACCACCCCCGTCCGGCCCTCTCATCCCGCCGCGCGCGTCCGTGCTCCATTCTGCGCCAGACGCGCCAGATGCGCCGTAGGACAAGCCGGGATAGTCTCGTCTGTAGCAGAGGGGTTCCATACCTGGAACGAAGAATCGCGCTCTCCTTGGCGCGAACATCCTGTGCGCTTGACGTCTTGCTTCCCGCGTGGTGACGGAAATCGGCGAGCGGGGGCCCTGGGATTCTCTCGGTCTGACCAGCCCTCGTAAGACGCAAGAAGAGATCTAGATCCATGCAGAACTGGAGTGAACTGTCTACCCCTCCTACACTTCTGTACGCAGAGTGGAGCCAAAAGCAGCCCGGCTGAGGCCAGCCGTGCTGGCTAAGATTCGCGGCCACTAACCAGATCGGGCGAACAACGCGTTGGCGGCTCAGAAACCTGCCTCGAGCATCGATGTGGTTCACGTCTCCAGCCCCAAGCACAGTTTCTGGGTGCGTGGCGAAGAAACGCGCAACGCGATTCAGCGTGCCTGGGCGGTAGCGATCATCGGAATTCAGCCACGCAAGAATCGCCCCTGAAGCCCCCGCGAATCCTCTGCTGATTGCGTCGGCTTGCCCTTGGTCCGGCTCACTGACCCAGTAGGCCAGCCACGGCTCGTATCTGTGGATGATTTCCACGCTGCCATCGGTGCTGCCGCCATCCATGATGATGTACTCCAGGTTGGGATAGCCCTGCAGCAACACCGAGCGGATGGTCTCCTCGATGAACTGCCCCTGATTGTACGACGGCGTGACGATGCTGACCCGAGGCCAGGGCGAGCCATCGGGCATGGTATCGGGCAGTTGGGGGCTTTCCTCCGTCCAGGGCCAGCCGGGTTTGCCGGGAGGGGGAGAGGGAAGGTCAGTCACGGTTGGACTGCGCATGGTCACCTCTCGGGAAAGACCGCGGAAGACGAGCAAGGAGCCGCGAGCGGGTAGCCTCCAGTGGTCGGTGATTCCTGACTAGCTGTCGCTCTCACGAGAAGCAATCGCGTGCGCATACAACTCAGCATATCGTTTCGCCTGCAGCTGGAGAGAGTACTCCGCCTTGGCAATCTGGCGACAGCGCCGTCCCATACGGGTGCGCAAGTCGTCGTCGTCCAACAGAGTCCTAATGCCCCGGGTCAGGTCTTGCACATCCTTGTAGTGCGCCAGGTAGCCCGTCTCCATATGGCGGACCATCTCCGGCAGCCCCCCCACTTGGAAGCAGACCATCGGGGTGCCGCAGGCCATGGCCTCAATCAACACTAGTGGCTGGTTGTCGGCCAAAGAGGGAAGAACGAACAGATCTGCGGCGCTATAGACCAGACTCATCAGTCGTTCGTCCGATAGCCTTCCCAGGTGTCTCTGCTTGAAGCGATCTAGTTTGCTGCTGGCCGCACTCTTGGCCCCCATGGTTAACAGGACGACCGATTCGGCATCCCGTACCCTATCTAGAGCATCTAACAGGTATTGAAAGCCCTTGCGTTTGTGCGCAACACTCTGTGCAGCGAACAGGATGGTTTTGGCTTCCAGTGGGATACCCAACGCCTGACGCGCCATAGGGCGATCCAATGGTTTGAATGTCGTCAAGTCAAGGCCATATGGTATGCACTGGATACTTGCAGAATCAGACAGGATGCTCTCTTGGACCAAACCGCACAACCACTGGGAAGGTGTCACAATGTGCAAACGGGTGCTTCGGTAGAGCCGCTGCTTAGCGCGCCACACTTGCCGAGTTCGGTCAATCCGCGCAGGTCTGGGCTCCACGATCTGCCGGCCCGGCTCCTTCAACAATGGGCAATCGAAGCACCCCGTTCTCCACCGCTGGCAGTCGTAAGCGTAGGCGCAATGACCGGTCAAGGCCCACATATCATGTAGAGTCCACACGACAGGTTTGCGTGCCGAGAATGCTGGCAACATATGATAATTGAAGTACCGTCCGTGGAGATTGTGAAGGTTAACAACGTCGGCCTGCTCAATGAAATCAGACTGTGCAATGTACTGCGTTGACCGATAGCGCGCGTAGGGTATGCCCAGCCGTGCTTCCATTCTCCGCCCCAAAGCATCGATCAGACATGCCAAAGAGAAGCCGCGTCCCTCACCGACCTCAGCGATGGCAAACACGCCTGGTTCACCGAGGGCTCGGAATTGTGCCAGAATTCGAGAGCTATGGCCCAGACACGTGAGCCCTTGGTGCAGGCGGTACATGGCGCGCCCGGCGCCGCCTCCGCTGGCATGGGAGTTCAGGTGCACAATCCTCATAGGCGTCGCCCCAAGAACCGTGCGACCCGGAGCCGGAGGGCTCTGCCGCTCCCCAATGGATCTCTCATAACACGCAAAAGCCGACGCCACCACGGCCTCAACCTGCGGTCGAAAGGTTCCGATAGCTTGAGCACCGCTCGTCCCAAACAGTAGGCGGGCGACCGCAAGTAGCGCTCTATGTCCTCTGTAGGACGCAGGTCGATGGTCAGCCTTCCGCTCCTTATGTCAGCACGCAAGGCCTCAATCTGCGGAGGATGTTCTCCCTCGAAGCGCTCCAACCAGCTCAAGTAGTCGTAGACGTTGTGCACTCGATACGGCCTTTGAAGGTTCAGAAACACGTTCTGAGCCCATTGCTGAGCTTTGGCACGTCGGGCCCACGCGGCGTTGCCATAATACTCGCACTTATCCACGACCTGCTTTGGAAACACCAGCGAATAGTGGTACAAGGCAATGCCACGCCCACTCAGCTCGTGCCCCCCTATCCACCTCAAACTCCGAAGATCGTGTCCATCTGGATCGTGGACTGTGGGCGGGCGATGAGTCACGTAATGATAGCCAGGCCCCCATCTAAAGAGGCGGTGATATATCGCCGCCCCTCTCCGCAAGTACCAACCGTCAACAGTATAGTCGAACCCTCCCCAGAAGCTGAACGTCTTAAACGACATGGCTGTGATATCGGCATCCTCCACCAGTATCTGTATTACCGCTCGCATGTCTTCAGGCTTGTAGAATTCATCCACATCTACTTGCCAGAGATAGTCACCAGTCGCTCGCCGGGCGTAGGCCTCGCTCATCTCATCCTTCTCGCCCGGCCAGAAGCCATTTGGATATCCCTCGTCTTCTGCCGTGACGATGGTCACCTTGTCGTCGGGGTCCTCATTTTGTTTGAACTCACGCAGAGTGTCCAGAGTGCCATCGGTCGAGTGGCCGTCAGGTGTGACAATGCTGGCAGCAGCCGGCGCAGGGCCCTCTACGACGATGATCTCGTGGGCGAAACGATAGAGCGCTCGAAGATTGTAGCGCAGAAAGGGCTCGCCATTGAGCACGATCATGCCGAAGGTGACTCGAGGATTCACTAGGGCCACGGCTCTCCTTGTCAGCTAGGTCTTGCTTGGGTCGACGGTGTCTTCCAGAAAATGGGGACGCCCATGGATCAGAAAAGTAGCGACACACCTTCGCCAGAAGCGGAGCTCCAAGCACAATTCGGGATACTTGACCAGTAGAAGGCTCAAGCGACCAATCGATCGCAGGTACCTAACAAGGCGGGGATTCCCGCGGTCGTAAGGGGTGGCAACGTGCTGGACGAGCCTCGCGACCACCAACTCGCAGCGCCGCTTGTCTAGGTTTGTGCGGCACCACTCCCACAAGGTGGCCCACATCAGAAGACGATCTCCGTATATGTCCAGAGCTGATCTTGGGGCCGAGATGCGATTCCCGGCGTGCACGCGACGCATCGTAACAGCTTCTTCCAACTGGCCTGGGACCATTCTGCAAACAGCAGAGAACTTGACGAACATTGCAGTATCTTGATGAAGCCACAGGTGTTCGTCGAAAAAACCTGTCCTGCGAAACACCGACCGCTTCACCACCCAACCACCTGTACTGCAATATCCCAGGTTTCCCACTGGGGACTGCACTTCGAATAGGGTATCCGGTGGAACCCGTTTGGTCATGGTTGTCAGCCTCGGAAGGCCCTTCTCCCGCCATCGCTGCTTGGCGCTCTCGGTTTCAAAGTGAACGCCAACAGCCTCGTATACCCCCTCAGCCTTCGGGTCGGTTTCAAACACCTTCTTGGCGACCGAGAACCTGCCGGGCAGGAAAAAGTCGTCGGCATCCAAGAACGCTACGTAGTCGAATCGAGCAGCCCTTATCCCCAGGTTCCTGCTTGCGCCTGGTCCGTGATTGCGGTGATCTGGGTGACGAAGCAGCCTGACCTTGCCAAACTGGGCAGCCAGCCGCCGACATTCATGAAGTGAACCGTCCGGAGAAGCATCCTCTATAAGTATGACTTCACCCGTTTCAGGCTGGATTAGCGCCGATTCCACTGCCTGGCGCACATATGCTTCGGCGTTGTATACGGGTATGATGACGGATACCAGCATGTTAGCCACCGTCTCCCTGGGCCTGTTTTGGGTTCGTGCCTACCTTCCCGCGAAGCCGGGGTTCGCATGAAAACGGTGCCGCTGCGGATGTTGCTGTAACAGACGCGTTGGTCACCGTAGCGCCCGAAGACGCAAGTGCACGCTTCTCCTCAGAGACCTTGCTTTGCGCCAGAGCCACTGCGCGAGCCAGCGCATACGCTTTCGCGCTCGCCGAAGTCTTGATGGGTAGACCATGGTCTGTGCCTCTACGCAGAACACGGGTTTGCCAGTTAGAGCAGCGATCTCGCGTGCCTGGCGGTCAGAGCTCTCTATGAACAAGTGGGCGCCGGTCTTGGCGTACACATCAGCCTTGAACTTGCCGTGCGACCCGGCAGTGACACGGGCCTCCTTCGAGGGAAGATCCATCATGATCAATTCGCGGTAGGTTACACCGTGCTTTACGAGCCATCGCCTGGTGAGTTCCCGGTACTTCTCGAGACGGCAACTGACAAGCCACCCGATGGGGACACTCGGAATAAGCAGCGGATCGGCATTTACCAGGAAATCGGCATACGCCGGTCCGTCGTCATTCTGCTCTCGCGTGGGATCGGAGCATAATACTCCGTCGATATCCACACAGCTGCGGTCAAGGATGGAGTGATGCATTAGGTTCCACTCAAAGAGACGACGTGTGGCCAGTACCTCAAAGCATATGTCCACACTCTCGCAGCCTTGGGGACTGCCGTAGACGACGCCAAAGATGATCTCATGTGGCAGGTTCGCTCGATCAATCCGCGCCTTCACCTCCGCCATCTGCTCACCAGACTGGATGCTATCGTCGAGCACGAACACCCTCAGGTTGCTGGTCGCTCGCAGGTCCACGCGGTGACCCCTGGATCGCCTGCCGCCACTGATCACGCGCCCCTCGACGAAACCGTCCAGATCGGTCAAGGGCAGGTTGAGATGTAGTGCAAGCATGCTGGCAGCAAGCAACCCGCTGCGCGGGATGCCCACAACTAGGTCGATATCGCGAGGGACCTTGGAAAGGTTGTCCAGGATGGTCTTGTTTAGGTCTGCGATACTTCGGTACTCGATCACTTGACGCCACCCATCCCGAGGTTGATCCAGCGGTTACCCTATTCGCCTATTGTAGATCTCCTAATCGCTTACTATGATCTACCGCGACTGAGCCTGGTGTTACCCTTCTTCGACCTCACAAGGTAGGCAAGACACTGTGCTTATAGGTTGACAGGTTGCTTAGGTACCGTTTCAGTCTACGTAGTCTCTGTTTTCGGGTCCTATTCAGTAGTTCATGCGAAACCTCTTCGCGAAGTGATACCAACCGACATTGCCACAACCTGGGCTCTCTCCCATGCTTCAGGCTAAGATCACGTCGACGTGGAGAAAAGACCTCATTATATCTTACTACCCTTTTTTCTAGGGATTCGTCAACCCAAGGTGTGGTGACATGATATAGACAATGCTCACCCCAGCCTTCAAGGGTTTGGGGCTCCTTGTAGCCCATTTGTAATGATAGGCCATACAAAGGACTCCCAGGATAAGGTGTGTATAAGAATACCAGCGGCGCACTGGTAGGCACTTTTTCTGCTATGGTATCAACAAAGTTAAAGGTTTTTTCAATATCTTCCTTAGTTTCACCCGGAAATCCTACCATCCATGTAAGCCAAGGAATAATACTATGTTTGTGGCAAAGCTCCGCCACTTCTAATGTCATCTCTAGTGTGATGCCTTTAGTT
>Ga0114930_10004020_pt1 | contig 12577 bp, 9 predicted proteins | sample AnhtaG_FD_87300 | JGI IMG/M metagenome (GOLD analysis project Ga0114930, IMG submission 87300) | Deep subsurface microbial communities from Anholt, Denmark to uncover new lineages of life (NeLLi) - Anholt_01485 metaG | ecosystem: Environmental > Aquatic > Marine > Oceanic > Sediment | place... | reverse complement strand
GCGGGCCATTTTCGGGGTGCGCGGCAACATTGGCCCGACCATCGTCTCGCTGCTGTCGCGGCTCGGCTGGGAGACGGTCAACACCACCACGGCTGCCTACGTGCTCCTCTCGCTCGCAACCATTCTGTTCGGCACGCCTGCGCAGGCCACCCAGGCGCCGGTACTCACACTCGTGTTCATTGCCGTGTTCGTCGTGCTGACGCTCATCGTCTCGGGCTTCGGCCATGCCACGCTGCTGGTGATCCAGAAGTGGTCCACCTATGTGTTCGGGGTGCTCAACTTGGTGGTGGCCGGTTTTCTCGCCACGCGCATCGATTGGCACAGCGTATTCCATGTCGCACCGGCGCCGCTCAGCGCGGTCATCATCGGCATCGGCACGATTGCGGCCGGCACCGGGATTGGCTGGGCAAATGCGGGCGCGGACATGTCGCGCTATCAGGCGCCGTCGGTCAAGGGTCCGGCTCTGGTGGCCTCGGCCGCATTCGGCGCAGGCATTCCGCTGATTCTGCTGGTCACGCTTGGCGCGTTGCTGGCGGTCGGCAACGATCAGCTCGCATCGACCTCCGATCCGATTGCCGCGATCCGCGACATGTTGCCGACCTGGATGGCGATCCCTTATCTGATCACGGCGTTCGGCGGCTTGCTGCTTTCCAACTACCTCTCAGTCTATTCGGCGGGCCTCACGACGCTGACGCTCGGCCTCAAAGTCAAACGGGTTCAGGCGGTGGTGGTGGACGTGGTGGTGATCTTCAGCGGCTCGATCTACTTTATGCTGATCGCCGGCAGCTTTTATGGTCCGTTTATCGGCTTTATCTCGTTGCTGGCTGTGCCGATTACGGCGTGGGTCGGGATTTTTGTGGTCGACCTGATCCATCGTCAGGAATACCTGGCAACTGATCTGCTGGATGTCTCGCCGCGTAGCGCATACTGGTACAAAGGCGGCGTCGAGTGGCGTGCCTTGAGTGCATGGGCGCTCGCCATCGTGCTCGGGTTCTGCTTCCTGTCGACCGGCGCCATTCATGGCGTATTCGCCAACTCGTGGCTCGGCCGCAATGGCCTTGGCTGGATTGTCACTTTCGTGATCGCAGCAGGCGTCTATGCAAGCCTGGGCGGCGCACGCCATTCGGCAAAAAACTGGAAGACAGCATGATTCAGGCAGCTCCCGCGAAGGTATGCCGATTGATTCATACCGGCCAGGTGATCGTCGATCTCGTCATGCAGATCGACGCACTGCCTGCGCCGGGGGGCGACGTGCTCGCGGCCAATGCATGTTTCGAAGTCGGCGGCGGCTTCAATGTGATGGCAGCGGCGCGTCGCAGCCATATGCGCGTGGTGTATGCCGGCGGTCATGGAAGCGGGCGTTTCGGCACGATGGCCCGCGAGGCGCTGGTGAAAGAGGGCGTGGAGATCGCCGCTCCGCAAGTGGCGGGCGAGGACACGGGCTTATGTGTGGCGCTTGTCGACGCACGTGCTGAGCGCACCTTCGTCTCGCATATCGGTGCGGAAGGTGTGCTTGAACGCAGCGTGCTGGATGGCTTGCAGGTGACACAACACGATATCGTCTATGTAAGCGGGTATAGCCTGATGCTCGCGGACAAGGCTGAAGTGCTGGTTGCGTGGCTGGAACAGTTGCCCGCCGGGACGAGGGTCGCATTCGATCCCGGCCCGCTCGTCGATGCGATTGACGGCGCGCTGCTGGAGCGTGTGTTGGTCCGCGTGTCGATCTGGACGAGCAACCGGCTGGAGGCATTGCGTTTTGCCACGACAGACGACCTCGACGCAGCGTTTGAAGCCATCGCGGCCCGCTTGCCGGACGATGCCTTGACGGTGGTGCGCGACGGCGCACACGGCTGCGAGATACGCGCATCGAGACAGCGCGATCATGTGCCCGGTTTCGCGGTGGATGCAGTCGACACCAATGGCGCCGGCGATGCTCATACCGGTGTATTTCTCGCCTTGCTGGCGAGCGGCGCAGACGCACGTACAGCGGCTACGCGTGCCAACGCAGCAGCGGCGTTGGCCGTAACGCGCCACGGTCCGGCGACGGCTCCGGATGCGAGGCAGATTGACGTGTTTCTCGACGAGCGTCGAGGCGCGGCTTGATCGGCGGATTGACGAAGTTCGACTGAAGCGCCGAGAAGGCTCCCACACCCGCCGCCTCGCGCCTCTACACTCCCTCGCGGCTGTTGCTCCACGGTACGTCTTCATTCCGGTAAGCCGCGCGCACGAGTTCGCGATTATCGTGTTGCCAGGGGTGAAAGCCAGGCGCGAACCACGCGAGCCAGTGCGGCGCGATGCGCCTGAGCGGCCCAGGCGAGCCGAAGTGATAACGCAGCAGTCTCCCCCAGCCGCGCCAGTCGGTGAGACGCCGGTCGTGTTTGACGAGGCTTATCGTCAGACTCCATGCGAGCATCGTAAAGATGGCGGTGACCCACAGCATAGCCGCGCAGCGCAACGCGTAGCGCGCAACCGGATTGCGGATCGCCGATGTGAAAACATCGAAGGCGACACCCTTGTGCTCGGTTTCTTCCACGGCGTGCCAGAGCCAGATGCGGCTCATGCGCGGATCTGCGCCCTTCAGGGTGGCCGGGTGTCGCAGCATCTGGTCTGCCAGCATCGCGGTGAAGTGTTCAAGACAGATCGTGATGGCCAGCCGTACGCGACCCGGAAGATAGCGGCGCGCAATTTCCTGCTGGCGGGCAACCTTGTGCTCGAGCGCGTCGATCGGCGCGCCCTGCGCTGCAAGGCGAGCGTTATAGCGTTGATGCTCACGCCGGTGGATCGCCTCCTGGCCGATGAACCCGGCCACTTCCCGAGCTAACGGCGTGCCGGGTGCGATGCCGTCGCGAAACAGGCAGACGCTTTCGATGAAGGCGCGCTCCCCTTCCGGAAACATGATCGACAGGGAGTCGTAGTAGCGCGTGATATGGCATTCGCCGTCCAGCCAGTGGACGGGGATATCGTCGCTCATCGGGAAATCGAGGTCGCGGCGGCGGATCTCAGGTTTGGACATACGGAGTTGCTTTCTCCTGAAGACGCAGCGTGACGATTGCGACCACGACACTATGGACGAGGAAGGCCGCGAGCAAGCTCAAGCCGAGCGGATCGCGCAGACCGAAGCACAGCGGCATGACACCCAACGACAGCGCCGCGATTGCGAGCCAGCCCACGACACCCCAGCGGCGCCCATCCGACATGCCGCCCAGCGCGAGCGTGCCGGCGAAGATCAGCGCGAAGAACACTGGTTGCCCGAATCCGGGCCACGTACCGTTGCGATGCACATAGTAGGTGACGATACCGAAGAGCAACAGGCCGCCGGTCGCGATGACGGCGTCGGACACGGCCAGGCGCCGCCCACCGGTGAGGCGCGGCAGGCGCAGGCCGGCGTAGCGCAGCACCGGCACCGTGTTCGCCCAGAACGGATTGGTCGAAGCAGTGGGCGTGGCGACGCCGTACTCGATCGGCACACCTGGCAGTTCACGCTGAAACGTGCCGAACAGCTTGTCCCAGATCAGGAAGGTGCCGCCGAAATTGCGGTCGCGATACTCGCGGTTGTGCCCGTGATGCACGCGATGATTGGCGGGCGTCACCAGGAACCGGTCCAGCCATCCGGAGCGGCCCACGATGCCGTTGTGGTTATAGAACTGCACCGTGTAGTGCAGCGTCGACACGGCGATGAAGATCTCGAGCGGCACGCCTATCAGCGCCAGCGGAATCGAAGTAAACGGCAACGTGGTGAGCGACGAGTACCACGAGTTACGGATGCCTAGCGAGAGATTGAAGTGCTCGCCTTCATGATGCACGACGTGAACAGCCCACAGCACCGCGAACGAGTGATGCAGCCGATGCATCCAGTAGAACCCAAGGTCCCACGCGAGGATCGCAAAGAGCCACACGGCAGCGGGATGCCAGCGATCGAGCCAGTGCAGGCTGAAGTGCGTGAGAATCCACGCAAACACGGCGACTTCGACGCCCCTGAAGAACCACATCAGGATATGCCCGGAGTTCAGATTCAGGATCACGTCGCGCCACGGAATGGCCACACCGCGCTTTGCATGCGAGTACCACAACTCCACCAGCACGCAGGCCAGCGTGATGAGGAACGGAACGGCCATTGCATTCATGATTCGCTTTCCAGGGGGCTCTCGAACGCGGCGTTGGCGTTGGCGTGGGTAGACGTGACAGCCATGGACGATCCGCGCCGCCGACGTACATACGCAACGAGGCAGCCGCTCGCGCAACCGAGCAAGACTCCGGCGCCGAGATCGATCGCGAGGTGACGGCGTGTCTGGATTACCGACCAGCCGATGCCCAGCCCCCACAGAACGGCAAGCACACTGCGCATGGGTTTGCGGCGACTGCAAAGTGCCGCGACACACAACAAGGTCAGCGCGCCATGCAATGAGGGAAAACAGTTTTGCGCAGAGTCCGAAGCAATCAGGCCATTCAGCACAGACGCGCCTGCTGCGCCGGCCGGAATCCGCGGATAGACCAGCGTGGTCGGCCACAGCACGAAGACGATTGCGGATACCAGTGCGCACAGTTGCATCGAACGGGCCAGATTGCGCACGCGCTTCGGCTCGGTGGTCAGAAAGGCGAGCGGAACGAGCAGGAAGAACGACAGGTACAGCCAGATTCCTGCCGGGTCGAACGGAATCAGGCGGTCGAGCGCGGTCTCGGGAAGTATGCTCGGGGCGCCGGAGACCAGGCGGCCAGTCGTGTAGGCCACGCCGACCGAGCCCCAGCCCAGCACCATGAACCGCAGGCGAGCAAGCAAGGTCATCGGCGTGTCTCGTAGCGTCGGGTAATGCGCCGGCGTTTGGCGCTGTAATCGGTTGCGGGCAGGCACGCGTGCAATTCCCACTGCAGACGAGCTGCCGCGACGCCCACGCGCTCCAGATAGACGTTCAGGTCAGCCTGGTACTGCGTGAGCGGCGCACCCGCTGCATCGACGTAGAGCGCGAGCGACGCGGGGCCGGTTTGTACCAGCCGGTAATCGGCGGAGCGCGGCAGGGTTTGCGCAAGCGCGCGCGACAGGCCATCAGCGAATACTTCCACTTCCGTACCGCCTGCACCCGGCAGGCGCAGCAGGTCGTCGCAGCGTCCTTCGATGCGCTCCAGCGCCATCTCACGGCTGTTGCACGGGCAGGGCGTCGAGCGCCGCACCAGAATGTCGTCCAGCCGGTAACGCACAATCGGCTGCGTGACGCGCGTGAAGTCCGTAATCACCGGGACAAAGCGCGTGTCGTCGAGCCATTGCGGCTCGACGTGAATATGCGCTTCGTTCAGATGCAGTGTGCCATGGGCACACGTGGCCGCCAGAAAGCCTTCGGTAGCCTGATAGACCTCACCGACGGTTCCGAGTGAGGCGCCGATCAGCGCCTTGTCGAGCGGATCGAGCACTTCGGCGCCTGAGATGACCTTGTTGGGCTTGATCGTCAGGTGTCGTGCGGCTGTGGCAAGCGCGAGACTTCGCAACACCTGGGCCGGCCCGACCACAATGGTCGGGTCATAGCGGTTCAACCGTTCGAAATGCGACTCGAACGGTTCGAACAGATCGAAGAATTCAAACGAAAGCCACGGATTGCGCACCGATGCATACAGATTGTTATTGGCGCGCAGAAACAGCGCTACCCGTTCGCCATGAAAGAGTCCGCGCGGCAGAAGCTTGGCGAGCAATACGCCGGCCCACTTGGCCTGCTCTTGCGGACTCACGACGAACACGCCGCGCGATCCCGAGGTGCCAGTCGACAAGCCCACGCTATAGCCGTTCACGGTAGCCTTGAAATCGCGCGACTGTTCCGCCTGCATCGCGCAGGCGAGCACGTCGTCGAGTTTTAGCCCAGCGGTGTTGATGCGGTCGAAGTGCTCCATCATCACCGCCTTGTTCATCAGCGGCCATGCTTGCAGCGGCTGCGGGAGATACTGCGAGAACCACGGGCTGCGCACCAGGTGCTGCTCGATGAAATGGCTCAGGCGGCGCTGTTGATACTGTTCGAGCGCCGTGCGGCTTGCGAAGCGCAGGCGTCGCGTTTGCCAATACGACCAGAGCGTTTCCGGCAGCCGCATTACAATGCTCCTTCGTGCGTAAGGCAGATCTTCGCGCGGCCGCCTTTGTGCAGCGCATTCAGGTCTCGCAGGGTTTGATGATACTCAGCGGGACTGTCCATGATGGCGTGAGCGATTACCGAAGGCCCAACCAGCTGCTGATAGCTCTTCGGCGACCATGCCGCATCCGACGCGAGCAGTACCCAGCCCTCGGCCGTATTGACGAAGGCGCCGAGGTGGCCGGCGGCGTGCCCGGGCAGCTCAATCAGGATTACTTCCGAATTCGCGCCCGGCAGCCCGAAGCCCTCGCGAAACGGGGCAAGCTCAGCCGGCAGCGAAACCCGCTCGAAGCTTTCGATAAACACGGTGGATGACTCGAAGTCGGGCGGAATCAGCCCCGGCACGAAGCCCTTGCGCAGTGCTCCGATGCCACGCAACACGCGGGTCGCGCTCCAGCCGGCGCCTGACAGGTAGGTCGGCACGCCTTGCAGATCGCGCAAACCCGCAACATGGTCGCCGTGGAAGTGCGACAGAATCACCGCGGTCAGGTCGCGCGGCTGCATGCCGTGCGCTTTCAACTGACTGGCCACCGCTTCTTTCGACTCGAAATAAACGGGTGTGACGCGCCGGTACAGCGAAAACAGGCCGCTTTTCGTGTGGTCATAGAAGTGCTGCGCGTAACCGGTATCCCATAGCCACCGTCCGCGCGCCGTTTCGATCAGATACGCGCGTGAAGGAAACTGGCAGGTTGCGAAGCCCGCGCCTTTTAGCGCCATGCACGCCATGTGCGTGCAATAGCCGGCTTCAAAAACCGTAATTGTCGCCATGTGCCTTGATCCAGTTGGCCGTCTGTTCGATGCTTTGCTCGAGCGTCCAGAGCGGCTGGTAGCCGAGCGTCGCTTGCGCTGCGCGCGTGCTGAGCGTCATGTCGTAGTTCAATGCGCCAACGCTGTAGCGCGTCAGGAGCGGTTCGCGTCCACTGACCGAGGCCCAGCCCTGCATTGCGCGGGCGGCGAGGTCCAGGACCGGATAGGGCACGTTCTTGATGCGGTAGGCGATGCCGAGCCGCGCCAGCAAGGCGTCGAGCACCTCGCGCAGGGAAGTCGGCTGGCCGTTGGTGATGTTGAAGACGTCGCCTGAGCGGACCTGTGCGGAGGTGGTGGCCAGATGCATGGCGTGCACCACGTTGCCTGCATAGGTCAGGTCGAGCTTCGCGGCGCCGCCACGCGGCAGCGGCAATTGGCCGCCGCGCTCGCGCAACAGCCGCAGCATGCGCGGCAGCAGCACGCGGTCGTGTGGACCGAAAATGGCACGTGGCCGCAGCATGACGAAGGTGGTGTTCGGATGTGTACCGGCGGCTTCGCGAATCACGTCCTCGGCCTGGGCCTTGGTGCTCGCATAGTGGTTGACGTAGCGCGCCGGGCGAAAGCTTTCGTCGATATCGAGGCGGTGCGTGAAGTCGAAATAGAGCGAAGGTGTCGAGATATGCACGAAGCGGCGCACGCCGTTGGCAACCGCCGCCTGCACGAGGTGCGAAGTGGCCTGCACATTGGCCGCATGAAAATCGCGCCACGCGCCCCATGGCGACGAGAGCGCCGCGCAGTGCCAGACCGTGTCGACGTCTTGCAGCAGGGGCTGGAGGGCAGCGACGCGGGCGCTGGCGAGATCGAGCGGGGCAAACTCCATGCCTTGCGCGCGCAACGCCTCGCCTTCCGCACGATTGCGGCCGGTGGCGCGCACCGAGTCACCTCGCTGTGCCAGAAAGGCGGCCGCGTTGCGGCCTAGTCCGCTGGTTGCACCCGTGACGAGGGTGGTCATGTTGAACTCATTCAAGGATTTCCGGGCGGCTGTCCCATCTGTCTGAGGAAGCGCTGCTGGCTCGCAAGCAGTTCAGCGTATCCGATGGCCCGATAAGGCAACCCATGTTGCTGCGCAAGTCTTTCCACGATGCGCGCAATGGCAGCATAGTGCCGGTGGCCGTAGCCAGGGAACAGATGATGAGTCAGGTGGTGATTGAGGCCGCCGAGCCACGCGCCGATAAAAGCCGGCCGTGTGACCCAGTCGCAGCAGGTCAGGAAAGCGTGCTCGTCGCGGGTGTGCGGCAGGCGGCCGCTGCCGGGCAGCAGGTAGAACTGCGTCTCTGCCCAATGCGTGCCGAGGATCAGCATCAAGAGGATGCATGAAGCAAGGGTTTGGCCCGCCACATAGGCGGCGAACACCGTACCGTAGCCGACGGTGTGACCCTGTAGTGCGAGCGGCAGCAACAGGAACACGCCGAAGTGAATCAGCTTCGAGGCGATGAACACGACCCAGCCGCGCAAGCCGGGTAGCAGCCGGTCTTGCGCGAGCGGTGTTTTGCCGAGGCGATCCGACCAGTCGTAGATCCAGTTGATATAGGGCAGCGAGAGGGCGGCAATGGCCGGCCAATAATAATGCTGGAAGCGGAAATGCGGATACCACGCCTGAAACGGCGTTTGCCGCAGAAAGATATTGGCCTCGGTGTCGAGATCGTGATGCTCGATGTTCGGATAAGCGTGGTGATAGAACACATGGCGCGCTTGCCAGTAAGCCGGCTCGATGCCGAGCGGCAGCGTGACCGCTCGCATGACCAGTGTGTTCAGCCATCTGAAGCGTGATAGCGCGCCATGCGATGCATCATGCATTGAATTGACCGAAAGCATCACGGCCGCCAGGAACATGCCGATGTAAGAGGCGAGAAACGCGGCGGCGTTGCCGGCACGCAAGCACGTCACGAACAACACACAGGCGAGTGCCAGCAGGCTGCCCGCCTTGAGCCAGGTCAGCGCGTTGCCGAAGCGATGATCCAGTTCGCTTGCGAGGTAAGCGGCAACTTCGCGGCGCAGTTCGGATGAAAACGGCGAAGTGCTGGACGGGAGGTAGTGCGGGCGCATTCGGTCAGGCCGGACTCGGCAATCGTCACAATCATTAGCGACAATGGTTCTATCATACGTGCCGCGCTTCAGCAAATAAGATGTTTTGAAATTTGCCATAAATTGTAAAACGGTTGCATAAATCCATTACTCACTCGTTAACTACTCGTGGTGGGTTCACAGAAAGCGGAAAAGCGTTTACCTTTCGTGCTCGCGCATGCATTCACATGCGCGCATGGCTGCCGCAGCACAGCGCGATGACTACCGTTATCGGCGCGAGACAAGCGCTCGGCGGACGCTCCTGAATTGACACAACCCGGTATGCCTGACTCGCACTCGTCAGTGATCGAGTGCGCTCGGCTGAGCGGGTTTGAACTTGCGTCGGGCGTGGATTATCCGCTGCCCGTGGAACTGGCCAAGTAACAGTAAAAAGTTTCTCCTCAATTAAAAGGATGCATTGAGCATGAAAAAAATCGCCCTACCTTTACTGCTGGCTGCTTTTTCAATGACGGCTTATGCGGCCGGCTGCGGCAAGCCCCGCAATGCATTTGACCAGGTCTATTGCTCGAGCACCCAGTTCGCTCAGGCCGACCGCGATCTGAACCAGCAATACGATCGCGTCAAGCAGGCGCTGCAACCGGCGGAGCAGGCCACGCTCAAGCATGGGCAACTGGCGTGGCTTAGCCAGCGCGACGCCAAGTGCAGCCTTGAAAAAGACGAGGGTTATTTCGTTAATCTCCAGTGCGCAACGGACCTGACGCAGCAGCGCATTGCTTTCCTGCGCGAGCGTGAACGCGAATGCACGAGCACCGGTTGCGTGGACGAGAAACTGGGCGAATAAGCGGTTTGAGCGGTGCGGGGTGTCGCCGCGCCGCGCACCGGCCACACGAGTAGAAATTCAACCGTAATAGCAAGAGCAAAAAAGAAACGGGGATAAGAGCTCGCATGCTTATCCTGGGAAGGGGAAGCATGGATATTCTGCGATTTCTATTCGTCCTGCCGCTGCGTTTGCTGCGCGGCCTGTTGCGCCTCATCGTGATGGTCTTGCGGCCGGTCTTCGGCAGCGTCTCATGGTCGGCCCCGGCATGGGCGCCGGCGTTGGGCGCGGCGATCCGCCGCCGCCCCCGGCACTTTGCCGGCGGTGTGCTCGGCGCCGCCGTGCTGGCCGCGGCAGCGTGGGGCGGCTGGCACTGGTATGTAAATCGCCCGAAGCCCGTTGAGCCGGAACGCATCACCTTCCAGGCCAAGGTGCCCGCCGTCACGGACTATGTGCAGGCGGACGGCAGTCCGAAGATCACGATTCATCCGCTGGAAGTGGACTTCTCGCGCTCGGCCGCGCCCATCGAGCTGGTCGGCAAGACGGTCACCAAAGGCATCACCATGAAGCCGGCGCTCAAAGGCGAGTGGAGCTGGGCGGACGATCACACGCTGCGCTTCGTGCCCGCCGCCGACTGGCCGGTGGGCGCGCATGTCGAGGTGGACTTCGATATCAAGCAAACCTTCGCCCCGCACGTGCTGATGGCAGACGATCATCTGGCCTTCGACCTCGCGCCGTTTACCGCCAAGGCCGGCAATGCCGAGTTCTATCAGGACCCGCAGAACGCGACGGCGAAGAAAACCATCATGCCGGTGAGCTTCAACTACCCGGTCGATACGGCGCAATTCGAAAAACGCATCTCGCTGGCGCTGGCAGGCAGCGACGGCAAGTTCAATACACCGCTCAAATTCACGGTCACCTACGACGCCCCCAAGCTGAACGCGTGGGTCCACTCGCAGCCGCTCGATTTGCCGCGCGACGACGGGGCCGTGCAACTGACGCTCGATAGCGGCGTGCGCAGCTCGCGCGGCGGCGCGGGCACCAAGGACCCGTTGACATCGGTGGTGCGGGTGCCGGGTCTGTATAGCCTCGAAGTGAAGAGCGTGAGTCCGACGCTGGTCGATAACGACCGCTATGAACCCGAACAGGTGCTCGTCACCGAAATCAGCGGCGCGGTGCGCGGCAGCGACCTGAACGGCCTGATCAAGGCCTGGGTGCTGCCCAAGCGCAAGGAAGGCGTCGATCAGAAAGACGATGATCCGCCGTATGAGTGGGACAGTGCCGACGTGAGCGAGGGTGTGCTGAAGAAATCGCAACCGCTCGCGCTCGAACTGGTGCCTACCGAAAACGAATTCGCCGAACTGCAAAGCTTCAAATTCCATGCGGAGCCGGGCCAACGCGTCTATGTGCGGATTGCCCCTGGATTGAAGTCGTTTGGCGGCTACATGCTCGGCAAGCCCTCGGTTCAGACTTTCACCGTACCCGACTATCCGAAGCTGCTGCACTTCATGGCGGACGGCTCGCTGCTGTCGTTGAGCGGCAGCAAGCGGATCTCGGTCGTGTCGCGCAACCTGCCCGGCATGCAACTGGAAATCGGGCGCGTGTTGCCGGACCAGTTGCAGCATCTGGTGAGCTTCAATCAGGGCAGCTATACGCAGCCTGAGCTCGGTTATAACTTCAGCGAAGATCACATCGTTGAGCGCTTCGAGCAGAAGCGCGTGTTTCCGAAGGCGGGGCCCGGCCAGGCGCATTACGAGGGCGTGGATCTCGGTCAATATCTGAAGGACGGCAAGCGCGGCGTGTTCCTGTTGCATCTGTCGGCCTACGATCCGGTCGCGGAGAAGAAAAAGGCCGATAAGGCCGCGCAGGCGAAGGATCAGGGGTCGGGCGGCGACGCCCGCGCTAGCGACAACTCGGGCGACAGCAACGGCGATGACAACAGTGGTGACAACAGCGACAGCAGCAGCGACGACCAGTCGCCGACCGACACGCGCATGATCGTGGTCACGGACCTGGGCATGCTGGTCAAGCGTGCGCTCGATGGCAGCCAGGACGTGTTCGTGCAGTCGATCCATACCGGCCAGCCGGTTGGCGGCGCAACCGTGTCGGTGCTGGCGTTGAACGGGCAGACGCTTTACACCCAGGATACGACGGCCGACGGCGTGGTGCACTTCCCGACCTTCAAGGGACTGGACCACGAGAAGAAGCCGATGCTGTACGTCGTGAAGAAGGACGAGGATCTTTCGTTCCTGCCGGTGGGCGGCCAGGATCGCCAGCTCGACTTCTCGCGCTTCGACGTGGGCGGCGAGCGCAACCCGACCCGTGAAGGCCAGTTGTCCGCGTATCTGTTCTCGGATCGCGGCATCTACCGGCCGGGCGATCTGTTCCATATCGGCCTGATCGTGCGGGCGGCGAGCTGGGCGCATAGCCCCTCCGGCGTGCCGCTGCAGGCGGAAATCGTCGATCCGCGCGGCATGACGGCCAAACGCATGCCGATTGCCGTCGACGACTCCGGCTTTAGCGAGCTCTCGTACACGCCTTCGGAAACGGCGCCTACCGGCACGTGGACGGTGAACCTCTATATCGTCAAGAACGGCAAGACGGATGCGCCGATCGGCTCGACCACCGTGCAGGTGAAGGAGTTCTTGCCGGACCGCATGAAGGTGGAGGCCAGGCTTTCGCAGCAGGTGGCCGAGGGTTGGGTCAAGCCCGATCAACTGAAGGGCCTGGTCGACGCGCAGAATCTGTTCGGCACGCCCGCGGCCGACCGGCGCGTGGAGGCATCCTTGACGCTGCGCCCGGTATGGCCGGAATTCCGCAG
>Ga0114930_10004019_pt1 | contig 12583 bp, 11 predicted proteins | sample AnhtaG_FD_87300 | JGI IMG/M metagenome (GOLD analysis project Ga0114930, IMG submission 87300) | Deep subsurface microbial communities from Anholt, Denmark to uncover new lineages of life (NeLLi) - Anholt_01485 metaG | ecosystem: Environmental > Aquatic > Marine > Oceanic > Sediment | place... | reverse complement strand
TTTGCGGTCTATTTTTTTCGTAGGGCGTCGATGACGCGGCTTTCGTTGGCGTCGCCGAGGCCGGAATCGACCAGGCGCTGGAAGGCGTCAGCGGCGGCCTGGCCCAGCGCGGGCGACGCGCCCAGCTTCAGCGCCATCGCGACGCCGTAGCGCGCGTCCTTGAGGCGCAAGGCGCCCGAGAACGCCACCGGCTCGTGTTCGGCCCTGGACATGCGCGCGCTGTGGCGCACCACCTGCGGGCTCGCCGCCTGCCCCTTGGAAATGGCGTAGGCGACCTGCGCGAGGTCGAGCCCGGCGGCCTCGGCGACCAGCAGCGCCTCGGCCGCGCCCGCGATCTGCACCGCGCCCATCAGGTTGACGATCAGCTTGTAGGCCGTGCCCGCACCCACCGGCCCGAAATGGATGATCTCGGAGCACAGCGGAGCGAGCAACGGCCGCGCCGCGGCGAGGTCCGGCTTCTCGGCGCCCACGAACAGGGTGAGCTTGCCCGCCGCCGCCGCGTCGGGCAGGCCGGTGACGGGACAATCGATGTAGCGCAGGCCCTTGGCCTTGGCCGCGCGCGCCAGCTCCGGCACCCAGTCGTAGGACAGCGTGGAGCACTCGATCGCGAAGGCGCCGGGCGCGTGCCTGGCCGCGAGCGCGCCATCGGGGCCGAGCCACACCGCACGCGATGCCGCGTCGTCGCCGACCATGCTGAAGACGGCCTCGGCGCCCTCGGCGGCTTCGCGCGGAGTGGGCGCCGCGTTCGCGCCCGCCGCCTCCAGGTCGCGCGCCTTTGCCGGCGTGCGGTTGTAGATGCTGACCGAGTGCCCGGCGCCGAGCAGGCGGCCGATCATGCCCCGGCCCATGTTGCCGGCGCCGAGGAACGCGATACGCATCATGCCGAACGATCCCTGGGCGGTCCTTGGGCGGCCTCGGCGGGCTATTGCAGCGCGATGTCGCCGTCGATGCGCGAGCTTATGCCCGCGCCCGAGACCGTCAGCACCACCGTCGCCTTCAGCGTCTCGCCGCCCTTGAGCTTGCCCGACCGGATCGCCTCGCGCACCGCCTCCTCGATCTCGCGCTGGGCGGTGACGCCCACCTTTTTCAGGAACTTGCGGATTTCCATGTTGAAGACTTCCTCGTTCATCCTGCGTCCCTCCCGTCGCGCCTGGTGCGTGGACAATGGATGCGCGGATAATGGCATAACTCCCGGTCCGGGGTTGTGCTAGAAATCGGGGCGGAGGAACTCCCCGGAGAGGTCGCCATGAAACTCACGCAAGAGCAGGTCGCGCGGTTCGAGGAACAGGGCTACCTGTTCCTGCCGAACCTGTTTTCGGCCGAGGAGATGGACATCCTGCACGCCGAGGTGCCCGGCCTGTTCGCGCAGAAGCGCGAGGAGGTGGTGCGCGAGAAGGGCACCGAGGCCCCGCGCACGGCGTTCTACGTGCAGACCTGGAACCCGGTCTATGCGCTTCTGGCGCGCCATCCCCGGCTGGTCGAGCCGGGCATGCAGCTCCTGGGCTCCGACAAGCTCTACCTGCACCAGTTCAAGATCAACGCGAAGGCGGCGTTCGACGGCGCGGTGTGGCAGTGGCACCAGGACTACGCGACCTGGTTCGCCGACGACGACATGCCGGCGCCGCGCGCCATGAACATCGCGCTGTTCCTGGCCGAGGCCAACGAGTTCAACGGCCCGCTGATGTTCATCCCCAAGAGCCACCGCAAGGGCCGGCTCGCGGCGGGCCACGACGTCACCACCACGAGCTATCCGCTCTGGACCATCGACAACGAGACGATCGCGCGCCTGGTGGCGGAGGGCGGCATCGTCGCGCCCAAGGGGCCGCCCGGATCGGTGCTGCTTTTCCACGGCAACCTGGTGCACGCCTCGGGCTCGAACCTGACGCCTTGGTCGCGCTGGATCGTGTACCTGTCGCTCAACCGCTGCGACAACGCGATCCGCCGCTTCAAGCGTCCGACCTGGATCGCCAACCGCGACTTCGCGCCCATCGAAATGCTGCCCGACGATTGCCTGCTGCGATACAAGCGGCAGGGCCGCACGGCGGCGGAGTAGGGCCCGTGAACCTGCATCGCCTGCTGCAGCAGCGCGCCGCGCGGAACAAGCCGGTGCGCGTGGGGGTGATCGGCTGCGGCAAGTTCGCGTCGATGTATCTGGCGCAGGCCCCGACCACGCCGGGCCTGCACGTCCTCGGCATCGCCGACCTGGCGCCCGCGCGCGCGATCGAGAACCTGAAACGCGTGGGCTGGGAGCCGGCGCGCTACGGCGCCAAGTCCCTGGGCGAGGCGGTGGGCGAGGGCACGACTCATCTTGGCGACGACGTGGCGGCGCTGATCGGCCACCCCGCGGTCGACGTGGTCGTCGAGGCGACCGGGCATCCGCCCGCGGGCGTGCGCCACGCCCTGATGGCGATCGCGGCCAAGAAGCACGTGGTGATGGTGACGGTCGAGGCCGATGCGTTCGTGGGTCCGCTGCTCGCGCGCAAGGCGGCCGAGGCGGGCGTCATCTATTCGCTCGCCTACGGCGACCAGCCCGCGCTAATCTGCGAGCTGGTGGACTGGGCGCGGGCATCGGGCTTCGCCGTCGCCGCCGCAGGCCGCGGCCACAAGTGGCTGCCCAAGTTCGCGCAGTCCACGCCCGACACGGTGTGGGACAATTGGGGCCTGAGCGCCGAGCAGGCCAAGATCGGCGGCATGAACCCGCGCATGTTCAATTCGTTCCTCGACGGCACCAAGCCCGCGATCGAGAGCACGGCAGTGGCGAACGCGACGGGCCTGATCCCGGCGCCCGACGGGCTTTCCTATCCGCCCTGCGCCACGCCCGATCTCGCCGAGGTCATGCGCCCGCGGGCCGAGGGCGGCATGCTGGACCACAAGGGGCAGGTGGAGGTGGTGTCGTCCCTCAGGCCCGACGGCAGCGAGATCGCCGACAACCTGCGCTGGGGCGTGTGGGTGGTGTTCGAGGCGCCCAACGAATACTCCGCGCGCTGCTTCCGCGAATACGGCCTGGCCACGGACAAGAGCGGCCGCTACGCATCGATGTACAAGCGCTGGCATCTGATCGGCCTGGAGCTGGGCATCAGCGTGGCTTCGGTCGCCCTGCGCGGCGAGGCCACGGGCTCGGCCACCGGCTTTCGCGCCGATGCCGTCGCGATGGCCAAGAAGGACATGAACCAGGGCGACGTGCTGGACGGCGAGGGGGGATATACCGTCTCGGGCAAGCTGCTGCCCGCCGCCAAGTCGCTCGAGCTCGGCGCGCTGCCCATCGGGCTCGCGCACAACGTGACGCTGAAGCGCCCGGTCAAGATGGGCGCGATCGTCGGCTGGGCCGACGTGGTCGCCGACGAGAACGACGACGTGGTGCGTTTCCGGCGCGAGATGGAACGCGCGTTCGCCGCCAAGGCGCCGCGCCGCGCGGCGGAGTAGGCCTGCGAAGCGGGGGAATCGAATGAAGGGAACGCTGGTCGTCACCGGCGGCAGCCGCGGCATCGGCGCCGCCAGCGCCGGGCTGGCGGCGCGCAAGTTGGGCTGCGCGGTTGCCGTGAACTATCGCAACGACAAGGCGGCGGCCGACCGCGTCGTGGCCGCGATCAAGGCGGCCGGCGGCAAGGCGATAGCGATCCAAGGCGACACCGGCAAGGAAGCCGACGTGGTACGCCTGTTCGCGGAGGCGGAGCGGCGGCTCGGGACCATCACGGGCCTGGTGAACAACGCCGGCGTCATCGGCCCGGTCGGCCGGGTGGACGAGGTGAAGCTCGCGGACCTGGAGCGGCTGTGGGCGGTCAACATCACCGGTTATTTCCTGGCGGCGCGCGAGGCGGTCAGGCGCATGTCCACCAAGCACGGCGGCCGCGGCGGGGCGATCGTCAACATCACCTCGGCGGCGGTCAGGCTCGGCGCGCCCGGCGAGTTCGTGCCCTACGCCGCCAGCAAGGGCGCCACGCACAGCTTCACCATCGGCCTGGGGCGCGAGGTGGCGAAGGAGGGCATCCGCGTCAACGGCGTGGAGCCGGGCCTGATCGACACCGACATCCAGACCCCCGGCCGGGTGGAGAAGTTCGGGCCGGCCGTGCCGATCGGCCGGGCCGGCACCCCCGAGGAGGTCGCGGAAGCCGTGGTTTGGCTCCTGTCCGACGCGGCTTCCTATGTATGCGGCTCCATCCTGACGGTCAGCGCCGGGCGGTAGCATTCCGGGCTGGTATTCCAGCGTCTTTTCCGTAAACTAGACCCCAGCCCGCCATAACAAGAATACGGGCCGAGAAGGGGAGGAATGACCGCAGCCCTGGCCGAGCCCCGGCGCGCAGACGCCGAGGCGCCCGTCATTCTCAGCGTCGAGGACCTGCACGTCCATTTCCAGACGTCGCGCGGCACCGTGCGCGCGGTCGAGGGGGTCAGCTACCAGGTCCGGCGCGGCGAAGTGCTGGCGATCGTCGGCGAGTCGGGCTGCGGCAAGTCGGTGTCGGCCCTGGCGATCATGCGCCTGCTGGCCCGGCCCGCCGGCCGGGTGGTCAACGGGCGCATCGTGTTCGACGGGCGCGACCTCTTGACGCTCAGCGACGAGGAAATGCGCCAGGTGCGCGGGCGCCACATCGGCATGATCTTCCAGGAGCCGATGACCTCGCTCAACCCCGTGCTGACGATCGGCCTGCAGATCATGGAGCCGCTCAAGATCCATCTCGGCATGACCGACGAGCAGGCGCGCGAACGGGCGGTCGAGCTCCTGAAGATGGTCGGCATCACCGATCCCGAGCGGCGCCTGGACCAGTACCCGCACCATTTCTCGGGCGGCATGCGCCAGCGCGCGATGATCGCGATCGGGCTTTCCTGCAGCCCGAAGCTCTTGATCGCCGACGAGCCCACCACCGCGCTCGACGTGACCATCCAGGCGCAGATCCTGGAGCTGATGCGCGATTTGTCGAAGCGCCTCGACGTGTCGCTGATCGTCATCACGCACAACCTGGGCGTCGTGGCGCGCTACGCCGACCGCGTGAACGTGATGTATGCGGCCAGGGTGGTCGAGCGCGGCACCGCCGACGACATTTTCCTAAGGCCCCGCCATCCCTACGCGATGGGCCTGATGCGATCGGTGCCGCGGCTCGACCGCGGCCGCGGCCAGCGGTTGGAGACGATCGAGGGCCTGCCGCCGAACCTGCTGGACCCGCCGCCGGGCTGCCGTTTCGCCCAGCGCTGCGGCTTCCGCATCGACGCCTGCGCGCGGGAACCCGGGCTTGCGGAAACCGAAGCGGGGCACTTCGCGGCCTGCCACCGCGCGGGCGAGTTCGCCGCCGCGACGCTGGCGCCCGCGCCGCCGGCGCCGATGCCGCCGGGCGCGGCCGCCGTGGCCGGAACCGGCGCAGCGCCGATCCTCAGCGTGCGCGGCCTCAAGAAGTATTTCTCGGTCGCGCGCGCGACCGGCGTGTTCGCGCGCACCAGCGCCGAGGTGCGCGCGGTCAACGACATCTCGTTCGACATCGCCAAGGGCGAAACCCTCGGCCTGGTCGGCGAATCGGGCTGCGGCAAGACCACGGTGGGCCGGCTGATCCTGCGTCTGGAAACGCCGACCGCGGGCAACATCGCCTACGAAGGCCGCGACATCGCCGCGGCCGCGCCCGCGGGCAAACCGGGCCTGCGCCGGCGCGTGCAGGCGATCTTCCAGGACCCCTACAGCTCGCTCAACCCGCGTATGACGGTCGGCCAGATCATCGGCGAGCCGCTGACGGTCTACCGCATGGTGCCGAACGCCAAGGCCGCGAAGGAGCGCGTCGCCGAGCTGCTGACGCAGGTCGGGCTGTTCCCGTACATGGCCGAGCGCTATCCGCACGAGATGTCGGGCGGCCAGCGCCAGCGCGTGGGCATCGCGCGGGCGCTGGCGATGGAACCGAGCTTCATCGTCTGCGACGAGCCGGTTTCGGCGCTCGACGTTTCGATCCAGGGCCAGATCATCAACCTCCTGGAAGACCTGCAACGCCGCCTGGGCCTGACCTACCTGTTCATCGCGCACGATCTGGCGGTGGTGCGGCACATCTCGGACCGCGTGGCGGTGATGTATCTCGGCCGGATCATGGAGCTGGCCGACCGCGACACGATCTACAGTTCCCCCTTGCACCCCTACACCAAGGCGCTGCTCGATGCGGCACCGGTGCCCGATCCCACGGTCGAGCGCGCCCGCGCCCCGCGCACGCTGAAAGGGGAAATCCCGTCGCCGCTGAATCCGCCCACGGGCTGCGTGTTCCACACCCGCTGCCCGCTCGCGACCGAGGAATGCCGCGGGGCGGTGCCGGCGCTCCTGGAAAAGCAGGCGGGCCACGCCGCGGCCTGCATCAAGGTCTGAACGCAAGGCAACGATCGGCAGGGAATGCGGGAATGTACCTACCCGTTAAGGTGTTAGCATCTGGGAAGGTTCGCCTTGACGGGCGGACCGGTCCCTGTGTTCTTTCTTGGGTCGAGAACGCCCGGCCAAAAAAGGGCGGAATGCGGGCCGCCAGCGCGGCGAAAAATTTGGGAGGAAACCTGGCATGAATCGGATTCACATCGTCGCCGGGGCCGTGGCGGTCCTGGCCCTGGGCCTGACCGGCGCCGGCAACGCGCAGACGCCGAAGCGCGGCGGAACGCTCAATTTCGCCATCAGCGCCGAAACGCCGCACTACGACTGCCACGGCAGCGACACCTACGCGACGCTGCATTTCGCGGCGCCGTTCTACTCCACGCTGTTGCAGTTCGACCTGCCGAAATACCCGGCGGTCAAGGGCGACCTGGCGGAATCGTGGACCGTCTCGAAGGACCAGAAGACTTACACCTTCAAGCTGCACAAGAACGTCGCCTTCCACGACAACAAGCCGCTGACCTCGGCGGACGTGAAGGCGACCTACGATCGTCTGCGCAATCCGGCGCCGGGCGTCGTCAGCACGCGCAAGGCGACGTTCTCGGACATCGACACCATCGAGACGCCCGATCCGCAAACCGTCGTTTTCAAGCTGAAAGCGGTCAATCCGGCGATGCTGGAGACGTTCGCCAGCCCGTGGAACTGCATCTATCAGGCGGAGCGGATCACGGCCGATCCGCAATGGCCGAAAACGAACATCCTGGGCACGGGACCGTTCAAGTTCGTCGAGCACGTCAAGGGCAGCCATGTCGCGGGCGTGCGCAACGACAACTATTTCCGCAAGGGCTTGCCGCATCTCGACGGGTTCAAGGGCACGTTCTTCGCCCAGTCGGCGACGATGCTCAACGCGTTGCAGGGCGGGCAGGTGCTGGGCGAGTTCCGCACCGTCTCCTCGGCGGACCGCGACCGGCTGAAGCAGGCGATGGGCGACAAGATCCGGATCGAGGAGTCGAGCTGGACCCTGCACCTCACCGTCACCTTCAACACGACCAAGAAGCCGTTCGACGACGTGCGGGTGCGCCGCGCGCTCAACATGGCGATCGACCGCTGGGGCGGCGGCCAGGGCTTGGCGCGCACCTCGGCGCTGCGCCACGTCGGCGGGCTGATTCGCCCCGGCAGCCCCTACGCCATGGATCCGAAAGAGCTGGAGAAGCTGCCCGGCTTCCAGCGCGACATGGTGAAGGCCCGCGCGGAAGCCAAGAAGCTGCTGGCCGAGGCGGGCGTGCCGAACCTCAAGTTCGTGCTGCACAACCGTTCGATCGCCCAGCCCTACACGCCGGCAGGCGTATTCCTGGTCGACCAATGGCGGCAAATCGGCGTGACGGTCGAGAACAAGCAGCTCGAAACCTCGCCCTACTTGGCGGGGCTGGCGAATCGCCAATACGACGTCGGAATCGACTTCTCGAACCTGTTCATGGACGAGCCCACCCTGGGACTGGCGAAGTACGTTTCGTCCAGCCGCGCGCCGGAGCAGCGCTCGGGCTACAACGACCCCGAGCTCGACAAACTCTACGATCTGCAAGCGCATGAAGGCGACATGAAGAAGCGCATCGCGCTGATCCGCCAGTTCGAGCGGCGGGCGCTCGACGCGTCCTACCAAGTGCCGCTCCTGTGGTGGCACCGCATCGTCGCCACCAATACGGCGCTGATGGGCTGGGAGATGTCCCCCAGCCACAATCTCGGCGCGCAACTGGAGCGGGTGTGGATCAACCAATGACCGCACGCGGGCACGGCCGGTCGGCCGAAGCGGCGCCGTAGAAGCCGCGGGAGGCCGGCCGTGCTCGCCTATCTCGTCAACCGCCTGCTGCTGATCGTCCCGACGCTCTTGGGCGTCGCGGTGCTGATCTTCTTCATGCTGCGGGTGGTACCGGGCGACATCGTGGAGGTGAAGCTGCGCGGCGACGGCGGCAACCCCACGCAGGAAACCGTGGAGATGGAACGCAAGCGGCTGGGCCTGGACCGGCCGCTCCACGTCCAGTTCAAGGACTGGATGGTCGGCCTGGTGACGCTCGATCTCGGCATTTCGATGTGGACCGAGCGCCCGGTGACCGAGGAGATCGCGCTGCGCCTCGAGCTGTCGCTGCAAGTCGCCTTCATGGCCACCATCGTCGCGATTCTGATCGCCCTGCCGCTCGGCACGCTGTCGGCCCTGATGCGCGATACCTGGGTGGATTACGTCATCCGCGTCGTCACGATCGCGGGCCTGGCGGTGCCGTCGTTCTGGCTCGGCATGCTGACCATCGTCTCGCTGCTGTTCTTCTTCAACTGGCTGCCGCCGCTCACCTATACGCCGATCTACGTCGACCCGTGGAACAACATCGCGCAGCTGATCTGGCCGGCGGTTTCGGTCGGCTACCGCTACGCCGCGGTCACCGCGCGCATGATGCGCTCCTCGATCATTGAGGTGATGAACGAGGACTACATCCGCACGGCGCGCGCCAAGGGCGTGTTCGAGCGCTTCGTGATCATCCGCCACGCCATGCGCAACGCCATGCTGCCGGCGCTGACCGTGATCGGCCTGGAATTCGCGTTCCTGATCGGCGGCCTGGTGGTCACCGAGCAGGTGTTCAACCTAAACGGCATCGGCCGCCTGTTCGTGCAGGCGGTCAGCCGCAGCGACTTCACGCTGATCCAGGCGATGGTGATGCTCACCGCCGTGATCTTCGTGCTCTCGAACCTGGTGGTCGACCTGCTCTACGCGGTGTTCGACCCGCGCATCCGGTACAAGTGACATGACCGCCGGCGCCGCCCCGGTATCGATCGAGGTCCAGCACATCAAACGGCGCAGCCCGCTGGCCGCGTTCTGCCTGGCGCAGCCCCTGGGCGCGGCAAGCGGCGTGGCGATCGTCGTGATGGGCCTGGGCGCCTTGTTCGCGGAATACGCGGCGCCCTACGATCCGGTGGCGATCGACTTCGCCGGCATCCTGTCGCCGCCGAACTGGGCGCACTGGTTCGGCACCGACGCGTTCGGGCGCGACATCCTCTCGCGCGTGGTCTACGGCGCGCGCACGGCGCTGGCGATCGGGTTCCTGTCGGCGTTCCTGGGCTGTTCCGTGGGCGCGATCGTCGGCGTGGCCTCGGCCTACTACGGCGGGCGCACCGACATACTGGTCCAGCGCGTGATGGACGTGCTGCTGTCGTTCCCGATCATCGTGCTGGCGCTGGTGGTCGTCGCGATGCTGGGTCGGTTCATGGTGCTCGGCGTCGACGTCAACCTGATCCTGGCGATCGCCGTGCCCATGCTGCCGCGCGTGGCGCGCGTGGTGCGCTCCTCGGCGCTCACCATCCGCGAGCTGCCCTACATCGACGCGGTGCGGGTGCAGGGCTTCGGCCACGCGCGCATCATCTTCCGCCACATGGTGCCGAACGTGGTGGCGCCCTACCTCATCATGCTGACCGCCTCGATCGCGCAGGCGATCCTCTTGGAGGCGTCGCTGTCGTTCCTCGGCCTCGGCGTGGCCGAGCCCACGCCGTCCTGGGGCCTGATGCTCTCGGGCAACGCCTCCGACTTCTACCGTGAGGCGCCGTGGATGATCCTGTTCCCGGGCCTCGCGATCTCGGTCGCGGTGTTCGCCTTCAACCTGTTCGGCGACAGCTTGCGCGACTGGCTCGATCCCAAGTTCAAGGTCTGAATTGGAGATCCCGCAGTTCGGCCGCCGCTTGCCCGGCCGCCAATATCCGCCGCGCCCCGGCGCCTATGCCCTGGTGTTCAATGCAGCGGGCGAGATTCTGATCGTCGAGGAGCACGGTTTCTGGTGGCTGCCCGGCGGGGGCTTGGAGGCCGGCGAGGGCTTCGAGGCGGGTCTCAGGCGCGAAATGCTGGAGGAAACCGGCTACGCGGTGGAGATATTGCGCGAGGCCGGGCGGGCCAACGAGTACACGCAAGACCCGGTCAACATGCGCTTCCACAACAAGCACTGCGCGTTCTTCGAAGTGCGGCTGATGGGCAAGTCCAAGGGCCCCCAGATCGCGGACAACCATCCCCACTGGCTCACCGTCGCGGAGGCGCTGAAGAAGCTCTACGACAAAACCCACCGCTGGGCGGTCGAAAGGACGGCGAACGCGAGCCCGGGTTGAGAGGGCGTAAGCCCTCGCTCAGTACATGCTGATCAGCACGCTCTTGAGCGTCTTCATTTCTTCCAGGCAACGCCCCGTGCCCAGCGCGACGCAGCTGAGCGGGTCGTCGGCGATCGAGACCGGCAGGCCGGTGGCGTGGCGCAGCACCAGGTCGAGATTGCCGAGCAGCGCCCCGCCGCCGGTGAGCACGATCCCCTTGTCCACGATGTCGGCGGCGAGCTCGGGCGCGGTGTGCTCGAGCGCGACTTTGACCGCCTCGATGATCTGGCCCACGGGCTCGGCCAGGCTTTCCGCGATCTGCCGCTCGCTCAGCATCAGCTCGCGCGGCACGCCGTTCATCAGGTCGCGGCCCTTGATCTCCATGGTCTGGCCTTCGCCCTCCTGCGGCGGGCAGGCGGACCCGATCTCCTTCTTGATGCGCTCGGCCGAGGATTCGCCCACCAGCAGGTTATGGTTGCGGCGGATATAGGCGATGATCGCCTCGTCCATCTTGTCGCCGCCCACGCGCACGCTGCGCGAATAGACGATGCCGCCGAGCGAGAGCACCGCGACTTCGGTGGTGCCGCCGCCGATGTCGACCACCATCGAGCCGGTGGGCTCCGTCACCGGCAGGCCGGCGCCGATCGCCGCGGCCATCGGCTCCTCGATCAGGAACACGCGCCTGGCGCCCGCGGCCTCCGCCGATTCCTGGATCGCGCGGCGCTCCACCGCGGTCGAGCCCGAGGGCACGCAGATGATCACCTGGGGGCTGGCGAAGCTGCGGCGGTTGTGCACCTTGCGGATGAAATGCTTGATCATCTCCTCCGCCACCTCGAAGTCGGCGATCACGCCGTCGCGCAACGGGCGGATCGCCGTGATGTTGCCCGGCGTCTTGCCCAGCATCATCTTGGCTTCGTCGCCCACCGCCAGCACCTGGCGCTTGCCGGCCTTGGAGGTGTGGATCGCCACGACCGAGGGCTCGTTCAGCACGATGCCGCGGCCCTTCACGTAGACCAGCGTGTTGGCCGTGCCGAGGTCGATCGCCATATCGGCGGACAGCATGCCCAGGAGGCGCGAGAACATCAGTGCGGTTTCCCGTTGGTTGCTTCTTGTTGGGCGGCCCGCTCCTGGGTCCGCATGGGCGTTCGAAGGCCCCCCGCGGCGAGCGCGCCGCGGAGGGCCTTGCTCGATGGATTCGTAGCCCCGCTTCGGGGCCGTTTCAAGGCACGGCCGGTCGCATGGGCCTCAGGCCGTGAGCGCCGCGGGCGCCGTTTTCTCCCTTTTCGTCAACAGCTTGTTGAGGGCGTGGATGTAGGCGCGGGCCGAGGCCACCAGCGTGTCGGTGTCGGCGCCCTGGCCGTTGACGGTCTTGCCGCTTTCGGCCAGGCGCACCGTCACCTTGGCTTGCGCGTCGGTGCCTTCGGTCACGGCGTGGACCTGGTAGAGCTGAAGCTGCGCGTGGTGCGGCACCAGCTTCTTGATCGCGTTGAAGGTGGCGTCCACCGGTCCGTCGCCGCGCGCCTGCACGTTGTGGACCGTGCCGTCGATCTCGAGCTCCAAGTCCGCGAGCTGCGGCCCGCGCGAGCCGCACATCACCTGCAGCGAAACGAACTTCAGGCGCGCGTGGTCGCGCACCACCTCGTCCTCGACCAGCGCGACCAGATCGTCGTCGTAGACGTTCTTCTTCTTGTCGGCCAGATCCTTGAAGCGCTTGAAGGCGTCCTCCAGCGCGTTGTCGCCCAGCTCGAATCCCAGCTCCTTGAGCTTGGCGCGGAACGCATGGCGGCCGGAATGCTTGCCCATTACCAGGGTCGACCGGTTCAGGCCCACCGATTCCGGCGTCATGATCTCGTAGGTGCCGGCGTGCTTCAGCATGCCGTCCTGGTGGATGCCGGATTCGTGGGCGAAGGCGTTGGCGCCGACGATCGCCTTGTTCGGCTGCACCGCGAAGCCGGTGATGGTCGAAACCAGGTGCGAGGCCTTGGTGATGTGCTCGGTCCTGATGCCGGTGGCGTAGGGCATCCGGTCGTGGCGCGTGCGCAGCGCCATGACGATCTCCTCCAGCGCCGCGTTGCCCGCGCGCTCGCCCAGGCCGTTGATGGTGCATTCCACCTGCCGCGCCCCGGCGCCGACCGCGGCCAGCGAATT
>Ga0114930_10004017_pt1 | contig 12585 bp, 11 predicted proteins | sample AnhtaG_FD_87300 | JGI IMG/M metagenome (GOLD analysis project Ga0114930, IMG submission 87300) | Deep subsurface microbial communities from Anholt, Denmark to uncover new lineages of life (NeLLi) - Anholt_01485 metaG | ecosystem: Environmental > Aquatic > Marine > Oceanic > Sediment | place... | reverse complement strand
GGGAAAGGTGCTATACGAATCCTCGATATGATAAAAGAAGATATGTCTCTAAAAGAACGAATTATCGATGAAAATGATTTTATAAATGCGGAGATTCTTTATGTACTAAGATATGAACTATCACCTCATTTGATTGATGTATTTTGTCGACGAACAGAGATGTCACTTTGGATTCATCACCGAAGAGCTTCTGAAGCAGCAGAAAAAGTGGCGAGATTTATGCAAAAAGAATATTCTTGGGATAAAGAGACAAAAAATAAAGAAATTCAAACATATTTAGAATATATAAAAAAAACCGTTTCGTTTATACTCTGAGGATAAATTTTAGTTTTGCTTCATTATTTTCACAAATATGATGTAATTTAAAAATTGGACTAGATATAATATAAATACTTAATTAGTCATATTTAACATAATAACAAATTTAAATTAATTTAAAGAAGTGAAATTTATTGATATATCAATTTGATTTTACAAATAACTTTTTAAGACCTTTAGCAGAATTCGCAGGATTCTTTACGCTGGTTCTTGGGGCTATGTGGTTAATTTACGCGATTTACGAAACGAAAAGAAGAGGATCTGTAAAAAACAGAAAAGTAGAAGAATGGAATTTCGATGTTACTAAGTTCTTGAAATTCTTTACGTATTTTGGAATTGTAATAGGTATTTTAAGTATACTTAGTGGCGTTGGTGGGTTAATCTTAAACCAACCTCCAAGTGCTGCCTATCAATCCACTGGTGCAAGCATATTTACATCGGTTTTTCTTATCATTTTAGGGATCCTTACTCTATTAAAACCTTTAAATGATCTTCCGATTTCAAGCGTTATAGGAGTTCTCTTAGCTTCAGTTGTAGTTGTAGTCGCTGCATTCGCTATTCCAGATCAAGTCTTTGAACTCATTGCTGTGTTTATTGATCCAAGACTGCTCTTTGTGATTATATTTATTATAATCTTTGCTATTGTTGCTCTTACTGTTAAATTTTACATAGGAACTTTGATGGCAATTTCGAAAGCAATATCATGGCCAGTCTTAGCGTTCATAGTCGCCGCATTCTGTATATTACAAGGGTTCTTACTCTTGGTTATAGGTGTTTCAATAACAGGATTTTTTTAATCTAATTTTCTAATCTTTTTTATTATTATTTCTATATTCTTAAAAGAAGCTAAACCTTTGAGGGGATTTTCTATTAATTTCGCCCTTAATATCGTTACTTAAATCGTATTGGCAATTTGGACATATTTTTGAATCTGTTATATCAATTTTTGTGAACCTATAACCACTCCTACCCAAAATTAAGTGATTACAGTTTGGACAGTAAGTATTTCCTCCTTTTTCGTGACTTAAATTCCCGACATACACATAATTTATACCTTCTTTTTTGGCGATATTATACGCTCTGTCTAACGTTTCAAACGGCGTTCTTTTCATAGACGGTTGCTTAAAGTCAGGATGATAGGCAGAGAAGTGAGTGGGGGTGTCATTTCCAAGATTCTCAACAATCCATTTGGAGAGCGACTTAATTTCAGCATCATTATCGTTCAAATCAGGAATGATAAGATTAGTAATTTCTATATGAATCCCGCCTCTTTTAAATCTTTTTGCTGTATCCAATACAGGTTGTACTGATTTAACACCACAAATAGTTTTATAAAACTCGTCTGACATAGATTTAATATCTATATTGGCAGCGTCAATTCCAACTTCTATTAATTCTTTTGTAGCTTCTGGAGTAGAATAGCCGTTTGTTACCAAAATAGTTTTAATATTTTCTTGCTTTAGTAAATTTACGGTATCCAAAATCCATTCGTGCCAAATTAACGGTTCATTATATGTATAGGCTAGAGTAGTAGCACCGCTTTTTTTAACCAGTTCAACAAGTTGTTTTGGTAACATTTCTACTAAAGAAATTTCAGTCGGGTTTGCTTGGCTAATATTCCAATTTTGACAATTCTGGCATCGAAATGAACACCCTATAGATGCAATTGAATAAGCTGTAGCACCTGGCCAAAAATTATATAGGGGTTTTTTTTCAATCGGATCTAAACTCCCCCTAGAAATCATGGAACCATAAATCAGAGTGTACAATTCTCCATCATAATTTTTCCTAGTTCTACATATTCCTACCTTTTCTGGCAAAATAACACATTCGTTTGCGCAAACATGGCATTTTACTTTTTTATCTTCAAGAGAATCCCATAATCTTGCTTTAAATTTCATTTTTGTTTAACTCTTCATTTAGAAACTATCTAATTTCACTAATTAAATAATAGAAAAGGATTTTTATAATATTTACACATATAATTATTAATCTCTTAACCTTGTTTCCTTACTGTCGTTTATATTTCTTTCAAATAATTGCTAAAAAAACTTGATTGAGGAATTTTCTTTTAAAATATCAATAACTTAATTAAAATAATAATAAAGAGGATTGGTGTAATAGGCATATTTATTTTAAAGAAGACATAGAACTATCGCAAGAGGAATTAGAAGAAATTATCAGAGAGACTGAAGTTAAAATAAAAGATTTAGAAAAGTTTGGCAAAGCTTCAGAATACATTCAAGAGTTAAGTAATCTGGCAATTCTACAAATTGAAATCAAGCAGTATTCAGAATCGAAAAAGAATTTACATATTTGCTTAGAACACTTCAAAAAACAAAAAGATATGTTAGGACAAGCAGCTGTATATGGCATTTTGGGAACACTGCATTTCAGTAGTAGTGAATATGAGAAATCTATTGATTATTATAATAAAGCATATGATATTTATAAAAAATCGAATCAAATTGTGGAACAAATTACTTGTTTAAAAGGAATCGGGAATAATTTAATTAAGTTGAACCAAGTAGACGAAGCATGCGATACCTTTCTCGAATGTAGTGCTCTTTGTTCAGATAACAATGATATTTACAATTTATTAGATTGTTTAGGTAAACTAATTCAAATTTATGAAGAACAAAATAATTGGGATATTGTTTTTGAACTTTATAAGAAAACCCTTAAAGCCTTTGAAGAACTAAACGATATTAAGGGGATTATTATTGCATATTTCAATTTAGGTATTCTAAAAAGAAAAGAGAACAATTTTAACGAGGCGATTATTTATTTTAAAAAAGGGACAAATAAATCTATAGATTCAAATTATACAGAATTAATTTTAAAGGGATTAGGTTATGTTGGGGAGGTTTTAGTTTATCAAGGTGAGATGAATGAAGCAAAAGAAACATACATTAAAGCCTTGAGCATTGCTGAAGAAATAAAATCTAAAAATTCAATTCTTCAGATAAGAATCCTTTTAAATTCTTTAGGGTTAAGTGAAGAAGAAATAAACAAAGAGTTAACTACGTATCTGAACCGTAGAAAAAACTAACAAGAATGAATAAATAGGATAACAATCAAGTTTTAAATGAGTTATTAAAAAATTATAAATGAACGAATTTTCATTTTTAATTAAAAGAGCATAAATAAAACATCATTTTGTAATGAATAATTGTCCATTCTGTAAGGAGCCAATTGAAAGTTCTTGGACCTACTGCCGTAATTGTAATAAACCATTAATTACCAATATAGACGATGATCAAAATAAAAGATTATTTTCCCCTTATAATGGTGTTTCATATCATTCAAACGATTTCGAAGAAGAAGAAGAAGATTATTATGGTACCAACATTATTGAAGATGAATCTATTGACCAAGAACTAACTGAATTAGAAGATCAACTTACCGAGAGCGAGAAATTAGGAAAAGATATGGGAAATCTTTTATTGAAGAAAGCAAGTTTGTTTTATAAAAAGAGAGATTTTCCAAAAGCTTTAAAAAATTTAGAACTTGCTCTAGAAAACTTTCTTGATGAAAAAGATTTCTTAAATGTAATTATATGTCATAACGAGTTAGGTCTGATTCACGAGGAAACAGGATTTTTTGATCAAGCAATCTACCATTTTGATAGAGCTCTTAGTGTTTTAGAAGATCTTAACGATAATATTAAAAAAATCCAAGTTTTGAATAATTTAGGAAATGTGTATTATTTAATCAATGATCTAGAACACTCTTACAAGTATTATCAGGATGCATTAAATTTAGCTGAAGAGGAAAATTCTGATATAGACGCTATAAAGACTTCTAGTAATTTAGTTGAAGTTCTGCTTTCATTAAAAGACTTTGATCGCGTTAAGAAAATATTGAAAAAAAATTTAGAATTCTTTACTCAAAATAATGATGTATATGGGATTATCCAAACTCGTATTAAGTATGGAAAATTATATTATTATCTTGGCGAAGACTATTACGATCAGTCATACAATTGCTTAACAAGTGTAGTAGAGTTAATTGAGAAGATTAAAAATCTAATTTCTCTTTTTACGAAAAAAAAATTGGAATGGGAGTGTTATCTTTACTTAGGTCACTTAAATTCTTTATGGGATAATGATTTAGAAGCAGAAGATTATTTTTTGAAAAGTTTAGAAGCAGTGAGAACATTTAATGTTCAAGAAAATGTTAAAGAAGGAATAGTCTTAGAAGCGATCGCTAAGTTTTATTCTTTAAAAGGAGAGGATGGGAAAGCTATCGATTATTATAGCTATTCAAAAGATATATATCAAAAGTTTGGAGACAAGTTAAAAATAGGTGAAATGAAATATCATGTTGCTACAATTTTTCAAGATTACATTCAAAATGAGCAAAAAGCAATACTATATTATGAAGAAGCTTTAGAAATATTTGAAAGTTTAAATAAAGCAAAGATGGCTGCAGAAATTCTTAATAAATTAGGAGATATTTATGTTTCTAAGCAAATGTTTGAGCGAGCTTTAGGTAACTTTGAAAGAGCGAAAAAGTTTTATGCTGAAATAGAAGATGAATACAAAAAGAACATTGTATCTGAAAAAATAAACTCCTTGAAAGATACGGATTATGATGTTTCTAGTCTTTAGTTTTCCCACCTATTTTATCCATCATCCAATCTAATGATAGGATTGATTTTCCATTTTTCTGCCATAGAAAAAATAACACACCTAAAATGGCGATATAGAGTATTATGAATGGAAAAAACAGAAGTAATGTTGTTTTTTGATATAAAATCAATATGAATAAAAATTGAACGAAAAATATAGTTATTGAATGTCTCCCAAAAATATTTAAAATACGAAGAATTTTGCCATTCTTATGTAAAACATCTGAATAATAATAAAATATCGCAATAATTAGTAACGCTAATCCCATTAAAAAAAATAGATTAGAAGGGGTTCCTTTTAATAAAAATAATGGTAATCCGGGGATATATAATATATTATGAGCTTTTAAAATGGGAACTGCTTCTAAAAAGGGATACTTAGAAGGATTAAAATTATCTGCTCCTACTATTGGACCAATATCTATAAATGGAAGTAACAGCCCACATATTAATAAAACTAAACTATATTTTATAATGGACTCAGTTGAGTGCAGATTTGCCTTGTTTGAATTTAAAGTGACAGATTCGAAAATAAATTCACCGAAAACAGTAGAGAAAAAAGAGATTGAAGCAAAAGGTAGCAAAGAATAATTAGGAAAGGGAGAAACAACAATGAAATGTATTACTTCTATAATTACATTTGTATCTTTTCCGATAAATAATAATTCTCGAATTCCATATGTTAAAAAAATTATGCTTAAACCGATTACAAGTCTTGCCCATCTTACCAATTTATATGCTAAAAAACAAAAAATTTGAGAGAATCCTAAAAAGACTAGAATGTTCCAACCCCATAGATTTATGGGAAACGCTAAACTCGGGTTCAATATTATGTTATATAAACTTCCTAACAAAATTAGGAAAAGAGCCTGTTTTAAGATTTTATTTCGATTCTTTTTTTCATGATAGGTTCCCATTTTTTTATTTAAAGTGAAGGAAATTGAGAAAGACACTACAAAAATATATAAAGATGGGCCTATAACTTCCAAAATAACAATAATAAGACCGTAAATATCTTTTAATTCGTCTCCGAAAATTAACCAATAGTTTATAGAATTTGAAAGAAGAACTATTAATATTGAAAACCCCTTTACGCTTTCAATACTTTTTAGCTTTACCGTTTACAAATCACCTTTCTCATTTATAAATTATTGATTTTATTATAATAGGCATAAATAGGAAGTTCTACGAGTTGGTATAAAGATCTTCACTTTCGTACGTTTTTCTAGCAAATTCTTCAAATCCAATTGATTTAATGAAATTATGAGACACTTTATTATCTTTGAAAACTTCACACCTGAGTTCTTTTACACCGTGTTTTTTAAAATAATTCCATGCGGCCATTCCTATTACCGTCCCAAGCCCTTTCCGTTGGAAACGGGGTATAACCCCAAGTCCCGCAATTATTCCATATTCTTTGTTTGGACCTTCATAATCAAGTATTACAAAAGCAGCATCAGGTCCGTATGCTTTAGCAACCAAAATTAATGTTTCTGGATACTTATAAATTATTTTTAAAGAGTTAGCTGAAATTGGCGAGTAGGGTGTATTTGAGGTCATCCAGCTTCTATTATATAGAGCAACAACACTCTCTAAATCCTCTAATTTCGCCTCTCTAATTTTCGCTCGAAGAATATTCCGTTTTACCTTCTCCGTTATCTTGCTTTCAAATTCGGGTGTAATTTTATCAACGGGTAACTTCATTTGAATGTACTCTAACCCCTTTGTAAGTAGCTCATTCTCAATATCGCCTTCTGTTCTGTCTCTTCTTTCAAACACTAGAAAAAAGCTGCGAATTAATCTTTTCTTTATACTTATTCTTGATTCCGTCATAGTTGTGTATAAAAATTCAGTTAACCAACTAGTTATATTAAATGATCGGAAAATAAAAGGTTTTATAGAACAATAATTCTATAACTCAAAATCCTCTTTACGATAAATTTTTTTTCCAAATTCTTCGAAATTTAAACCCTTAATAAATTTATGAGATTTTTGATTATCTTTATAAACTTCACATCTTAATTCCTTTAAACCTTTCTCTTTAAAGTAATTCCAAGCAGCTAACCCTAAAATCGTACCTAAACCTTTACCCTGGAATCGAGGTAATACGCCTAGTCCTGCAATTACACCGTATTCTTTATTATCGCCTTCAAAATCTAAAATCACAAATCCTCCATCGATGTCGTAAACCTTTGCTACAAGGAAAACGGTTTCTGGATCGTTAAAAATTTTTTTAAGAGTATCTCTCTCTATCGGTCTAAATGGAGTGTTGGAAGTTAACCAAGCTCTATTATAGATGTTTTTAATGCTAGTGAGATCTCCTTCTGTTGCTTCACGAATCCTCGCATGAAAAATTTTATGTTCAATTTTTTCCTTTAGGGAATTCTCAAATTCTTTAGTAATTTTGTTAACCGGTAATCTCATTTGGAGATAAACCATTCCCTCATCAAGAATCTCTTGCTGAAGTTTGCTAACTTCGCCCTTTTTGCTATCTTCTTCAATATGCAAAAAATAAGTTCTTAAGGCTTTTTTTTTCAAATTGAATTTCTTTTTTAAGTCTAACTTTTTTGCACACATCTTCTTTTAAAGAAATACTAGCGAGGCAGTATCGAATCTAACTTGTTTCTTATTTCTTCTTCTATGTGATTGTTAATAATAGCTCTATTTCTTAAAATGGAAATCCCTTGCTGAATTTTCTTGTTTAAACTTGAATCATCTAGAATATTTCTATTTTCGCATGAAAATTCAAAGTTCGATCTCAAGGCCATATCTTCTTCAATTCTTTCATTAACAGCCTGTTTTAAGTTGAGCATAGCTCCAGAAATTTCTTGATATAGGTTGTTCGGATCGTTAGTAATAAATCCTGGGAAAATTGAAAACATTTTTTCTTCCATTTTTTTCTCGTTTTCAACAAACATAACATATAATGGCATATAAATCCAAACTATTGGCCGAGAAAACAATTCAGATTGATTATCAGCTAACGACCAAGATACTAAATTTTGAGCTTCTTGCAGACAATTTCCATTTTTAGTTTGTACAATATTTTTTATCTGGGAATATAAATCCTCGATCTTGTTTTGGAGATCTCTAATTTCTGAGATTTTTACTTGTTTTTCTTCTTCAAAAGCAGATAAATTTTTATCCCTATCTTGAAGTTTCATGTCTAATGAGGATTTGAATTCTTCTAACTTTTTTTCAGCTTCGATGTTAATTTCAAAAGCGCGTTCTTTCAATTCCATATATTTCTGAGTTAAAGAGGTAATTGAACTAACAAAATTGTTCCCTTCGTCTATTAAATATTTAAATTGGTTTTCAAAAGGATTAGTGAGATCTTTAAAAACCTTACCTTTCAGTATTTCTGTATGTGTAAAGCTTTTATTTTTTTTAATTATATCTTCTAACTGTCTTTCTGCTGTTTTAAATAAAACAGAAATATTTTCAATTATTCTTCTTTTCTCAGCAACTTTCCATTGGTCAATTTTATCTCTTTCTAAAGCGAACTTATCTTTAATTTGACCTGAGTCAATTAACTGGGATGTTTTAGTAATCTGAGAAGAGAAACGAGAGTTTATATCTTTTAATTGAACATTAACTTCAATTAGCCATTTATCTACTTCTTTGCTAATTAATTCAATCTGAGTGTTCCACCTTAAAGAATTACCTTTCATATAATCAATTGAGTTTCGATATTTATCTGCGATTCCTAAAGCCTGCTCAGTTGTAAAATTAGTTTCTAAAGGCATATAACCAGCGACAGGTTTATATTCAGTAAATGGTAATAACTTTAATAGAGTTTGAAGGAATTCTGGATTAATTAAGGACTTAATTTTTAGCTTCTGAAATTCAGATTCTTCGCTTTCACCTATTGATTCTGCTTGACTATCTGAATATTTCAAAACTTCAATAATTTTCTGTAGCTGTTCAATCTGCGTTCGATTCTCTACATTTCTTAAAAGGTGCCCGATTAAAGGTTGTCGAGGTGGATTAGAAAGCTTACCTTTTTTCGAAAAAACATTTAACCCATCTAAGATTATATGTGTGCTAATAACACCTTGAACACAAAGAAAGGGCCATAATAGTTTAGAAAAGGATAAAACTTTCTCACCTGGTTTTACATTTTTTGTTAATAAATAAAATGCTAACGCTAATTCATCAAATTCATTAATTGGGGGTATAGATTGAGGTGTGTTAAATAGGGGTAATATATATTGATTGCCATGGATTGACATAAAATGAACTCTTCTGATTTAAATTTAATTATTTAATCTTGTTTAAAGATATCTAATTAATTAATACTATAAATTTTATTTAAAATTATTTTTTAAAATAATGATTAAAAGAAAAATTAGAAATTTATCTAAGTTGTTCGTAATTGTTAGCAATTACTATTATTAACAAGGATAGTAAGATTAATAGAGGGGGTAAAATAGCTCTTACATGAAGAAATCCAAAAGTTTCAAGCAACCCTTGAGCTGCTCTTCCAGCAAAATAGATAAAGAAACCTATCGCGTTTAAGGCGTAAGAACGTCTCAAAACACCAAATGTTTTCAGCGCTAAATAAACGAACAGAAATGGAATGACGAGTACCATTAAAGGGAATAGAATAAGGTTAAGGACAAATCTGCCTGCGGGGTATTCAAAAATCATTATTAATTCAATGGATAGGCTGTATTTAACCTTTAAATCAGGATCCATAAAAAGGGCATCAGGTAATAATAAAGCAAGAATGCTAACAATTATAGGGATTACAATCAAACAGATTTTAAGTAATATTCTAATATTATTGTTTTTTAAAATTTTTGCCTTGTTCTCACTCTTTTCTGAGATGTCAGATATAGGCGGAAAAATTAAAGTGCCAAAAACACCCATTAAACACGCAATTCCCATCCAGGTAGAAAAGGTAGCTAATCGATACAGTAGCATCATTAACCCTACCAACTCTAAATTGCTCATCGTACCATACAGTTCGGGAGCGTAAAAATAGTAAACAATAAAAAAACCTCTCCCAACGGCTAAAAATAAGAATAATATCGAAAAATAAAGCCAATAGTATTTTTTAGAAACTCTAAATCTCATTAAAAGGAAGTATGCAAATATTAGAAAATAAAAGCCAACTATTGCATAATAAAGACCGGATTCAATACCATCCCATATGTCAAAATCGTTAAAAGGAACTTGAAAAATCATAATAGATCAGAGATTAATTTTATTATACTAATTAATTTGAATTTAAAACTTAAAATTATAATATATTTATTATATAAAAATCTATTTTATAAAATTTGAATCTCTTTATTGATTACAACCTTTAATCTAATGAATAATCTTAAAATACAAATATTAACGATGATTCTAATAACTAATAATGTGAAGATTTGATAAAAATGAAGATTGAGGATAAAATTGAGACTTTTAATTCATTACTACGACGTCGTGGATTTATTTGGGGCCCTTCTCCAGAGATATATGGGGGCTTAGCGGGGTTTTATTCATACGGTCCAGCGGGCAAAGCTTTGAAAAACAATATCCTCTCGATGTACAGATGTGAGCTTAGAGCTTATGGGTTTTATGAAGTTGAGTGTCCCGAAATTTTACCTAAAATAGTATGGGAAGCTTCAGGACATTTGGAACGATTTACCGATCCCGTTTTTCGATGTAAAAAATGCGAAACAATGGTAAGAGCAGATAAGTTTCTTCAAGAACAATTACCAAATGAATCAATTGACGGACTATCATTCGACGAAATGGATAAATTACTACAGCTACATCGATTTAAATGTCCAAAATGCGATATTCCTTTTGAAAAGATCGAAGAATACAATTTAATGCTGAAAACTTCTGTTGGGAATGGTGTAACCGCTTATTTACGCCCAGAAACCGCAACCACAACGTACCTCTTGTTTAATCGTTTAAATCAAGATGTCCGGAGACAATATCCAATAAAAGTTTTTCAATATGGAAAAGCTTTCAGAAATGAAATATCACCTAGACAATTAGTTCTTCGAATGAGAGCCTTTGATCAATTTGAAATTCAATTATTTATTGGAAAGGAGCAAGAATTGAACTTCGACGAATTTGATGAAGTTAGTCACAATAAACTACCATTATTGGATTGGAAATCTCAAGAAAATCAAATTATAGTCCCTAATAAAATTTCTCTAAAAGAAGCAGTAAATAATGGGATTCTTAAAAAACCAGCTTTTGCGTATTGCGTCTTTCTAGGATATCATTTGACGTCAAAATTGGGATTTCCTGAAGAAACAATTAGATTAAGACAACATTCTCCTCATGAAATGGCCCATTATGCTGACGATGCCTGGGATTTAGAAATAAACACTAAACAGTTTGGGTGGGTTGAAATTTGCGGGATTCACGATAGGACAGACTACGATTTAAAACGACACGGAGAATTTTCAAATCAAAATTTTAAAATTCCAATGGGAACTGATTCAGACTCAAAAGAAATCCCCCAAATACTTGAAATTGCATTTGGTCTTGATAGAATCATCTATACACTTCTAGAAACTACTTTTAATGTAGTGGATGAACGAATAGTCTTAAACTTACCTCCTCAACTTGCCCCTAACCTCGTTGCGGTATTTCCTTTAGTGAAAAATAAAGAAAATATCTTAAAACTAGCGAAAAAAGTACATAAATTATTATTAGAACATAGAATAACTTCCTTTTTTGACTCTACGGGATCAATAGGTAAGAGGTATAGAAGACAAGACGAGTTAGGGACTCCATATTGCATTACAATAGATTATGATTCTTTAGATGATAATACGGTCACTATTAGATATAGAGACACAATGGAACAAAAGAGAGTATTAATTTCAGAAATTTTAAGCTATATTGATAAAAAATAATAAAAATAAAAGTCAAAATATCCTTGAACAACAGAGATTTTCAGAAAAAAATTTTAAAGAGAAGAACATTTTTCTAAAAAATATATAAAATATTAAAAAATAATTTAAATTGTATAGATTTATTATGAAATTTATTAACATTTTTACCTCAAGATTGAAAGGAAAAAGGAGAAATAGAAATATTAAACATATAATCTGTCTATTCTTTCTTTTTCTGTTTATTTTTAATGTTTTCTATTTTAACGATAATATTTTTCAAGATTTCAATAATGAAAACGAGATTTTCTCTCTTCATAATGACAATTTTGATTTCACTGATATTAATCTAGCAGCAGGTCCAGAAATTTTTGTAGATCCTTTTAAGATTAACTTTGAAAAAATTTGGAATTTTTTCAGTTCAAAATATGAATCCGATTTAGATATGGATATAGAAACATATTATCGAATAGGTAATAATCTAGGGGTTGTAACTGACGATAAAGTTTACTCCGTTGATAATTTACTGCTATATAAAACCCTATTGAAAGATGAAACAGATGCATTTGAGACTTATGATTCCTATTTGAAGTTAAGAGCCTCACCTTTATAGTATCAAAATAGTATTGATCAGAATGAATATGGATTCGTGAGTTCAGTTGATAACACGACAGGGCAAGTATTTGACGATACTCGATATTTAATTGATAATTTAACGCCTATATTTCTGTTAATTGATAACATCGGTACCGAAATTAACAGTTTTAGCATTAATTCTAAATATCC
>Ga0114930_10004016_pt1 | contig 12585 bp, 10 predicted proteins | sample AnhtaG_FD_87300 | JGI IMG/M metagenome (GOLD analysis project Ga0114930, IMG submission 87300) | Deep subsurface microbial communities from Anholt, Denmark to uncover new lineages of life (NeLLi) - Anholt_01485 metaG | ecosystem: Environmental > Aquatic > Marine > Oceanic > Sediment | place... | reverse complement strand
TCACTGGGTTTCCCACTTCGGCGCGTGTGTCCCACTCCTCCTCCCCCTCCTGCACGTGGACGATGTCCCCGTCGGTGATGAGCTCTCCTTCCTTAGAAGAGAGCGTTCCGTACTGACGACGAATCTCCTCCAAGGCCGCCTGCACGCTGTCGTCAGTGACCTCCAACGTTGGTCTCACTGTTAGCTCAATTCCTCGGTAGACTGGAAGGTCAAACTGAGGGAGAACGGAGAAACTCGCCTCGAACACGAACGGCTCACTCTCCTCGAAGGAGACTCTCTTCACCTGCGGGGGCGTAACCGGGTGGAGGCTCAGTTCGGACAGAGCCTTGGGGAGGTGTTCTTCCGTGAGTTCCTTCTGTGCCTCTTCGAGGAACATCTCGCGACCGAAGCGCGAGTCGAGGAGGCTTCGTGGCACGTGGCCTTTGCGGAAACCGGGGATCTCCACCTCCCGACCGTAGCGGCTATAGATCGTATCAATTCCATTTCGCACGATCGGTGGCTCCACGGTCACCTGCAGAGTGACCTCAGTGGCCGAGCGTTCCTTGATCTCGTAGTTAATACCGTTGCTTGTCACGAAAAACCCCTCCATATCCTTCTTTCTTTGCTGCCAGAGATTATACGAGTGGACTGACCCTCAAGCAAGACAGTATTGAGAATAGGTCCGGGAGTTCTTAAATTCCGACGATTAGTCGCCAGTAGTTGCCGAGGAGCCCGTTCCAGATTCCACCCATCAGGCCAAAGAGGGCGCCGAGTCCTCCGAGGAAGATAAACGCAATAAGGATCAGAAACCCATACCGTTCGAGGAGGATCATCACCCGTCGTCCTTCCGAGGGAAGGAAGTAGGTGAGGACTCGCGACCCGTCGAGCGGCGGGATGGGAATCATGTTGAACACAGCAAGAACGATATTGAAAATGACGAAGATCCCCATAAGGAAGAAGATAGCCCGCATGAGATCTGCGGTGAAGGTCCCGCTTGAGAAGAAGAAGGGGTCTGGAAATGCGAGGAGCAGGAGCCGACCAACTGCCGTAGCTCCGAGGGCCAACGCAAGATTTGTTGCCGGACCGGCAATAGCCACATAGAGCATTCCCTTAAATGGGTTGCGAAAGTAGTTGGGGTTTATAGGGACAGGTTTCGCCCAACCAAAGAGAAAGGGAGAGCGCAGAACCACCAGAACAAGCGGCACGAGGACTGTCCCGATCGGATCGATGTGCGCCAGCGGGTTCAGAGTCAACCTTCCGCGTGCCTTAGCGGTGGGATCGCCGAGCCGATAAGCGACGTAGCCGTGCGAGACCTCGTGGAGGACAATGGCGGTGAACACGGCAACAAGCGAAAGGACTATCTCCAGGATATGTGCGATGTTCATGGCTCCTTCTTCCCCTCGCTTGGATTCACGGTGAGTGTATCCTCCTGGGTGAGTATTACCAGACCAAGGGGGGCTCCTCTTGGCTTGCGCACGTATTTAACTGGGGTATGGCTCACCTCGACACGTGTTTCCCCTTTCATCTTGGAGAACCTGGCAGCGAGAAGGGCTGCCTCCTTGATCACGGCCTGTGGAATCTGTTGCTTCTCGCGATGGCGGATGATGACGTGTGAGCCGGGGACTCCTTTGACGTGCAACCACAGGTCTTCCGGGTGCGCCTTTCGCAGGAGGGATTCGTTTTGGAGAGCGTTCTTCCCTACCTCTACCGTATAGCCAAGGATGGAGAAGATGCGGGGCGCAGTCGGGGGTGAAGTTTTTTTTCGCGTCCTTTGGGTTGAGACAAGAGAGAGTAAGTTATCACTCAATCCCTCACCGTTATCGAGGGCCTTAACCCCTTCTCGTAACCGCGCAAGCTCCCTTTCCAACCGGTGCAGGCGTCGGGTGACAATCGGGTGTCCCCGACGAAGCCGTTTGGCTCGCTCATACAGGGCCTGTGCGTTCTCGATTGGGTTCAACCGTGGGTTGAGTGGAATTACGATCTTCTCCTCACTTACTGGGTCAAGGAGGGCCGCCTCGCGCATCCGGCGGGTGAGAGAACTCTGGTGGATCATAATCAGGTCGGCGTGATATCGAAGTCGCTCCTCAAATTCCGCATCAGCGAGCCACTCCTTGAGCTTCTTCACGGTCCGTTTTCGCTTAGCGATCGCGCGCAAGAGCCCCTCTCGAAACGGCTTCTGTGCCCCATCACTCTGTGTCGCCTCGCGCTTTTCTCCCCACTCTGTGTCGAGCGCGTCGGAGAAACTGGGGTATTGTTCGCCAGGAGGAATGAGCGGGAAGAACGCGGCCCGATTCGACACTCGATCGACCTCTGCTTGCGGGTCCTCCACCCGTCTTAGGAGGAACGACAAACTCTCCAGGATCCCCTCTGTCAGCGATCCATCGGAGCGAGCCTGTGCTCGCGCGACAATCGCCTCCGCCGTCCTGCGCCCGATTCCGTCGATGCGATGCACCAAGGCACGAACCGGCTCCTCTTGATCAAAGGCCTCTTCGAGAAGCGCACAATTCATCTTTGACGGATCGATCTTATCCTGCGGGGGGAGCGGCTGATAGATCTCTCCAGGGGCCACACGAGGCCCAGTTCGAAGCGCCGCGAGAACTCGATCGCCCCGCAGGAGGAGCAGGTTTCCTCGCATTCCAAGAAGCTCCACAACCAGGAGGAATGTTTCTTCCTCCTCCGCCCGACGACGTTCTACTTTCAGGGTGACGACCCGGTCCCACCCCGATTGCTCGATACTGACGATCTTCCCGCCACGCACGTGTTTCCGCAGGAGCATCACAAACGGCGAAGGAATCACAGGATAGGGAAGCTCAAGCTGCGTCAGGTGAAAGGCCGCTTCTCTCGGGGAGACAAGGAGGCGGATGACCCTGCCCGCAAACAGATGTAGGACAAACGTCTCCTGTTCCGGCTGGTAGATGGTCCGAATGACCCCTCCAACGACCGCCTTCTCTATCTCGGTGAGCGAGGCTGCAATCGCCAATCCGTCCATATCCTCTCCAGTTGATTGATCGAAGTAAGACCGCTATAATCGCCATTATACCGCCGGCGTAGCTCAGTGGTAGAGCAACGGTTTCGTAAACCGTAGGTCGGAGGTTCAACCCCTCTCGCCGGCTTTTTGCTCTTTACTATCAGGATCAGTCCTTTGAGGATCCTACGCTTGGCAAAGACGGTATAACTATCTATCACGCACGTCCTGGAGTGAAACGCAAATTATCTTAGAAAGCAAGTCAGGAGCGTCTCCTTTTACTGTTCCTCTTCCTACAACCCCGACGTTGGCTCGCCTGATCAGGCCTTTCGGCCCTACGACCCCACAAAAGTGGTGACCGGCTTCTCCTTCCAGGTGGTCAAGTGAGGTTCTCACTTGATCTCTGTGATGGCATGATAAATTAAACCTGATCGGCTAGTTAAGGATTTTTAAAAAGGGGTGAGGAAACGTGGATGATATTGTAAAAATAGGAATTATCTCTGCTGTTATGGCAGCCCTGCTCCTGGGTGGCCTTGCACTTAGATACACAACCGTAGCGCCAGAAGTCACAGAGGTCGCAGAAACCACGGAAATAAACGTACTTCCTCCAAAGTCGCTGGAGATGTTGGACCCAGTCTATTCGGAGAAGGCAGTCTACCAAGACGACACTATCCGCATATCTTTTGACGCCGCTTATACGGCTGACGGCGTGGAGAGCAAGCTGCCTTTCTGGCTACACAACGCCTCAGACGATGTCGTTACCATCCTATGGAATCTTTGCTCAATACAGCTCCCCAGTGCAAATACGGTCAACATCGTCCATGAAGAGCAGCTAAGCTTATTCGGGCCGCTGGCCTCCCCACCCATCTCGATTGCTCCGGGTGGTGATTTGTTCGACGCGGTGTTCCCGCTATCAGAGGTTGATTGGACCGACGATGGTTGGTCTGTCTCCTCCAATGTGCTTGACCAGGGACCGTTCTTGTTTGTGTTGGCGTTAGAAGCCAGTGACCCATATTGCACTGAACATCAGATAAAGTATTACACTTTTAGGTTTATTATTAGGTAGGAAGCGCCATCCAAGGTTTTATAGAATGTCCACACAGGCTGTCGGTGAGGGAAGATTATAAGAGCTAGAACCCCGTCATAGAGACGAGACTCCGGAAGGGCACCTCGTCCTTTTTACAATGAGGAAAGGGGTTAATTTTGCGCGTTTCTCTCCTAGCGATAAGAATGTATAATGCAATAAAGATCTTAAGGAGGTAACCACATGGCTAGAAAGGAAATCTTCGACAAAATCTCCATCTACATCCCACAGACAAAGAAGGATCAGAAACCCGTCGAGCGGCTGATTCACCTGAGCAGGAAACGCGATCGGTCGATCAACTACCTGGTTGTTGACGCGATTCTTGACTATCTCAAGCGGGAAGAAAAGAAGTAGATTAACTTAAGACGCAGTCTTCAAGCTTAAGAAAGCTGATCTACGAACGCTGGCCCTTGTGACGTACCTCCAAGCCAAAGCGATGAACATCGCGGTGTGGTGGAGTATGGCAAAGGTTTCACATCCTTTACTTGCGCCACGAGCGTTTGAAAGTTTTTTAAGCTCAGCGTAGAGTCATTCATTTAAGGAATCCCTGGTTCTAGACTCAAATAGCTTGAATCAAAACCTTCCTTAGATTCATGTCACAACCCCGAGGGATCGAAAAGCGGCGTTTCGACGCTCCACTTAAAAACCCATCGTAGTTCAGCGGAATGTGGCGCAGGCGGTAGCACATCCTGGTTAAGATCTCCTGTCCAATTGGATCCAAGAAGTAGCCTTCAGAACGTAAGTGCGGTTGAAATCGTGGCCCTTTGCCTCTAGAATGATCAATAAAGCAGGAGGGGTGGGTGAGCGGTCTAAGCCGCTAGTTTGGAGAACTGGTGTACCTTCGGGTACCGCGGGTTCGAATCCCGCCCCCTCCGGAAACGCCTGTGCTAGGTGGGGGGCTAGCGGTCCCCTCCATCCATAACCCGCTATAGTGGAGCCGAAGGGTTCCCGGCGGGGGAAGGCGGTAGGGTCCGTTCTCGGGCAAGCGGTGTTGAGGGTCGAGCCCTCTGCGGCGCATGCTTGTGAACCCCGTCAGGCCCGGAAGGGAGCAGCGGTAAGCGAGCCTCTGCGGGTGTTAGAGAATAACTTGGCCTGAGCTGGCTGCCCGTGAAGCGCCTGGTGTCTTCTCACAACGGGACCATGCACAGGCGCAAAATCATGGGACTACTCATCCCAGGAATGGATGACTCTCGTCCTCCCCCTCCTTCTCTTTACCTCGTGATCTAGCAAAAGCAGTCGTTCGATCGGTGCTCGTTATGCTATCATCCAGTGCGGAGGTGAATATGCGCACGTTTCTGTGCATCCCGATTGACACTCCCCTGCGCGAAGCACTCTCTAACCTCTCCGAGGAACTTCGCTCATTAGTGCGGGTTCAGGCCTCGTGGGTCAAAGCAGAGAACTTCCACGTGACGCTGCGCTTCCTGGGGGAGATTGATCCCATGCTGACAATCGAGCTTCAGCAGCTCTGCCGCGTAGTCACCAAACGGATCCAACCTTTTAACCTTTCGATAGACCGGCTGGGGATGTTTCCTTCACCGGAGCGCCCGCGGGTTCTATGGGCCGGTGGCGAGGCTCCTTCGACCTTCCGCGATCTTGCCTCCTCCCTCAACCACGAACTGGTGAGGATCGGCTTTCCCAAAGAACGAAAGGCCACCATATCACACATTACCCTGGCGAGGATCAAGGGAAGGGCTGACCGGTCGATCGGGGAGGCAATCCGCTCCCTGGGGAAGCTTCCGGGATGGACCCTGCATGCTGACCGACTCATACTGATGGAGAGCCGCCTCACCGCACATGGAGCAGCCTATACCCCACTGTTTACGCAACGATTTGGTGATGCCGCTGCCTGCGGTACCGACGCGAGTGGGGGTGCAAATGATCATGCCATTTGAATACCTTGACCATACTGCTGATGTGTGCCTGCGTGGGACCGGGGAGACGGTCGAGGAGGCGTTCTGTGAGGCGGCGCGAGCGCTGTTCAACTTGATGATCGACCTGGAGCAGGTCGCACCGAAGCGATCACAGCGGGTCTCCTTATTCGCGGAACGACTCGAACTCCTCCTTGTGGAGTGGCTGTCCGAGTTGTTGGTCCAAAAGGACCTCACTGACCTTTTCCTATCGAGATTTCATGTTGATATCCGGCAAGGCAAGGATGGGTTCCACCTTGAAGGAGAAGGGTGGGGGGAACCGCTTGATCCGCCCAGGCACCGCGTGAAGCTTGAGGTCAAAGGGGTAACTTATTCCGGGCTTCACGTCGCTCATAAAGGGAAAATTTGGATCGCCCAGTGTGTAGTCGATATCTGAAGGAGGAACGATGAGCGAGGAATTCACCTTGAAGAGAATCTCACAGTCGGAATGGCTCCTTGAAAAAAGCGGAGAGATGCGGGTCCCCGGACGGATATTCGCCGATATTCAAACGATCGAACAGCTACAAACTGACGTAGCGGAAAAAAAGGAGTGGAACGCGCTGCGGCAGGTGCGCGATGTCGCCTGCCTCCCTGGAATCGTGACCGCAGCCCTCGCCCTCCCTGACGTCCACCCAGGTTATGGATTCCCCATCGGTGGAGTGGGGGCGTTCGACCTCAAGGAGGGGGTCGTCGTGGTCGGTGGAGTCGGCTTCGATATCAACTGCGGGGTCAGACTTCTCTCCACCCCGCTCCATAAGGAAGACTTAAGCGACGTCCTTTCCGAGCTCGCTGATGACCTCTATCGCACTGTCCCCGCCGGACTTGGCTCGGAGGGGAAGCTCCGCCTCACACTCGATGAGATCGACCAACTCCTTCGGGAAGGAGCGCGCTATGTCGTTAAGCGGGGCTATGGGGTGGAGGAAGACCTGGTCCACATTGAGGAGGAGGGGCAAATCCCTGGGGCTGATCCGACCGTGGTCAGTCGGCTTGCCAAGCAACGCCAGTTTCGCCAAGTGGGGACCCTTGGCTCGGGAAATCACTACCTGGAGGTGCAGACGGTGGTACGAATCATCGATCCAGAGGCTGCAGCGGCCTATGGCCTCGAGGAGGGACAGGTCGTCACCTCCATCCACACTGGCTCGCGCGCCCTCGGCCATCAGATCTGCCAGGACTACTTAAAGGAGATGGAGCAAGCAAGCCGCCGGTATCAGATCCCGATTCGGTCAAAGGAGCTTGTCTGCGCCCCGATCTTAAGTGATGAAGGAAAACGTTACCTGAGCGCTGTGGCCTGTGGGTCAAACTGTGCCTTCGCTAACCGACAGATGATCGCCCATCTCGTCCGTTCATCGTTTGCTCGCATCCTCAGCCTGGCAGAAGAGAAAGTGCGCACCGTCTATGACATTGGGCACAACAACGTTAAGGTTGAGCACCACCTCGTTGATGGAACGACGTGTGAGCTTCTTGTCCACCGCAAAGGGTCGACGCGGGCGTTCGGCCCGGGACGAAAAGAGTCCCCACCTGACTATCGAGCTGTTGGTCACCCAACTCTCGTCGGCGGCACGATGGGAACCGCCTCCTACGTCATGCGGGGGACAAACCTTGGGATGGAGAAGGCGTTTGGCAGTGGAATCCATGGAGCAGGGCGGGCTCTGTCACGCAGGAAAGCGGCCAAGAAATACTGGGGAAAGGATGTGAAGTCGGCGATGGCTGCAGATGGAATCATTCTGCGTGCGCATAGTCTCCGTGGGGTTGCTGAGGAGGCGCCGGGCGCTTACAAAGACGTTGAGCGCGTGGTCCACGCTGCAACCGATGCGGGGATCAACCAACCGGTGGCGTGCCTCCGTCCCCTTCTCGTGATCAAGGGGTAAACAAGCTGCGGGAAAAAGCGCGCGAATGATGGATGATCACCCGTGCTAGCTTGCTGGGATCGTGCTTCACGGTCGGTTTTCCCTCTAGCTCGATCGTCCCCACGAGGTCAGCGCGGATTACCTCCATCCCGTATTGGTTCTCTTCTCCCAGGTCATCTTCCACCGGCTCGGCTGCCTCCTCGAGGTAGCCGACAAGGAGATCCTTATCAGGGAGGGAAGTATTGACGATGACACTGTCAAAGCAGTGAAGGTCGATGTACTCATCGAGGGTGTGCAAGTGATCGCGGAGGGTATAGCCCTCGGTCTCTCCTGGTTGTGTCATCAGGTTCGCTACGAGGATCTTCTCCGCAGCCGCCTCCTCGATCGCCGCGGCGATCCCCTCGACAAGCAGGTTGGGGATAAGGCTGGTAAACAGGCTACCCGGCCCGAGGAGGATCAACTCAGCGCGGGCGATCGCTTGAAGAACCTGGCCGTAGGGTTTGACGTTTGCAGCGGAGAGTCTGATCCGTTCGATCCGCCGTGGGTCGGCGCTGATCCGAGTCTCCCCTTCTACCCATTCCTCATCTTCCATCTGGGCGATGAGGTGGGTCTTGCAGAGTGTCGCTGGAAGGACCTGGCCGCGCACGTTTAGGATGTGGCTCATCTCCTCAATCGCGTGGTCGAACCCGCCGGTTGCTTGCTCTATCCCTACCAGGAGGAGGTTCCCCAGGGAGTGTCCCTTAAGGTCAGTCGTTCCACGGAAGCGGTGCTGGAAAAGGCTTGCCATCCTTTCCTCGTCCGCGGCGAGGGCGAGAATGCAGTTGCGAACATCGCCAGGGGGGAGCACATCCAGTTCGTCCCGCAGGCGGCCCGAGCTCCCGCCGTCGTCCATTACCGTCACCACCGCGGTGAGGTTTGATGTTCCCCCCTTCAATCCACGTAGGAGGGTGGAGAGGCCGGTTCCTCCTCCCAGGGCGACAACTCGCGGGCCTTTTTGAAGAACACGAGTACGGTAGATAAGATCCGAGGGTTTCTCCTCTCGTCCGGGGGCGACTCCACGGGCGATCGAACGAACGAGGCAGGCTACCCCTATGGCGAACCCACCGATCCCAACAAGGAGAATGACGGCGACCAAAGCGTAGCGAGCCAGTTCCCCTTTCGGAAGGAGCCGGTAGATCTCCTTAATCCTTTCTTTGCCTACAATCTCAAGTACGGCAAAGACGATAAGGCCCATCGAGAAAAGAGATAACAGGGCCCAACGCTTCACCCGCATTCCAGGATAGAGCCAGCGAAGCCCCCCTCGCAGGTGGAGGCTCATTGCCTTACCCCGTTTAGGAAGCGGACCCGCCCCTCACCAAGCAGCGCTTCCAACCCCTCCTTCAGCTCGGAGGAGGGATGCACACAGAAGCTCCGCCCTGCCATCACCTCGACGCTTTCTCCCTCATCTTCCACACGGAACAGAACCGGCGCCTCTCCCGGGTGCTCCTTCATCAAAGTGGAGACCGCTTCAAGCCTCTCTGAATCAACCTCTGGCTCCTTCAGGGTGAGGGTGACGGAGAGCCGCATGCGTGTTTCAAGTTCGTCGAGTGGGAAAACCTCGTCAGCAACAAGGTTGAGTTCGCCGTTGCGATTCCCCGCGGTGAGTTTGAGGCCCACGAGTCGGTCCACGTTCAACAGGTCGTAGGCAGTCTCCAGAACCCTTGGGAAGACCGTCACCTCAGCCTCAGCGGTGCCATCCTCTAGGGTGAGAAAGGCCATCTGGCTTCCATTTCTTGTCGCGATTCGGCGAAGCTTCTTCACCCGCCCACCCACGGTTTCACCTTCTCCCTCTTTGATCGTGGTGATCTCAGAGAGTGGAGTGCAATAGAGGGCGAGCGCCTCGCGGTGGCGGTCAAGGGGATGAGCACTGACGTAGAGACCGAGAAGCTCTTTTTCGAAGGAGAGGAGCTCGGCCTGAGGAAACTCCTCATCCATGATGGTCGGCTCTACGAATGTTTGTCCCACGCCGTTGAAAAAGGAGCATTGCCCACTCTGCCGCTCGCGGCGGGCAATCTGCATTAACTCCAGCCCCTCCGAGAGTCGCATGAGAAGACCACGGCGTGTGACACCGAGGCTGTCAAAGGCACCCGCCTTGATCAACGCCTCCAACGTTTCCCGATCCACTCCGTCCCCTTCGATCCGTTGGCACAGGTCGAAGAAGGAGGAAAACCCGTCTCTCCGCACGGCAAGGATCAAGGCGATCGCCCCGTTCCCGACGTGCTTGATCGCCCCGAGACCGAAGCGAATTCGGCCATCGCTCACCGGAGTGAAGTCGCACTCGCTCTCGCTAATATCCGGCGGGAGAACCTCGATTCCCATCCTCTGACACTCGCCGATGTACTGTGCTACCTTATCCGTGTCCCCCTGCACGCTGGCAAGGAGGCTCGCCATAAAGTGAGTCGGGTAGTTGGCTTTCAGGTAAGCGGTCCAGTAGGAGACAATGGCGTACGCGGTGGCGTGAGATTTGTTGAACCCGTACCGGGCGAACTTCTCCATATCGTTAAATACCTGAGTGGCTAGCTCCTGGGAGACCCCGTTTGTCCGACAGCCGGCGATGAACTTCTCGCGCAGGCTCGCCATGATGTCCTTCTTCTTCTTCCCCATTGCCTTTCTCAGGATGTCCGCCTCAGCAAGGGAGAAGGAGGCGAGTTTCTGCGCCATCAACATCAGCTGATCCTGGTAGATCGGAAGTCCGTAAGTCTCCTCAAGGATCTCCGCTAGACTCGGATGAGGATAGCTCACTGACTGGCGACCGCTGCGCCGTTGCACGTAATCATCGGTCATTCCACTCTCCAGCGGCCCGGGCGGTAGAGGGCCAAAAGAGCGATCAAATCCTCGAAACTGTCCGGCTGCACCCGCCGTATAAGCGCCGTCATTCCTGTACCCTCAAGTTGGAAGATCCCAGCCGTACGCCCCTCCTGGACCAGTTTGATGGTCTTTGCATCGTCAAACGGGATTTGATCCACGTCGATCTTGATCCCGGCTCGTTCTTGCAAGGAAGAGCAGGTTACATCGATCAGGGTGAGATTACGCAAACCTAAGAAGTCGAATTTCAATAGCCCAACTGCCTCTACGTCCCCCATGTCGAACTGGGTGACAATTTCCCCGTCGGGCAAGCGCAACAGAGGGACATGGCGAATCAGCTCGTCTGCGGCGATCACCACACCGGCGGCGTGTGTCGAGGCATTGCGCGTTAACCCCTCGAGGCGTAGGCCAATGTCGACGATCTTTCCTACCTCTTCATCACCCTCATAGAGGGACTTCAGTTCAGCCACGTTCTTTACCGCCGTCTGCAGCTTGTAGCCGTAGGGAATCAGCTTGGCCAATCGGTCAGTCATTCGATAGGGGGCACCAAGGACACGTCCCACGTCACGGACCACGCTACGGGCGGCCATCCGGTCATAGGTGGCGATCTGGGCCATCTTCTGCTGACCGTACTTTTCCTTAACGTAATCGATCACCCGATCACGGCCTTTGACACAGAAGTCGATATCGAAGTCCGGCATGCTGATGCGGGCGGGATTGAGAAACCGTTCGAAAATCAAATTATACTTCAAAGGATCGACTCGGGTGATCCCGAGGCAGTAGGAGACAAGGCTCCCCGCGGCTGAGCCACGTCCGGGTCCCACCGGTATGCCACCGTCATGCGCGAAGCGGACAAAATCCCACACGATGAGAAAGTAGGTGGCATAATGCATCCTCTCAATTACCCCAAGCTCGTAGTCCAGACGCTCTCCTACCGCGCCGCTCACAGTATCAAAGCGAGCCTTGGCTCCCTCATAGGCAAGGGTCCTCAGGTACTCGTCTGCATCCTCGAATCCTTCGGGAAGGTCAAACGGTGGGATCATGGTGGAACCAAACTGAAGCTCGAGGTTACAGCGTTCGGCAATCACCCACGTGTTCTCGATCGCCTCCGGAAGATCGGAGAAGAGCTCCACCATCTCCTCAGAGCTGCGAAAGTGATATCCGTCCCCGTCAAAGGACATCCGGTCAGGGTCAGTGATCTTCTTGTTCGCCCGGATATTCAGCAACACCTCGTGTGAAAGGCGGTCCTCCGGAGAAAGGTAGTGGATGTCAGTTGTGGCAACAAGGGGAAGGTCTAACGACCGGGCAAGCCTCCTTAAGCGCTCCTTAAGGAGCCTTCCCCGGTCGGTTCCGTGGTCCTGAAGCTCAATGTAGAAGTTTCCTTCCCCGAAGATCTCAGCGTACTTAGCCGCTGCAGTTGCAGCCTCTTGCGCGCGGCCGGCAAGCAGGCGCATTGGAATCTCGCCGCTCTCACAAGCGGAGAGGGCGATCAGCCCAGTGTTATAGCGCCTTAACAGTTCCTTATCAACCCGTGGCTTGTAGTAAAACCCCTCAGTATGGCCGAGGCTGACAAGGGCGATGAGGTTCCGGTACCCCTCCTGATTTGTAGCGAGCAGGACAAGATGGTAGTACTTCTTGCCGTTTCGCACCCTGCGTTCACGCCGGTCCCCGGGAGAAAGGTAGACCTCGCAGCCGATAATCGGCTTAATTCCCCGTTTCTTTGCCTCTTTGTAGAACTTGATCGCTCCGCTCATCACCCCGTGGTCGGTAAGAGCGAGGGCGTGCATATCGCAGGCTACGGCTTTGCCGAGGAGCGCAGGGATCTTGCAGGAGGAATCCAGAATACTGTACTCGGAATGGGTATGGAGGTGGACAAACTTTCCCGTCAACGTCCTCAATTCCCTTTAATAAAGATGACCTTTTCTTCGCCCGGTTTCACCAAACCGAGTAATCTACGTG
>Ga0114930_10004015_pt1 | contig 12587 bp, 11 predicted proteins | sample AnhtaG_FD_87300 | JGI IMG/M metagenome (GOLD analysis project Ga0114930, IMG submission 87300) | Deep subsurface microbial communities from Anholt, Denmark to uncover new lineages of life (NeLLi) - Anholt_01485 metaG | ecosystem: Environmental > Aquatic > Marine > Oceanic > Sediment | place... | reverse complement strand
GCCCGTGAGCGCGGCGCGGCGGGAAATCGTCGGAGTCTTCAAGCGGGTCATGTCGGTTCTCCTCCCCGGTGGATTTATTGGATTGCGGTTCGTCGCTCCGCCGGCGGCCGGCCCAGCGCCCCGCCGGCCGTCTCGAACTCGACCGGCCGGTGCCCGGCCGGCATTTCCAGCACCTGGTAGGTCGTGGGCCCGCGGCCGGAATGGCCGGCGATGTCCCAGGCCGTGCCCCAGCTTGCCCTGGGCAGGCCCAGGTGCCGGCACGCCGCGGGCGAAAGCCGGCGGCATTGCAGCCGGTGGCTGGCGGCGAGCGTCGGCAGGTTGAACCTCTTGCCCAGGATGCGGTGGAACGAGACTCCGTGCAGGCGCTCCACCGGCTCGGCCAGCAAGTGCCGGCCGTGCTCGTGGGCGATGTAGAAGCGGCTGAACGCCGGCGGGTCGTTCTCCACCCACACCAGGCGTTCGACGCGCACGCAGCGCTCCGCGCCCAGGTGCGCGCGCCACGGGCCCTCGCCGCGCTCCTCCGCGACGCCGAGCACGCGCGTGAACGGCACCAGCACTTGGCCGGTCGCGGGGTCGCGGAAGCGGAACACCACCACGTCCTCGGCGCGCCGTCCCGCGACGAACGTGCCGCGCCGGCGCGCGCGGTGCAGCAAGCCCAGCTCGGCCAGGCGCACGAGCGCCTTCTGCACCGTGCCCAGGCTCACGCGGAACATCGCCGCGAGCTTGGTCTCGGGCGGCAGGCGGCAGCCGGGCTTCAGGCGCCCGCGCTCGATCGCGCCGATCAGCGCGTCGGCGATGCGCCGGTGGCGCGGCGACGGCCGGGCGGCGTCGGCGCGGCCGAGACTCTGGGCGATCCGGGCCAGCGCGGCGGCGGACATCGGGCCTCCCCCCGAGGAACGGCGGAACCACAAGTGGAATACTATATAGTATTCCTGTCAAGCCCGCGGCGCGCGCCGCGCCGCCGCCCGGCCCTAGCCCAGCTTCCGCTGCACGCGCCGGTCGAAGCGCGCGACCTCGACCACCACGCGCCGGTGCGTGCCGTCCCCGATCGGCTCGCGCTCGTCCCGCGCTTCGACGCGGAAGGTCAAGGTGCGGCCCTCGATGGCGACAAGCTCGGCCGTCGCGGCGACGCGCATGCCCACCGGCGTGGCCGCGAAGTGCCGCACGTCCAGGTGGATGCCCAGGCTCTGGTGCCCCGCCGGCAGCAGATGCTCGGCGGCGTCCAGCGCCGCCGCCTCGATCAGGTTGATCATCACCGGCGTGGCCAGCACCGCCACGCGCCCGCTGCCCACCCGGGGCGCGGTGTGCTCGGGGCCGACCAGGAGCCCGGCGGAGCCCTTCAGCCCCACGCTCAGCTTCGACAGGTCGATCATCCCCCGTCCCCCGCCCCCGCCGCCGTGCGCCGCCGCAGTCCCCCTGGCGGCCGCCATCGGCGTTCATCCGCGGCGCCGATTTGATCTATAACACCGTTCGGCAACCGAAGGACCCGGCCAGCGTGCATCCGTGACCGTCCCCATCGGCGATTCCGCGCTCGCGCAACGCCTCAGGCGCGAGATCGCGGGCGAGGTGCTGTTCGACGCGTTCTCGCGCGGGCGCTACTCGACCGACGCCTCGATCTACCAGATCGAGCCGATCGGCGTGGTGGTGCCGAGGAGCGCCAACGACGTGCGCGCCGCCATCGAGATCGCGCGCGAATGGGGCGCGCCGGTGCTGCCGCGCGGCGCCGGCACCTCGCAATGCGGCCAGACCGTGGGCCGCGCGCTGGTGATCGACGCCAGCAAGCACCTCAACAACGTCGTGGCGTTCGACCGGCAGGCGCGGCGCGTCGCGGTCGAGCCCGGCGTGGTGATGGACCGGCTCAACGCGTATTTGCGGCCCCACGGCCTGTTCTATCCCGTGGACGTGTCGCCCTCGAACCGCGCCACCATCGGCGGCATGGCGGGCAACAACTCCTGCGGCGCGCGGTCGATCCGCTACGGCAACATGGTGCACAACGTCCACGCGATCGAGGCGGTTCTGGCGGACGGCGAGACGCTGACCTTCGGGCCGGTGGAAGACGCGCGCGCTCCGCGGCTCGACGCGCTGTGGGACAAGCTGCGGGCGCTGGGGCTGAGCGAAGCCGACGAGATCAAGGCGCGCTTTCCCAAGGTGCTGCGGCGCGTCGGCGGCTACAACATCGACGAGCTCGCCAGCAACCGGCCCAACCTCGCGCGCCTGCTGGTCGGCTCCGAGGGCACGTTGGCGTTCTCCACGCGCATCGAGCTCGATCTGCAGCCGATCCCGAGGCACCGCGCGCTCGGCATCTGCCACTTCCCGCGCTTCTACGCGGCGATGGAGGCCACGCAGCACATCGTCAAGCTCGACCCCACGGCGGTCGAGCTGGTGGACCGCACCATGATCGAGCTGGCGCGCGCCATCCCCATGTTCAAGGCGACCGTGGACCAGTTCGTCCGCGGCAAGCCCGACGCGCTGCTGCTGGTCGAGTTCGCGGGCGACGACGAGGCCGGCGCGCTCAAGCGCCTGAAGCGCCTGGTCGAGCTGATGGGCGACCTGGGCTTCCCCGGGGCGGTGATCGAGGCGACCGACCCCCGGTTCCAGCGCGCGGTGTGGGACGTGCGCGCGCAAGGGCTCAACATCATGATGTCGATGAAGGGCGAGGGGAAGCCCGTCAGCTTCATCGAGGACTGCGCGGTGCCTTTGGAGCATCTCGCGGAATACACCGACCGCCTCACCGGAATCTTCCGCAAGCACGGGACCGACGGCACCTGGTACGCGCACGCCAGCGTCGGCACGCTGCACGTGCGGCCGGTGCTGAACCTGAAGCTGGAGAAGGACGCGCGGGCGATGCGCGCCATCGCCGAGGAATGCTTCGCCATGGTGCGCGAGTTCAAGGGCAGCCATTCGGGCGAGCACGGCGACGGCCTGGTGCGCAGCGAGTTCCACGAGGCCATGTTCGGGCCGCGCATCGTCAAGGCGTTCGAGCAGGTGAAGCAGATCTTCGACCCCGGGAACACCATGAACCCCGGCAAGATCGTCAACCCGAGCAAGATGGACGACCGCGCGCTGTTCCGCTTCAAGCCGGGCTACGCGATGGCACCCCTCGAAACCGCGTTCGACTGGTCGGCCTGGGGCGGGTTCGGCGGCGCGGTCGAGATGTGCAACAACAACGGCACCTGCCGGCGCACCGACGCCGGGGTGATGTGCCCATCCTACCGCGTCACCGGCGACGAAATCCATCTCACGCGCGGCCGCGCCAACACGCTGCGCCTCGCGCTGTCGGGCCAGCTCGGCCCGGACGCGCTGCTCTCCCCGGACATGAAGGCGACCATGGACTTATGCGTGGGCTGCAAGGGCTGCCGGCGCGAATGCCCCACGGGCGTCGACATGGCGAAGATGAAGCTGGAATGGCAGGCGCAGTACCGCAAGGCCGTGCCGCCCGGCCTGCGCGAGCGCCTGATCGCCGAGCTGCCGCGCTACGCGCCGGTCGCGGCCAGGCTCGCGCCCCTCGCCAATCTCGGCAACGCGCTGCCGGCCTTGCGCGAGAAGCTCGCGGGGTTCAGCGCGCGCCGCAAGCTGCCGCAATGGCGCTCCGACGCGCTCAGGGATTCCGAGGCGCGCGAGGCGAATCCCGACGTGCTGCTGTTCGCGGACTGCTTCACGCGCTGGTTCGAGCCCGCGATACCCAGGGCGGCGCTCAGCGTGCTGCGCGCGGCGGGCAAGCGGGTTGCCGTCGCCTCGGGCGGCGGCCGCCCCTTGTGCTGCGGGCGCACCTATCTCGCGGCGGGCCTGGTGGACAAGGCGCGGGCGGAGGCCAAGCGCGCCATCGCGGCCTTGAAGGGCAAGCCGGTCGTGGGCCTGGAGCCTTCCTGCCTGCTGACCCTGCGCGACGAATACCCGGCCTTGCTGCCGGGCGCGGAGACGGACGACCTGGCGCGGCGCGCGCTCTTGTTCGAGGAATACCTGGCCGCGGAGAGGAAGGCCGGGCGCCTCGCTCTGCCATTGAAGGCGATCGGCGCATCGCGGGCGCTGCTGCACGGGCATTGCCACCAGAAGGCCTTCGGCCTCATGGGCGGCGTCGCGGACGCGCTCGCGCTGGTGCCGGGGATGAAAGTCGAAACCGTCGAATCGAGCTGCTGCGGCATGGCGGGGTCGTTCGGCTACGAGGCCGAGCATTACGACGCCTCGATGCGGATGGCGGAGCTGTCGCTGCTGCCGGCGGTGCGCGCGGCCGGCCGGCAAGACCTGATCGTCGCCGACGGCGCCTCGTGCCGGCACCAGATCGCCGACGGCGCCGGGCGCAAGGCGCTGCACGCCGCCGAGGTGCTGGCCCGCGCGCTGGCGCGGTAGCCCCGGCCGAGCCGTCATGCTCGCTCGCGCAGGGCGGCCCGGCCATGACGGTAGGGGAGCGTCGGTGCTATCGTTGCGTCCTCCACACGCAACGGGGAGGACCGCCATGAAATACGTTCTCATCGGCAGCATCGATTCGAAGTGGGCGCTGAAGCAGGAGGAGCGCGTCAAGGCCGGCATGGACATGGCCAAGAAGCTCGGCATCAAGATCGAGCAGACCCACTACGTGCACGGGCCGTACGACTTCGTCGACATCGCCGACGCGCCCGACGCCGAGGCGATGCTGGCGTTCTCGCTGTGGTACGCCAACAAGGGCTACGGCAAGCTCATGTCCCTGCCCGCGCACGACGGCGCGACGATGGTCAGGGCCGGCAAGCGCGCGGGCGGGTGAGGAACACCGCCGTCGTCTTTCGGCCGTCCGCTCCCGGCGCCCGGCGGGCCTCGGGCCGATAGCCGGCCGCCGGCCGCCCTTGTTCCCTTTCCCGCCCGGTCCATGTTAGTGCTGTTCACATGGGCTGGTACAAGCGGCGCGGCTACCACCACGGCAACCTGCGCGAGGCGCTGGTCAAGGCCGCGCTCGAGCTGGTCGAGAAGCACGGGCTCGGCGGCATGACCTTCGCCGAGGCCGCGCGCGCCGCGGGGGTGAGCCCGGCCGCGCCCTACCGCCACTTCCGCGACCGCGAGGCGCTGTTGGCCGAGGCCGCGCGCCAGGGCTACGACCGCTTCGCCGCGATGCTCGAGAAGGGTTGGGCCGGGGGCCGGCCCGACCCCGCGACCGCGTTCGAGAACATCGGGCGCGCCTATCTCGCCTTCGCGCGCAGCGAGCCCGCCTACTACGCGGTGATGTTCGAATCCGGCCTGCCGCCCGACGCCACGCCCGAATTGCAGGAGGCGGCCGAGCGCGCCTTCGCGGTCCTGCGCGGCGCCACCGAGGAGATCTGCGCGCGCTTCCCCATGGAGAAGCGCCCGCCCGCCATGATGGTGGCGCTGCACGTCTGGGCGCTGGCGCACGGCATCGCGGCGCTGTTCGCCCGCGGCGACAGCGGGCGGCGCAAGCTGCCGATGACGCCCGAGCAGCTGCTGGAGGCGGGCGTGCTGATCTACCTGCAGGGGCTGGGGATCGGGGCAGAGAAGAAATAGGCCGGCGCGGGAGCAGCATGACCACCAAGCCCACGACCGGAATCCGCTCCGCCGGCAAAACCGAATCGGGCGTTTCGTTCCACCCCGCCGCGCTCCTCTACGCCGCAAGGGCGCTGCGCGATTTCGGCGACGGGTTCGTCTCGGTGCTGCTGCCGGTCTACCTGCTGGCCCTCGGCTTCTCGGCGCTCGACGTCGGCATCATCTCGACCGCCGCGCTGCTGGGCTCCGCGTTCCTGACCGCCTGCGTCGGGTTCGCGGGCGCGCGCTACGACCACCGCCGGCTGCTGGTCGCCGCCGCGTGCCTGATGGCGGCGACCGGCGCCGCCTTCGCGCTCGTCCACGACTACGCCCTGCTGCTGCTGGTGGCCTTCGCCGGCACCGCCAACCCGACCGCCGGGAACGTCAGCGTGTTCGTGCCGCTGGAGCACGCGGTGCTGACGCGCGAGGTGGGCGACGCCGGGCGCACCAGGGCGTTCGGGCGCTACAGCCTGGTGGGCGCGCTGGCCGCCGCCCTCGGCAGCCTCGCCGCCGCCGCGCCCGACCTCGCGGCGCCGTTGGGCGTGAGCGCGCTCCAGGCGATCCAGGCGATGTTCGCGCTCTACGCGCTGCTGGGCCTCGCGGGCGGGCTCTGCTACGCGCGGGTGCCGAAGCGCACGGCGCCGGCGGAGGAGCATGCCGCGCCCCTCGGCCCCTCGCGCGCGATCGTCGTCAGGCTCGCGGCCCTGTTCGCGCTCGACGCCTTCGCCGGCGGCTTCACGGTGCAGTCGCTCCTGGCGCTGTGGCTGTTCGAGAGCTACGGCCTGTCGCTCGCGGCGGCCGGCCTGTTCTTCTTCTGGTCGGGCGTGCTGGCCGCGTTCTCGTTTCCGGTCTCGGTGTGGCTCGCGCGGCGCATCGGGCTGGTCAACACCATGGTGTTCACGCACATCCCCGCGAATTTGTGCGTGATGGCCGCGGCGGTCGCGCCCACCCTGCCGCTGGCGCTCGGCCTGCTGCTCATGCGCGCGGCGCTGTCGCAGATGGACGTGCCGGCGCGCTCGTCCTACGTGATGGCCGTGGTGACGCCGGCGGAGCGCGCCGCGGCCGCGAGCTTCACCGCCGTGCCGCGCAGCCTCGCCTCGGCCGTGAGCCCCGCGCTCGCCGGGGCGCTGTTCGCCGCGTCCTGGCGCGCGGCGCCGCTTCTCTTGTGCGGCGCGCTCAAGCTCGCCTACGACCTGCTGCTGCTTTACCAGTTCCGCCACCTCAAGCCGCCGGAGGAAAAGGGGAGCTAGGAAGCCGCCGACTTGCAGCCATCGGCCCGGACCCTTTGGCCGATTGCTGAAAGCCGCTTGCGTTCCTGTTAAGCTTCCCGCCATGGCCATCGAACAGCGTCCGTTCGGCCGCACCGGCCACCGGAGCAGCGCCGTGATCTTCGGCGCCGCGGCGCTCGCGCGCGTCGACCAGGCGACGGCCGACCGCGCGCTCGATCTGCTGCCGGAATACGGCGTCAACCACATCGACACCGCCGCGCGCTACGGCGACTCCGAGCTGCGCTTGGGCGACTGGATGGCCAGGCGCGGCAACCGCGGGCGCTTCTTCCTCGCCACCAAGACCGGGGCGCGCGACCGCGCCGGCGCGCGCGACAGCATCGCCCGCTCGCTCGAACGCCTCAAGACCGACCGCGTCGACCTGATCCAGCTCCACGCCCTGGTGCACCCCGACGAGTGGGAGCAGGCGCTGGGTCCGGGCGGGGCGCTCGAGGCCTGCGTCGAGGCGCGCGAACAAGGGCTCGCGCGCTTCATCGGCGTCACCGGCCACGGTTGGACCGTGGCCGCGATGCATCGCCGTTCGCTCGAACGGTTCGCGTTCGATTCCATCCTGCTGCCGTGGAACTGGTTCGCCTCGCAGCATGCGGTCTACGCGGCGGACTTCGAGCGCACCGTGAAGATCGCGGAGCAACGCGCGGTCGCGGTGCAGACCATCAAGTCGGTCGCGCGCGGGCCCTGGGCCGCCGGCGCCGACAAGAATCGCGCGACCTGGTACCAGCCGCTCGAAGCCAAGGACGACATCCGCGCGGCGGTGCATTGGGTGCTCGCGCGCCCCGGCCTGTTCCTGCTCTCGCCCGGCGACGTCGGCATCCTGCCGCTGGTGCTCGAAGCCGCCTCGCAGCCCGCGGCCCCGCCCGCCGCCGCCGTCATGGCCGCGCTCAGCGCCCGCGCCGGCCTCGCCTCGATCTTCGGCATCTGAACCCGCGCCGATTTCCGCCTCTTGACTCCCGCGCCCGCCTGCATTATGTGAATGTTACTAACATTCACTTGGAGTCGCTGATGGGCATCGCGGCGAAACTGGACGAGATCGGCAAGCCCGCCTGGATCGGCTTGATGGTCTTGGGCTTCATCGCATGGTGGCCGTTCGGCTTGGCCATGCTGGCTTTTCTAATCGGGAGCGGAAGAATGGGTTGCTGGAAGCACGCGCGTTGGCACGACGAGTTCAAGGACCGCATGCACGACATGACCGAGCGCTGGTCGGGCCGGCGCTACGAGACCAGCGGCAACGCCGCGTTCGACGAATACCGCGTCGAGACGCTGAAGCGCCTGGAAGAAGAGCAGCGCGAGTTCAGGGACTTCCTGACGCGCCTGCGCCACGCCAAGGACAAGGCCGAGTTCGACCAGTTCATGGCGGAGCGCGGCCGCCCGCGCCGGAGCGAACCCGGCGACCGGCGGGAGCAGCAGCCCGAGGCGTAAGCCCGCCGGCACCCAAGCAAACAAGCAAAGCCCCCGCGGTCCTGCGCCGCGGGGGTTCGCGTCTCACCCAGAGAGCTTCGCGAGGTCCGGGACCGGCCGCGCGGTCGCGGGGTCGCCGGCGAGGTGGAGTTCCAACGCCCGCGCGGCGGCCAGCACGAACCGGTCGCCCTGATGCGGCCCCACGATCTGCAGGCCGAACGGCGTGCCCGAGGGCTCGCGGCCGGTGGGCAGCGACAGCGCCGGGTTGCCCGCCAGCGTGATCAGGTAGGCCGGCGCCAGCCAGTGGAAATAGCTGGCGAGCTTCGCCCCGTCCACGGCCTCCGGATACCAGGTCTCGACCGGGAACGGCGCCACCGCCACGGCGGGCGCCAGGAACAGGTCGAACTCCGCGAACAGCGCCTGGACGCCGCGGTAGATCTGGGTCTGGCGCGCGTGCGCCGTGGCCACGTCCTCGGCGCTGTAGCGCAAGCCCTCCTCGACGTTGGCCGCGACGTTGGGGCCCAGCAGCGCGCGCTTGGTGCGGTAGTTCTCGAGCTGGCCGGCCAAAAAGCCTTGCGCGCGGATCACCGCGAAGGCCCGGTCGCCGCCCGCGAAGTCGGGGCTCTTCTCCTCGCAACGCTTGAACGCGGGCGCGAGCCTCTCGACGCGGTCGAGGAAGGTCGCGCGGATGGTCTTGTCGATGCGCGCCGCGCCGCCGAAGTCCGGGCTGTAGGCGACGCGCAGGGACGACAGGTCGGGCGGCGCGACGTCGCGGAACGCCGCCGGGTCGAGCGGCCGGGAATAGGGATCGCGCGGATCGAACCCGGCCTGCGCCGAGAGCAGCAGCGCCGCGTCGGCCACGCCGCGTCCCATCGGCCCGCGCACGCTGAGCGTGGTCCAGCCGAGCGCGCGCCGCTCGTTCGGCACCACCCCGGGCGAGGGCCGGAAGCCGACGACGCCGCAGAACGCCGCGGGGTTGCGCAAGGACCCGCCGGTATCCGAGCCGGTGCACAGCGGCAGCATCCCCGTGGCGAGCGCCACGGCCGAGCCGCCGGACGAGCCGGCCGAGGTGCGCGCGGGGTCGAACGGGTTGCGCGTGAAGCCGTACACCTCGTTGCGCGTGTTGGCGCCGGCGCCGAACTCGGGCGTGTTGGTCTTGGCCAGCACGACCGCGCCGGCCGCGCGCAGCACCGCCACGCCGCGCTCGTCCGCCTTCGGCACGTAGTCCTTGTGGATCAGCGAGCCGTAGGTGGTGCGCAAGCCCGCGGTCTCCTCCAAGTCCTTGATCCCGACCGGCAGGCCGTGCAGCGGCCCCAGCGCCCCGCCCGCCATCACGGCTTGCTCGGCGGCCTTGGCGTCGCGCCGCGCGCGCGCCTCGTCCATCGCGACGATGGCGTTGAGCCGGGGGTTCACCTCGGCGATGCGCTTGAGGCACGAGTCGAGCAGCTCGACCGGCGACAGCTTCTTGGTGCCGATCAGCCGCCGCGCCTCGACGGCGGAAAGATCGCAGGCCTGGGACATGGGGTTCTCCTCGAATGCGCGGCGGGGCGGCTTGAATCGCGCGGCGGGGACGCCAGTTGGGAAAGCAGCGGCGGGGCAGAATCGCACCCCCTTGGGCCCGCCGTCGAGCCCCGGCCCGGAGGCCGGGCATTGGTCCCTGGCCCTTGAAAAACCCCACATTTATGGGTGTGGTTTGGTCTGGGAACCTATATATTGCGGTCTGGGGTATCGCGCGCGCCGGATCGCGGTGATTCGGCGGGGGTGCGCGATCGACCAGCGCAGGGGTGTTGCCTAGGCCATGGCCGCGCTGAGCGACGAGGCCGACGTGGTGATGGACGCGCCGCGCGCCGGGGCCCATGGAGGGGCCGGCGGGGGCGACGGCGCCTTCGCGCCGCGCGGCGTCACCATGCGCGACGTCTTGACCGCGGTGTTCTACGACCGCTGGGCGATCCTGACCGCGTTCCTCGTGCCCTTGTGCCTCGGCATCGCCGCGGCGGCGCTGATGCGCACCACCTACGAGGCCGAGGCGCGGCTCCTGGTGCTGCTCGGCCGCGAATACATGTTCCGGCCCGAGACCGGCGAGGCGATCCCCGGCTTCGCCTTCGACCGCGAGCAGATCGTCAAGGCCGAGCTCGAGATCCTGGGCAGCCGCGAATTGAAGGCCGAGGTGATCAAGACCATCGGCCTCGACGAGATCTACCCCGGCGCGACGCTGCTGCCGGTGCCCGAGCCCGAGCCGCCCGTGGGCCAGCCGCCGCGGCGCACCCGCGCCATCGACCTCGCGGTCGAGCGCTTCGAGAAGGACCTCAAGCTCTCGGCGGTGCAGGGCTCGAACGTCATCCAGCTCTCTTTCTCCCACCGCAACGCGCAGATCGCGGCCGAGGCGCTGAACCTTCTGATCCGCTACTACATCGACAAGCGCCGCGAGGTGTTCAGCCAGACGCGCTCGGGCGTGCTGGTGCTCCAGCGCGACCAGTACGCCAAGCAGCTCGCCGACACGGAGCTCAAGCTCCAGGACTTCCGCACCCGCAACAACATCTCGAACATCGAAGAGCAGACCAACCTGCTGCTGCGCCAGGAATACGACCTCAACACCGCCATGCAGCAGCTCGACGAGCGCATCCGCGGCCAGCAGGCGCAGGGGCAGGGATTGAAGGCCCAGATCGCCCAGACCCCCGCGCAGGTGACCTTGAGCCAGGACACCACGCGCACGCGGGCGCTGGAATCGGCGCGCGCCACGCTGATGGGCCTGGAACTGCGCCGGCGCGACCTGCTCACCAAGTACAAGGAATCCTCGCGCATGGTCGCCGACGTGGACGCGCAGATCGCCGAGGCGCGGCGGTTCCTGGCCGAGGACCAGCCCACCGCCTCGGACAGCACGCGCGTCGGCCGCAACCCGGTGCTCGACGACCTGGAGCGCGACCTGGCGCGGCTCGAGGCGGAGCTGCAAGGCCAGCGCGCGCGCAAAGGGGAGCTCGACCTGAGCCTGAAGAAGCTGCGCGAGCGCCTCGGCGGCCTTACCGCGCAGGACCGCCAGTTCCGCGACCTCGAGCGCGAGCGCTCGATTCTGGAGGAGAACTACCGCACCTACACGACCAAGCTGGAGGAAGCGCGCATCACCGAGGAGTTCGACCGCAACAAGAGCGCGAACATCCGCATCATCCAGTCGGCCGAGCCGCCGGCCGTGGGCAAGAGCCTGCGGCTGCCGGTCGTCGCCGCGTCGATGTTCCTGGGGCTGCTGTCGGCGCTGGCCACGGCGTTCGTGGTGGCGCAGATGCGCCAGACCTTCCTGACGCCGGACGACGTGGAGCGCGGGCTGGGGCTGCCGGTCCTGCTGGTGGTGCCGCTCCGGCAGGGCGCGGGCCGCTTCGCGCGCGCCGGCGCCGGCCGGCGTGCCTGGAAGTAGCGGCGGGGCCGGGACGCGGCGATGGCCTATATCGAGCAAAGCGAGGCGCCCTACGCCGCCGGCGGCCCGGAGATCCTGACCGCGCAGGAGGCGCTCAAGCTTCTCTACCTCACCTACCGCGCGGTGCGCGCCCGCGGCCGGCGGCTCGGCTTCGCGCGCGTGCAGTTCGTCGCCGCCAACGCCGGCGACGGCACCTCGACCGTCGCGCGCGACTTCGCGCTGGTGGCGGCCATGCGCGCGCACGACCGCGTGCTGATGCTCGACCTGGCCCAGCCGCTCAACGACCAGCTCCGCCACCTGGGCCAGCGCGGGCTGGTGGAAGGGCCCGCCGCCATGCCGGCGGTGGAGCTCGGCCTGCCGGTGGAGGCGCCCGGCGGGAACGGGGCCGGCCCATCCGGCGACGGGACGGTCGCGCATACCTGGCTCAAGTTCCACCGCGTGCGCGCCAGCACCCTCTACATCAGCGAGCGGCAGGAGGTTTCCGGCAACGGCGACGAGCCGCCGGGCATGGCGCAGTTCTGGGAGAAGATGCGCGCCGAATTCGAGCTGGTGGTGGTGGACAGCCCCGCGCTGTCGCACTCCTTCGATCCGGTGATGATCGCCAACCAGATGGACGCGGTGATCCTGATCATCAACGCCGAGTCGACCCGCGCGCCGGTGGCGCGCAACTTGCGCGACCGGCTGATGGAAGTGGGCGGGCCGGTGATCGGCTGCGTGCTCAACCGCCGCCGCTACCACATCCCCGGCTTCCTCTACCGCCGGCTCTAGCCCCAGCATGGCGGAACCCCGGCGGCGGCGCGTGCTGATGGCCTCGCCCGGCGGCAGGCGCGGGCGGGGCGGCATGGCGAGCCTGGTGGTCTATCTCGCCGACGCGCTGCCGCGGCGATTGCCCAGCCTCGACATCGCCATCGTCGACAGCTACGGCCCGGGCGCGTTCTGGGCCATGCCGGCGCACTTCGCCTTGGCGGCGCTCAAGGTGTTCTGGGCCTGCCTGT
>Ga0114930_10004014_pt1 | contig 12587 bp, 6 predicted proteins | sample AnhtaG_FD_87300 | JGI IMG/M metagenome (GOLD analysis project Ga0114930, IMG submission 87300) | Deep subsurface microbial communities from Anholt, Denmark to uncover new lineages of life (NeLLi) - Anholt_01485 metaG | ecosystem: Environmental > Aquatic > Marine > Oceanic > Sediment | place... | reverse complement strand
TTTTCACCCTAACCCTAACCCCGAGTACTCGGGGTACAAACAGGTATAAATTAAATTATTCTCAGCCAGAGGCAGATCCGCCTAAGGCGGAAAAGAGCAAAGTCAGATGGCTAAATCTTTACATAAATTCTATTTCTGAATAAAGTAATATTAAACAAATATCTATTGGCATCAATGTCATTCCCGCCACGAAAGTGCCCCGAGTACTCGGGGTCACTATGTGAGTGGCTTTCGCCATGAAAACGGGAATCCATAGGTAATATAGAAACTGGATTCCCACTTTCGTGAGAATGACAAAAAAGGGGGAATGACAAAAAAGGGAGAATGACAAAAAAAGAGGGAATGACAAAAAAGGGGGAATGACAAAAAAGGGGGAATGACAAAAAAGAGTGGAAATAGCAAAAAAGGTGAAACACGAAATCCTGTTTACTTCAGCAAATTCATCATTTTTATTCCCTATAAGCAGGGATTTTCTGAGCATAGTTTATTTTACATATTATCTAAATATTGAATATTTTTGGTTTTAAAAAATATATTAGAGTATAATAATTTATGGCATTTACATTTTATGGCATAACCTTGTATTTGAAATAATTTGCTTTTTTAATGTGAATTCATAAGATTAAATCGCAACTTTATTATAGGCTAAAGTCTGTTAATTCGCATTGAAAACTGCTTAAAATGGTCAAATAAACTACCTTAAAAAAATCCCTGCTAAGCGGGATCATGAGCTTATCTCTAAAAAAATAAATTTTATGAATTATTCAGGATAAACACACTTTTGAATTAAGGAGGTTTAAAATGATCAATTACAAAAAAATTACAAAAAAATTGCGCCCGGGAATTATTGCCGCTTTTCCTCTATTCCTGCTGATGTTCAGCGCAAGTGCATTTATGCTGCATGGATTTCAGGAGCAGACGAGCCGATTAGAGAAAATCCACCAGCGCTTCGTCTTTATTGACACTCATGCGCACCCCAGCCGCTTTCACCGCTCCAACGTGGAACGGATAGAACAGGAAGAGCTTGACCGCTACCGTCGGGGTCTCATGGACGTCGTGGTTTGCAACGTCAGCTCCGACGCCGCTTACCAGGGAGGCTACGTCAAACGCGACGGAACACAGGTCAGGCGGATGAGAAGCACAGAGGAATACTCGCCTCAGCCCGGAGAAGCTTTTGCCTTTACCTTAGACCGCTTCTCAAGGATTCTGAAAACCACCGAGGACGATGACGTGGTGCTGGCTCTAAGCCCGGCGGGTGTGCTTAAGGCAAAAGAACAGGGCAAGCTTGCCTTGCTGGCTGCGCTCGAGGGCGCCGATGGTCTTGAAGGCAGCATTGAAAACCTTCGCGAACTCTACTGGCGGGGGCTTCGTCTCCTCCAGCTCGTTCACTTCCGCGTCAACGAATTGGGTTATGTTCAGACCCTACCCGCAGCCGGAGGATTAAAGCCGTTCGGCGAGGAAGTAGTACGCGAGTGCAACCGGCTGGGAATTATCATCGACCTTGCCCATGCCAATACCGAAACCATCATGGGAGCGCTGGAGGTATCTGAACACCCCATCATCTTCAGCCACACCGGATGTAAAGCGCTCCACGAAGGCGACCGCTACGTAACCGACGAGGAAATCCGTGCCATCGCAGCTAAAGGCGGGATAATCGGAATTTGGCCCTCCTCTTCCTTTCCTACTATGGATGACATGGTTCGCCACATTGACCACGTCAAGCAGTTGGTGGGCGTTGATCATGTCGGCATCGGCAGCGACCTGAGGGGCATGAGCTACACACCGGAATTTGGCGAAGAAGCAAACTTCCGGGCAATCGCCGAAGCGCTCCTGAGGCACGGCTATTCCGACGAAGAAGTGGGAAAAGTCATGGGCGGTAATTTCTTCCGGCTCTGGAAAGAAGTAACCAGGGACAGGTAAGCCATTTTGTATGATGCGCAATCAATTAATTTTTCAATTTTTTAAAAATTTGGTTCTTTAGATCCCGCTTAGCGGGATTTGCACAAATTTACGGCATGTTTATATAATGTTTGGTCTTATCCCCGTAGGAACACGCCGTGGCGTGTTCATGAAATTCGGCATATCAACGTAATCGAACAAGAATCCCGAGTACTCGGGATTCCTACGGATAAACTAATTAGTTTATCAGGAAATTCAATCATCTCCAACATTCTTAGCTATGTACAAACAAATTTTCTGAAGAACCAAAAATTTTTCTTGACAAACTTGCTGTCGAAGGTATTCTTTTGACATAGCCATCACTTCGTGGCACATGGTGACCCCGAGCACTCGGGGCACATTAGACTTCTCTCAATTTTTCCTATACTTCAAAGCTGTTGGGGTGGATCACGAAACTACTGGGTCGCCGAATAATTAAAACCGGTAATGGGATAAAATGTTCCCCCGAGTATTCGGGGGATTAATTCTCTCCGTAATAATTTTCACTTTTCTTAAAATTTTTCTTGACAAACTTTATTTAAAAGTGTATATTGTTAAATAATTAGTAAAATATCTAAATAATTAGTAATTTATTTAAAAAATAAGGATGGAATATGCCGAGACACAAAGGATACCTCTCGCCCTTTGAATGGGAACTTATGAACATCATCTGGGATATGAAAGAAACGCCGACTGTAAAACGTGTGCTAAAAATCGGCTATCCCAACGGTGAAAAAGCCTATACGACGGTGCAGACCATCATGAATATCCTGGTGAATAAGGGCTTTCTGCAGAAGGAAAAGTTCGGTCCCATAAACATTTACAGACCGCTAAGAAAGCGGGAAGAAGCCGTTAAAAAGGAGACGAACATTTTTGTCGACAAGGTGTTTGACGGTTCTTTCCAGAAGATGGCGAGCTTTATGTTCGGAAGCCTTAATCTTACCGATAAGGAACTTGCCCATGTGAAAAAGTTGATCCGGCAGAAAGAAAAAGAAAGGGGGGAGCGTGCCGATGATTAACCGGTTAAATGACCTTGCTTCTTCGTGGGCGGATTTTTTCCTGCTGATGTCCGTTCAGAATTTTGTATTTCTGGCGGTAATCCTCTGTCTTCTTTATATACTTCGCCGCAAAGATGCACGGCTGCTGCAGGGAATTGCACTCATCGGATTGATAAAACTGCTTATACCGCCGTTTTATGCCGTGTCTTTTGACAAATACCCTGTCCCCGGAAACACTGCTGCTTTCGTATTAAACTCAATAATAATTCCCGAGACTTCGGAGACAATTGCGCCAATTTCTGATGCGGTTATCTCCAATTCAGCAGTTCCCGATGCTGCAATTTCTGAACCCGGACCGGCGCTCACACTACAGTCTGTTCTAATGCTGGGCTGGGTTGTGATTTTCGCCGGAATTATTGTTTTTAACCTCCGCCGGATGTGTCGGTTGAGAAAATTATTTTCACGGGCGGCGCCGGTTGATGTCACTCGATACACCGAAGTTCACGGGAAAAATGTAACGTTTTTGAAATCCGACCTCGTTCACAGCCCGCTGGTGCTCGGATTTTTCCGGCATCGAATTGTTCTTCCGGACTGCTGGGACACATGGTCGGATGATTGCAAACGGTCGGTACTGGCGCATGAACTGGCGCATATCCGTCACGGCGACCACTGGATCAATCTTATGCAGTTTTTTGTGCAGGCGGTCCACTTTTTCAACCCGATGGTGTGGCTGCTGAACAGAAAAATGAATCAATTTCGTGAGATGACCTGCGATGATGCAGCGGTCAAAACCAATAAACTTACATCGACCCGCTATTCAAATCACCTTGTAAAAATTGCCGAGACGATCACTCATGCGGGATGTTCAAATATTTCAACCGCATTCACCGAATCGCCGCACCAGCTTGAAAAGCGGGTCAGTTACCAGCTTACAAAGAAAAAGGAGGGAACAATGAGTAAAGCAAAATATTCTACAGCTATGGTTTTTCTGCTCGCTTTGGTAATACCATTTTCATGGTATTTCTCCGACAGCGGGACGGTGCAAAACGGTAAAGACGTTGCGCTGAATGTGCCGACAATAAATCCTTACGGTGCTAAAGATGGGCAAGTTCAAGTAATAGCTAAGAAACCGCAGGAAATAGTCAGACTAGTTAGGTTGCAAGAGCCAATTAGTGAAATACCTAAAATAGTTATAAAAATCGAAGCTGGCGAAATCCCAAAGGAAGAAATGGAGGAAAATTACACAAAGAAAGTGGAATCTTTATTGATGAATTTAAATAACGTCAAAAGGATATCGTCTTTGACTAAAAAAGGAGAATCTACTATTACGGTTGAGTTCGTGCAGGATGCCGATATGGATGCTGCGCTTTTGAATGTTCAAAAGGCTGTTGCCGGATTGACAAACGTGAAGGAAATCAAAAACATTTCTTTTGAACAATATACTCCCGTTCAGGAAGAACAAGCCGTTTATGTGAATATCTATACCGGAAACGACGAGACCGGTGACGGAACAAAAGACAGACCGTTTAAAACAATTGAAAAGGCGCTCCAGGCTGCAAAGTTGATGAATACAAACATTATTGTCAAACCCGGGACTGCTGAAGGGTTATTTATTATTGAAAAGCCTTCCGAAAAAACCATTTTCTGGGATGTACAAGCCCTACCAATGCAGCCCAGTTTTACATTTACGAGACCTTTATGGGAATATCAAATAAAAACAGCACCACCACAAGTAGTTTTTTCCAAACCACCTCCACCACAACTTAAAGTAGAAGAGGAGACTCAGGAACAACTGTCGGATGAAGTAAAAAGTTTACTGCGATCGGTCAATTTCACTATTCAGGAAGAATTATCTGTAACCTTTATCATTTATGATGTTTTAGGAGACCAAATACGTAAAATTTCGCCAAAGGTTTACACACAGGGAGAATTCACTTTTACGTGGAGTGGGAAAGACGACGATGGTAATGTGATGGACAGCGGCACTTATATTGTTGTAATGAAAGCCGGCGATAAAAAGGAAGTAAAAAGAATAACACATATTAAATAACCCTGAAAACCTCCCATAAACCACTGTTCTCTGTTGGTGTTATCACCAACAGAGAATTAGTGCGTTGGTCATAAGACCAACACACAACAGACTATGTCTGAACCGCAGATCCCTATGATTAAATGATTACCATGATTTTATCCCGCTTAGCGTAATCATAAACATCATTTCATCTGCGTCCATCTGCGGTTCAGACAATTTTTATTTATTCTCTTGAAAATTAATTTGCATTCCTACTCAATTCCCACTATATTTATTAACACAATATTATCTTTTGCGCGCTTTGTGCCCTTTGTGCCCTTTGTGGTAAAAAAAATAATTCCGAGCATAAAACCTCCTGTATTCACGAAAGACCAAAGAACCTGTCTGAACCGCCCCGAGTACTCGGGGTGATTAAATGATTACCATGATGTTCTCTCGACGCGTTGTGGCAACTTCGCCAAAACTCCGTAATCATAGACATCATTCCATCTGCGTTCATCTGCGGTTCAGACAATTTTTATTTATTCTCTTGAAAATTAATTTGCATTCCTACTCAATTCCCACTATATTTAATATATTATTGCTCTCTGTTGGTGTTATCACCAACAGAGAGATAGTGCGTTGGTCATCAACCAGAGGTTGATCCGCCTCTGGCGGATAAGACCAACACACAACAGAAACATATTATTATTCTCTGCGTACTTTGTTAATTCTTTGTGCCCTTTGTGGTAAAAAAATAATTTACCATGCGCTATCCCGATGAAAAAATAGAGGAAATCCGTAACTCGGTTAATATTCTCGAGGTTGTTGGTTCCGTTGTCCGGCTGAAAAAATCCGGCAAAAACCATGTCGGACTTTGCCCGTTCCACCAGGAGAAGGCTCCGTCTTTTACCGTGAACGTCGAAAAACAGATATACAAATGCTTCGGATGCGGCGAGGGCGGCAACGTGTTCACCTTCATCATGAAGGACCAGAATATTCCGTTTGGAGAGGCTGTCCGGCAGCTCGCCGAAAAAGCGGGCATAAGCCTGCCGAAATATCAAGAGGACACAGCAGAAAAACAGAAGGTCGAGCGGTTCTATGTGATAAATGAGTTCGCATCCGGCTGGTACCAGAATAACCTCTGGCACTCAAAGGACGGGCAAAAAGCCCTTGATTACATACTTTCCCGCGGTTTCAAAGAAGAAACCATAAAAACCTTTGAGCTTGGCTATGCTCCTGATGAGTGGGAAGGACTGGTAAAGGCTGCTGCGAAAGCGGCGTACGATCAAAAAACCCTGCTCGAATCGGGGCTTGCGCTGCAAAAATCTCCCAACACAACACCCTACGACCGGTTCAGGAACCGCATAATTTTCCCCATAAAAAACGAGTTCGGCAGGACAGCCGGCTTCGGCGCAAGAAAATTCGATGAAAGTGAAGACCCGGAAAGCCCGAAGTACATTAATTCGCCAGAGACACCGATTTACCACAAGGGGCGCCTGCTGTACGGGCTCTTCCAGAATAAAGAGACTATCCGCAAACAGGACATTGTCATCCTCGTAGAAGGCTATACAGACGTTATGTCGTTGAACGAGCACGGCATCGGCTTTGGTGTCGCAACGCTCGGCACGGCGCTCACACCACGGCAGGCACAATTGATCAACCGCTATACAAAAAATGTGGTGCTTCTCTACGATGCCGACGTCCCCGGTGTGAAAGCCGCCCTCCGGGGTGCAGAAGTGCTCTTTGGCGCAAACCTCGATATACAGGTTGTCAATCTCGGCAGTGGTGCAGACCCAGACTCTTTTCTCCGCAGCAACTCTAAAGAAACGTTTATTGAAGCCGTCGAAAACCGCCAGTCGATTGTGGATTTTTATTCCGCCTCCCTCTTAGCGGGGGCAAATTCCGGTAAAGACCTCTCGTACAATGAAAAATCCGAGCGCATCCGGGACATGATTGATCTTGTGGATTCTGTCAAGGATCCGTTGAAGCGGGAATTAATGATGAAAGAAATAGGCGAGCGCATGTCAGCGGACGTAAAGACGATTTTTAAGGAATATTACCGCAAGAAACGCTCACAATACCGCACCTCCGCTGCACGGGGCAAAAACGACCGGAAAATACCGGATAAACCTTCATATCTCGCTGAAATTGACCGGATTGAGCGCGATCTCGGCTCAATTGTAATCAATTCTCCCGAATTATCACAGGCGCTTTTGGATTCCATAGAAACAGAGGATATTCGCAGCCCATATCTGAAAAAGATTATCGCACTCGTCAAAAGCTCGAAAAAGAAACATTATACCCCTGCCGACTTGATAAGCGCTGCTGAGGAAGAAAATTTGCAAAAGATAATTGCCGACCTCTCGTTTGATCCGCACGAATTTCCAAAGCAGGATGAAGAGGAAGCCCAGGAGCGTCTCCTGCAGGTTGCCGAAGATATTATTAAAAAATTCAAGCTGCGCCGGATAGAGCGGGAACTGGTTGTTTTGCAGGAACAGATTAAAAAAGCCGAAGCAAATGGGAAAAATACAGCCTCATTGGTCGCACAATACCAGGAATTACTTCTGCGTAAAAATGAGGTCGCCCACCCTCGCTAAATGATCCCGAAGCTTCGGGATGGGTATTTGAGACGCATGCCATGCGTCTCTACAGGGATAGTCAATTTCCACCGGCTGAAATCAAATAACCTGTCTGAACCGCCCCGAGTACTCGGGGCTCAGCGGGATGATTAAATGATTGCCATGATTCTATCACGCTTAGAGGAATCATAAACATCATTCCATCAGCGTCCATCTGCGGTTCAGACAATTTTTATTTGTTCTCTTGAAAATTAATTTGCATTCCTACTCAATTCCCAATTATTAACACAATATTATTCTTTGCGTTCTTTGTGCCCTTTGTGGTAAAAAAAATTCCGGGCATAAAGCCATACAGTAATCACGAAAAAACCAAAGAACCTGTCTGAACCGCAGATGCCTGTGATTAAATGATTACCATGATTCTATCACGCTTAGCGGAATCATACACATCATTCCATCTGCGTTCATCTGCGGTTCAGACAATTAAATATTAAAATAGCACATTAACCGAATGAGCAAAAAAAACCGCACCGAAACACACTCAGGGGCGCGGTTTTTTATCGCTGTGTATAATCTCTACCTTTACTTAATATACCTGTTTTTGTCGTACTCGTTGGGAGATTGTACAAGAACGCCTTTCAAGTTTGTCTTCTTCATTAACCGGTAAATCGGTATGAGCTGCCCGGAGGGACGCTGCGGACGCTCCTGTGTTACCTCAGCTATCCGCCGTGCCTGAATAAAAAAAGTTGTATCTCGTACTCCTGTACGCACCCCTACAAGTAAAGTCGTATCTCTAACTCCACGTGCTCCTACAACTCTAACAAGTTCTCCCATTTCTCTCGGCTCTCCTCCTCGAGGAGCTCTAATCGACAGAAAATCATTGAGGTATTCCCAGGTCACAAGGTTGTCGTTCGTTTCCGGTTCCAGAAGGTAGCAAAGAAAATTCGACTTTTGCTGACCGGTTGGAACAAAAAACGAACCCGCAGGAAATTGAACGGTCTGTGTATCTTTCACTGCGGTAACCCGTGTCAGGTAATGCCCCTGAAAATATTCGTCATGCGTAATATCCTGGGCATAATATACTTCTACCTCTACTTCAGCCGGTTCCGTGAGCTGTTTAACCGTAATTTCATGATCCATCAGCACTGGAATTACCTCTGCAAGCTGCGGCGGCATGTGATAACCCCATGGGCGCGTTGTAGTTCTGGTCGGCACGAACAGGGTATGAACTTCGCCTCTGACTAATTCATACTCTCCGGGTTCGCCGCCTTCTTTACGAAGCCAGAAGTCCTCCTCAAATTTGGATACCCGCTCATATTCGATCGGGATTTGATCATTATCGGAATCGTTGTTACCGAGCTCAATAGCGCGCATCTTTGCTTCTCCGATTACACGCTTCAGGTCATCGCCTCTCTCTGCTGCAAACTTGACCAGTTCACGCTGCCCGATGTACTGACCGCGAACCTGGTGCTTGTACCGCTCTTCTCTTGGGATTTCCACCACCTCAGTGCCGTTATTAATTACTCTGTATGAATTGCCTGGTGTTTCATATAAAAAGCCGATCATATTAGCCAATGTTGAATACACATGCTGTTTCCGCGGTTCAACCGAGGTAGGAGTCCATGTAGCCACGCCATCAGCACCCCTGCGTCCTCCCGAATACCAGAATCCGTCATAATCCTCAGCCCGAAGCGCAGCGCGGACACGCGACAAAATTTCCTCGTTCCCAAATCTCATCAGCTCTTTATCACCAGCCGGGTTCATGTTTGTCTGGAAAGTCAGTGTGTAAGGCACAGCCCCGCCATGATGGCTGTCTAAATGAATATCCGGATGCCATATATTGATTATTTTCGTGATCAGCGAATATATCTCCTGAGATTCCAGCTTGATATAATCACGGTTCATGTCAAAACCCTGCTCATTAGTACGGCGGCGTACTTCAGCGCCATCGGGATTTATTGTTGGCACATTCAGCACAACGACTTTATCCAGCAGCGGTCGTAAATCGCCAAATACAAGGTCGCGCATTAGTTCCATGCTTGCATCTTTTCCGGCTACTTCACTGCCGTGAACGTTCTGCACAAGTAGAACCACCGGTTTGCCGGTCTTGTCGATATCTGCCGGGCTGAAAATAGGGGGATTGGACAGGATGCACAGCACAACATCCCTGCCCATCAGGGTCTCGGTAACCTTTTGCACATTCATTAGCTCGGTCCGGGATTCCAGCTCGTATACAAACTCCATCAGGGGTTCATATAGTGTACCGCCTTGTTGGTAACTTCTGCTTTCCGCAGGCGCTTCCAGCCACTGAGCATTAAGACTCCCTACCGCCAGTACAAAAGCGATACAGAGAATACCGGTAACTTTAAAAATTCTGGGTACCATAATAGCTCCTTTTAATTAAATGGATAATAATTTATGAAACGGTTTGGATTGTAATGCTATGACATATTTTTAAATTTCGGCAATATATATGAAGTACATTCCCACGATTATGTTTTGCAGGACGGAATTCGCAAAGAAAAAGGGATGATTTTGTTGCCAATTAGAAATCTTGAGTGTTCAAAACGCATTCCCCGCACAATTCAAGGAAATGCGGCAGCCTCTAAAAAGCAGTTTAATATTGCAAAAAAATATACCAAAACACCTCCAGTATGTCAAGTAAATTCGGAGGAGTGCCGGATTAAATAGAAATAAACGAATGGCAAAGCCTCCGCGATTTAATATTTAGGTAAGTTTAAAATAGACCAGAGTATTCGCTTGACATTTCCTTGAAATTTCTTTATCTTTTCTACAATCTTACACAGAAAATATTCAAATATTTGGGCCCTTAGCTCAGTTGGTTAGAGCAACTGACTCATAATCAGTGGGTCGGGGGTTCGAGTCCCTCAGGGCCCACGAACGATGTAAGTGTGCAAGTCCATAAGAAGCTGAGCCCATTTTTATCCTTCAAAAGCGTTCATTATCCGGAGCGCTTTTTTTATTAAGTCCGCAAATCTTATTGCTTCCATAGATAAAATAATATATTATTCCAAAAAAATATTATCTGATACAAATTACAATAATTAAGTATTTTGCTACATAATTCGCTTAATGAGATGTATATTGATAACTAAAATTTGGCAAATTTTGTAATTTTTGATATGTCATTCTCGCGCAAGCGGGAATCCAGTCCTTTATCCCGCTATGCGGGAATGTTTAATGGATCCCCCCGAGTACTCGGGGCATGACAGAATGATGATTTATGAATTAATCTATTTAATTATCATCCTGATACTTTAACACACAAGTTCAAAAAATACCTAAGAAGATCGGGTGTTAAAAAAGACGTCCATTTCTACAACTTGAGAGACACATTTGCCTCTTATCTTATCATGCAGTGTGTGGATTTATTAACTGTATCGAGATATTTAGAACATTCTGATTTGAAAGTTACTGAAAAATTTTATGGACATTTAAGTCCTGGGCATTACCGGGAAGCGATAAAGAATTTGCCGTATTAATTTGGTCATTCTGTTATGCGTATTGATTAAAACTTATAGTTGATACTTACAACTAAATGCAGATGTATTTTCATTTGGTATCACTAAACGCAATTTTAATTGCATTTAGTGGAATCTTTTATTACTATGTCTCTGTATGATTAATCGAACTATATGGATTGAAAAGATCGAGCGCTTCTGGCGTGAAAGAAACATCATTTGGCTCTCCGGTGTCCGCAGATCGGGAAAAACCTGTTTATGCCAATCTTTCGAGTATGCCGAGTATTTCGACTGTGAACTGCCGAGCGTCAGAAGAATGCTGGAAGACGTTGAAAGTTTTTGGAAACGTTTTAACGAGCAGTACGTCGTTCTTGATGAAATTCACCGCTTAATGAATCCGTCTGAAGTCCTCAAGATTGCTGCCGATCATTTTCCCGGCATTCGTATCATTGCAACCGGTTCTTCCACGTTGGGCGCTTCGTCAAAATTTCGGGACACGCTTGCGGGAAGGAAACGGGATTTGTGGTTGACGCCGATGATTCTCGAGGATATTGCCTGTTTTGGAAACCAGGATATAGAACATCGTATGATTCACGGCGGGCTTCCTCCATTTTTTCTTTCTCCACAAATCCCGGAGCGGGATTTTCAAGAGTGGATGGATTCCTTTTGGGCAAAGGATATACAGGAGCTTTTCCGGCTCGAAAAAAGAGCCTCGTTTCAACGCTTCATAGAGTTGTTGCTAATGCAAAGCGGAAGTATTTTCGAAGCGACGCGGTTTGCTTCTTTATGCGAAGTAAGCAGACCGACCATCGCCAATTATCTTAAAGTCCTTGAATCGACATTCGTAATGCACGTTATACGCCCCTACTCGACTCGAAAATCAGCAGAGATTATATCTGCGCCCAAAGTATACGGTTTCGATACGGGATTTATTTGTTATTACAAAGGGATAAATACGTTGCGGCATGATGATCTGGGGTATTTTTGGGAGCATATCGTTCTTAATGAAATGTTCGCCGCACTTCAGCAGAGAAACGTTCAATATTGGCGCGATAAATCCGGTCATGAAGTAGATTTTATCATAAAACCCCGCGGCGGTAACCCGATTGCCATAGAGTGTAAATGGTCATCTAAAGCATTTGAACCGGCAGGAATGCAAGCGTTCCGGCGGCGCTACCCGGAGGGGAAAAATTACGTTGTATGCAACGACGTCGAACGAAAATACGAAAAGGCGTACGGCGTCTTGCAGGTGGAGTTTACCGGTTTACAAGAACTCATACGGGAATTATTACCAAAACAACTATAAAAAAAACCGGACTTGAATATAAACGTATATAATTGTATATTAATAACAAAGAAGGAATGCTATTTAATTATCATCCTTATACATTAACGCATAAATTCAAAAAATATCTCATAAAATCGGATGTTAAAAAAGACATTCATTTTCACAACTTAGTCGAGTAGTTCATCCATTACTGGATTTCACCCTCACAGAACCGGACGTGCGAATTTCCCGCATCCGGCTCTTCCAAGCAGGTAACCCGGATTGACCAGAAGCCACATCAGGTTTGCT
>Ga0114930_10004013_pt1 | contig 12588 bp, 15 predicted proteins | sample AnhtaG_FD_87300 | JGI IMG/M metagenome (GOLD analysis project Ga0114930, IMG submission 87300) | Deep subsurface microbial communities from Anholt, Denmark to uncover new lineages of life (NeLLi) - Anholt_01485 metaG | ecosystem: Environmental > Aquatic > Marine > Oceanic > Sediment | place... | reverse complement strand
TATTTTTTATTCTTTATGTAAGATTACAAGGATTTATTAAAGAGCAAATCCCAAAAAAGGAAGAGATTTTCTCACATATATCATTTTCATACATTTTGTTAATATTTATATTTATAAGCTCTTTTCTAACTCATTCATTACTAACAATGATTTTTCTAATCTCTTATTTATGGGTTTATTTGATATATTTTGTAAAAAATTATCGAAGGGGTTTTGATTTATTACTTTTAATATTGTTTTTCAGTATTTTTTTTATTTTTTATTATTTCAATATCAGTACAGCTCATTTTCAGGTTTTTAATCCTTTTAGGATTATACCATTGGATTATCTACTTTATGGAGCCTTAGCTTTCATTTTTGTTGTAACATTAATTCTAGTACGTTATCGAAAATCAATGGATTTTTCTAGGGGAACATTTTTATTAATAATAACTGGTAAGGAAAAAAGAGGTTATAAAAAAATAGAAGATAGATTTATATTTCCTTTAATTTTTGGATTAGTAATTATTCTCTCTATTGTTTTTACTCTTTTTAATCTAACAGTTTTTAATATTTCTATTATATACGTTATTTATTTTATAGAAATGTTAATTATTAGTTCCTTTGCGATATGGGGATTATTAATTTTCCGATATAAACCAAGAGGTAAGCCTTTGTTTTTATGGGGGTTAGCATTAGATTTGATGTTTTTATTAATGTTTTTATATGATGCGATGATCGGAATGACTACTTTCTTTTTAAGGGTATACTATATAACTACAATAATAATTTCAATAGGATTTGTTTCTTACCTGTATAAATTATTAAAAACTAACTCTTTCCAAAAGAGAAAATTCAAAATATTTTTAATTTCAGTTATTATTTTTTCAGTATATACCCAGAATTTATATGATTCAACTAACATAGATACATTTTGTTTACAAGAACGAGAAGTGAATTCTATACAATGGTATTCAAATTATACTTCTAATAAAACACTGATCATTTCTGAATCTGGTTGGTATGCAATTTTTATATATTATGATTATCCTTTTGAAGATAAAAATAAAGAACTTAATTTAGAATCGGTTCATTACTTTTTAACAGTAGATAGCCATTTAGTTCATCCATCTTTGCATATTTCTAATGGCACAAATAAATTAAAAGAGTTGAAATCGTCATATGATACAGAAGTTATATTAATTTTACCTAAAGATTACTATTCACCATTTAGTATGAGATTTTTTGACCAACTTAGTGAAGAGGAAATAGAAGCTTATTATAATTTAGAGTATTTGAATAGAATTTGTTCAGCTAAAGAAGAAAATGGTGAAGAAACAGCCTATTATTGGGTTATTTAATTGAATTCTACTCTTGCTTACTTACTAAACTTTCAATTTGATGATCATAGGTGTTCTCTCTTTCATACATATGTCACATCTTTTAAAACAACTTCCTTCATTTGGGGTTTTAATGAATTTCTTGTTGCTAAATCAATCCTCATTCCTAAAATGTTTTCAAGAAATTGTTTTAATGTGAAGAATTTCCTTTTTTTTCCAATCAAAAAGTGAGGTTCCAAGATTCAGTAAGTTCCAAGAATCGCAAAAATTCAATATTAGAGAATGGTATAAATGAAACTATTAGACTTATTGAAAAATATTATCAGAATTATTTTTAAATTAAAATATAAGTATTTTTATATATTTATACCTTAAACCTTAATTACTAAAAATATTTTTATCTTAATTATTGGTGCAAATAAAGTGTCTGATGAAAAAATTGAACCTTCAGGCGTAACATATGGAGGTTTTTGGCCAAGATTTTGGGCTATTATTATCGATGGATTATTCATTAGTATGATTAGCTGGCTGATTTCATTTTTAATTTTCCTACCGTACTACATATATCATCCATTTGATGTCGGAGAATGGTGGTTTACCTTTCCTTTCGACTGGTTAATTGGCTTTTTATACTTCTGGCTCATGGAGACTTTAAATAAAGGTCAAACTATAGGAAAATTAGCATTAAGCCTAAGAACGGTTGATGAAAAGACTTTTGGATCAACAACAACAGGAAAATATGCTCTTAATAATCTTTTGAAAAGTAGTCCTTTTCTAATAATAGAATTCATTATTGGAATTATTAAGAATTCAGGTGAACCTGAAAAAAGATTAAGGATTATGCAAAATGTTTCTGAAACTGTTGTAATATCGACAAAATAATGGCAATTACAAATTTATAATAATTTTAAAATTTCAAATTTCCTTTTTTTTACTAATCATTAATTCTTTTGTAATTAGATTTAGCAAAATTAATCCTTCAAATCGCTATAATTCTATAAATTTTTTTGACAAAAAAACCAGATTAAAAAGATTAATCATCGATCTCGATTATAGCTACTGGTCTTACCCAAGCGGCACTTGCTTTCAAGATTTTAATAGGGAAACAACTAACTTTGAATCCATATGGAGGTAACTGATCTAAATTAGCTAATTTTTCCATCTGATAATACTCCCTCTCAATACCTGCAAAATGTCCCTCCCAGATTAAATCTTTATTTCCTGTCTCGCGAAATTCTTGAGCTTGAACATGGAATGGACGATCCCAGCCTGGTGCGTCAGTTCCTACCACCTTTATGCCTTGATCGACTAACCAAATTGTTCCTTCTCTTCCTACTCCAGCATAATCAGTCCAGTATTTAAAGGTATCCCAGTATTTATCGGTATCCGTTCTAATCAAAACAATATCGAGTGGTTTTAGTTCATATTTTATTTTTTGAAGAGCTTCCCGAATATCTTGTGAGCTTATCAATTCTCCTGGTTTCTTATGAGTCATATCTAACACAACACCATCACTGAAACAATATTCGATGGGAATATCATCAATAGTTTTTGATTCTTTCCCTTCACTGGTAGGATGATAATGCCATGGTGAATCCATATGCGTACCCATGTGCACTCCTAGTGATAAATAGTCGTCAGCCCAAGCTAAACCATCTGGAAGATCCTCGGGGGAAATACCGGGAAATGAACTTACCATTATGGATATGTTATCTTTATGATTCGAGTGTTTGATTTTAGCGGATAAATTTTCTGCGAGATATGAAAATTCTGGTGGCAAGTCACCTAATCCTTCCTTAATTTCTAAGCTCAAATCAACAAATCTTGTCTTTTTTACCATTTTCTTATATCTTTATTTTTTTTAATTATCTATTAAACTCATTAATTCTATACTGATTATTGTAAAAAAGAGCTGACTCTATATTTATTTTTTTATAAATTTGTTATGTCAATAATTCTTCTCTCATCCTTCCTTTATTGAATCGAATTAATTCTTACTAAACAAAAATATAAATATACCAAATCAAGATTGTTATATTAATATTCTTAGGTTTAAAATGAGGTATATGATATGCAAAATCAAGATATAATGAAATTATTAGCAGGTTTGGGTGGAATTATAAGTTTAATCGATGCATTATTAGGATTTGATGATAAGAATTTAGATAGCTCAAAAATAATCTTATTAGTACTTTCAATTATCCTAACAGTAATTATCTTATTAAGTATCATTATACCCCATAAATTTGTAGAATTAAATTGGATTATTTGTGTGGTTATAGGTATTATAATGATAATTTATACTAGTCTAGTAGGAGGTATTCTTATTTTAGTAGCGGGATTCGTTGGATATACTGAAAGATAATACGCATTACATAATGAAAATTCATTTAAAAAAATTAAAACCAGCATTTCTAAAAGACTGGATTAGATCTTCATTCATACTTACCATCGCTTCAGTGGGATATCTTAGCTTGAATAAAAATTGGGCGTGATTCGTTATTTCTAACCTTTTGAGTCTTTTCTTTGCTAATTTTAACCATCTATCGCCTTGTTGTTTGCTTGATTCAATAACTTCAATATATGCTTTCATAAAATACTTTTCAGGGTCTTCATCAAAATCTCCATACTTATCTTCATATGCTTTTTGGATTTCAGCATCACCTAAGGATATATATTTTTCTTTATGTACGATAATATTCCGATTTAATTTAGGGATAGTGTTTGGAATAGATTCAGGATACCCTATACATAACAGCATCATAGGGAGAACTAATTTGGGCATTGAGAAATATTCCCTAACTTCATCAACAAGTCCTTGAATTGATCCTACATAAACTGATCCAAGCCCAAAGCTTTCTGCCGTGATGACAACATTTTGAGCAGCACACATTAGGTCAGCATAAGCTATGAGAAAGTGTGAAAGAGCGTTTTCACCCTTAAAAGCAGTATCGGATAAAGTCGCCCATTTCTTTATTCTATAAAAATCAATACAAAAAATCATTGATAATTGAGCATTTCTTACCCAAGGTTGTGATCCAATCAAATTTCCTAAATGATATCGACCTTCAGCGGTCTGCACAGTAATTATTGAAATAGGCTGTATATTCCCTCCAGAAGGACAATTATTCGCAACATCCAGAAGCTTATCTATAATATTTTGTTGAACTTCTTGATCTTTAAATACTCTTACAGATCTACGTTTAATCATTAAATCAAAAACACTCATAGATTATATGTTCAATTATGAGATATTTATAAATTTGTACCAATTTTAACTAAAAATAGAAGAAGAAAAATAAAAGAGATTAGTAGACAAATTTTTATCCATAGAAATTTAAGATTTATTAGTTTTGAAATGGAAATATTAGAGCCAGCGGTGGGATTTGCACCCACGATGCTGAAAAGCAACGGCTCTGCAGGCCGCCTCCTTAAACTACTCGGATACGCTGGCTTAATTAAGTTTTAGTTACTAAATTTATTTCATTCAATAAGATATAAATATTTATTCTCGATTTTTTTTTAGCTTTTCTATTTAAAAATATATTATCTCTAATTAAAACACTTGAAATATTTCTAATCATTCAAAATAAAAGGTAAATTGAGAATTTTAAGAGAAATGACCTTATCCTCCTGCGATAGCTGGTATGAAGGAAATTTCATCATCAATTTGTATTTTTGTATTAAGTCCATCTAAAGTTCGAATGTCTTTTCCATTTATAGTTACAATTACATATTTATTTAAATTTTCTGAAGCTTTAAAAATCAAATCTTCAAATTTCTTCCCAAATTTTGAAGATAATTGTTCTAGCATATTTTTGATATTTGATCCATCATCTATGGGAAGGGTTAATTCCTCGATTTGAGTAATATCAACCAATACTGATAAAAATATTATTTTTACATTAAGCATAGGTTAACAGTCAAAGTAGTTTAAATTGAGATTTTAACTTATATATCTTTATAAATGCAATTAAATAACTTAATATTTTAGATTATAATTATTAAATGGTAATAGGATTGTTGATAATACTAAATAAATAAAATAAGTGAATTTTACTATAAAAAAAGAATTAAAAATTGGTCATCTCTCAACGGCATATCATACAAATTTTATATTAATGGGAGATGATGAGCTAGAAAGAGACTTAAAAATAAAGGTTAAATGGTTTCTATTTGGTACTGGCCCTCTTATGGTAGAAGCGTTTAAAAACGGTGAGTTGGATGTGGGTTATATGGGGTTGCCTCCTGCGATAATTGGAATAGACAATGGCGTTCCTATTAAGTGTGTTGCTGGAGGACATGTTGAAGGAACAATTATGATTGGTAAACAAAACCATAAAACTATAGCACAATTAGATGATAACATATATGAAACGCTTCTCCAATTTAAAGGATGTTCTATAGGAACTCCGAGTGTTGGCTCTATCCATGATGCAATACTTAGTTTCTATTTAGAAAAATATAATTTGAAAAATGATATTAAAGTAAAAAATTACAAACAAGCTGAATTTATAGCAATTGATATGCAAAGGGGCATATTAGAAGGAGGTGTAGGAACTCCTGCGTTAGCAGTTTTTGCAAGGACAATTTTAAATTCTCATTTAATTATTCCCGCACATTATTTATTAGCAAATAATCCTAGTTATGGTATCTTTTTCCATGAGAATTTAATTGAGGATTACCCAGAGTTAGTGTCTACATTCCTTCAACATCATAAAAAAGCCTCATTTTTACTCAGAGAATCTCAAAGCAAGGCTGCAGAGATAATCTCAAGAACTTTCACGATTCTTAATAATAATAAACAATATGTGAAAGCTGTTCTTGAAATTTCTCCCAAGTATTGTGTAGCCCTTTCAGAAGGATATTTGAAATCTACAGAGGGATTTATAAGTACTATGCACAGACTAGGATACATTAAAGAAAAACTTACGCGTGATAAGATTTTTAATTTTAAATTTGTTAAAGAAGTGCATCCAGAAGTAGAGCATTATTAAATTGGATCTTTGATTACAATCTTAATTTTATTCTATAATGAGAAAATCAATTGTCCCTCTTCTTGATATTTTATTAATAAATCTGCAACTACATATGATTCGACTAATTCTATACCTTTAATTAACTCTGATTCATCCAAACCAATAAGATTAGCAGCAAGATCGCAGCATTTGAAATGTATCCCCATCGCAAGGCATTCGGTCATCTCATCATCATATCGCATTCTTCCAACTTTATTTTTTTTTCCAAGTATAATTCCCATTGGCCCCCAAAGCACAACAATCACATCAAGCCCCTTACTTCTATAATACTTGGCAAATCGAATTATTTCCAATGGACTTGTTGATTCATAAATCATATCTTTTAAGAGCAATAATACTTTTGTAACTTTTCTCATTTAATCAACTCTCTTTTATTTTTAATAAGTTTCTTCTTATTCAGATTATGATTTATTTGTTATTTGTAAACATAATTTAAGTTTTTCTTTAATAACTAATAGAGTATAATTATAAAAAATTAAGATAAAAAATAAATGGATTAAAGTTTTATTGTTTCATTGTATTATGTTCTTCTATCAGTATTACTCATTTTATTCAAAGTTAAAAAAAAGGAATTAAAATTTGATTCTTATGGATTTTACTAGCGAACAAATAGAAAGATACTCCCGACAAATTGTTTTGAAAGAAATAGGAGGAATAGGACAAAAAAAACTATTAGATTCAAAAATAACTATAATTGGTTGTGGAGGACTAGGGTCTCCTGCCGCGTATTATTTAACTGCTGCTGGAATAGGAAGTATAAAAATAGTAGATTTTGATGTGGTAGAACTATCAAATCTGCACAGGCAAATTCTTCACTTTAATAATGATTTAAATAAGAAAAAAACTCAGAGTGCTTACGAAAAATTACATAAATTAAATCCTGATGTAAATATAGAGGTTATCAATGAAGTTCTTTTACCAAATAACATTAAAGAGATTTTGAAAGATTCTGATTTTGTAATAGATGGATCTGATAATATCCCTACAAAGATGCTAATTAACGATGCATGTGTAAATTTAGATATTCCCTTTACTATTGCTGGTGTAATACGATTTAATGGTCAAATTATAACTGTCAACCCACAGGAAAAAACAGCTTGCTATCGATGTATTTTTGGTGATATAACAGAACATGAACCAACTATGTCTTGTTCTCAAGCAGGGGTAATTGGATTAATTCCTGGTATTACTGGATGCATTCAAGCAAATGAAGCAATCAAATACATTTTGAAGATTGGTGATTTAATAACAAATAGAATGCTATTCCTAGATTTGCTAAAATATCGATTTAGTTTTATAAAGGTTGTCAGAAATGAGAATTGTTTAGCATGTGGAGATAAAGCAGTAGATTTAGTTGAGACACATGAATATAACATAGGTGACGCGTGTTTTGAATGAAAGTGTAGAAAATGACATCAATAAAATTCATAAATTAGATATAAGAGGAAAAGTATGTCCAATGACTTTTGTCTATACTAAATTAGCCTTGGAAAAAATAAGTGCAGGAGAATTATTAGAAATTACCTTAGATTTTCCCGCTGCTGTAAAAAATATTCCAGCTAGCTGTAAGCGACAAAGTTTAGGAGAAGTGACGTATATAAAGGCATTTGATAAAGAGGAAAAAGTGTGGATTCTCAAAATTAAAAAGATATAAATGATAACTGTTATGGTTGATAAAACTACAATAAAAAAGGATAGATTAAGAGGATTAGGGCTAATATCAGGGGGTTTAGATAGTTTAACTGCCTGCCTATTAATAAAACAGCAAGGTATAGAAGTTATAGGACTAAATTTTAAATCCCCATTTTGTCAATATGAATCAAGATTTGACATTTTTCATGAAAAACTAGAAATAAAAGTATATAGTTTATCATTAAGAGATGATTTTTTAGATATTATCCGCAATCCTAAATTTGGTTATGGGAGAAACTTAAATCCTTGTGTGGATTGTAGGATTTATATTTTAAAAAAAGCTAAAGAATTTATGAAGAAGGTAAAAGCAGACTTTATATTTACTGGAGAAGTTCTTAATCAACGACCAAAGTCTCAACATATGAAAGCACTTAAGATTGTAGAAAAGGAATCGGGGCTTGAAGGAAAATTATTAAGACCCTTATCTGCTCTTCATTTAAAACCAACAATTTATGAAGAAAAAGGATTAATAGATAGATCAAAATTAATGGGAATAAAGGGAAGAAGTAGAAAAGTACAGTTAGATTTAGCTAGAAAACATGGATTATTGGAAGAATATTTTGCTTGTGGTGGATGCCTATTAACAGATATAAACTTTTCTAACCGAATGAGGGATTCTTTAAAATTTAATAATGCTTTAAAAATAGGAGATATGAACATTTTAAAGTATGGCAGACATTTTCGATTTAAAAACTCTAAAATTATTGTAGGTAGGAATGAAATCGAAAATAACATGCTACTTAAACTTAAGAAGCCAAGTGATTTAATAATGGAAGTTCTAGATGTACCTGGACCAATAACTATTATTCAAGACGAATTTAATGAAGAAACTTTAAAATATGCAGCATCACTTACCTTGAGGTATTCCGATTGTGAGGAATCTAAATTTAAAGTAGTATATGGAAAAGATTATCAAGATCTTAGTGAAGAAATTTTTACTGAAATAGAAAATGATGATATCTTAAAGAAATATATATTATAGTGGAATTTAATCGAAGAAATATCGATTATTTTTATTTTTATTTTAACCTTAATACTTTCGAACTTAATTTAATGAATTAGATCCATTTGTGACTTGGGTTATATATAACTAAAAAGCTTGTTGAATTACATGGTGGAAAAATTTGGCTTGAGTCCGAAGGAAGAGATAAAGGAAGTACGTTCTCCTTTTCAATTCCGAAGTTATAAGGCAGATTTAAGATTTAATTAATTATTAAAATTTATTATTCCAAGAACTGGACTCCAAATTTCTTATTAAATCATTATTATTTTCTTTAATTAGAAGAATTTTGGTGATAAACATTAAAGGAGATATAAATGAAAAAGACTTAGAAGAGATTTCAGAAGTAAAGAAATATTTCTCGAGAATTTTTACAATATTATCAAAAGAAATTCGGGAAAGATTGAAGCAACTGAACGTTTCTAAAGAGAAGAAGAAGAAAATAAGAAAAGAATTGGCATTTTTACCAAAAGAAAAGCAAATTGATTATCTAGAGGAATTTGAGTAATTTTTATGTATATGATTCTGCTTCTATTTATTTTTTTATTAATTGGTACGCGTTATTGAATTAACTGAAGTTTTTAATGTTTTAAAAAATATGAGCGGTAGATTAGGAGAAGGTCCAGAATATTTTACAGATCAAGTTTCCTCTATTTTTCTTGATTACTTATATTATGATGTCAGTTTTTATTTATTGCTTATAAAGTTTTAAAAGAGTAATATTAGCGATTAAGCTAAAATTATAATAAATTTGATTAGAAAAGTAAAAATAATAATATTAATAATAAAATTAATAATAAAAATTATTTAAAAAGGTAATAAATAATTACACAAAATAACAAAACAACAATATATTATTTTTCAGGCACAGGAAACTCATTACATATGGCCAAAAGTCTTAAAGAAAAGCTTAATGAATGTGAACTTATACCGATTGCGAGTGTTATAAACCAAGATTCTATAAACGCTACATCAGAGAAAGTTGGCTTCGTTTTTCCAGTGTACGCTTGGGCTCTACCAAAAATTGTCTATGATTTTATTGAGAAGATTGATTTAAGTAATACAAAATATATATTTGCTGTTACTACTATGGGCGGTTTTTCCAGGCAGTATGTAGCACCGCTGCTGAATAAGTTATTGAAACCAAAAAACAAAGAACTTGATGCTGCATACAATCTAAGAATTTTTTCAAATAACATATTTGGATCAAAACGAATCAACCCCATTCCTTCAAAAGAAAAAGGAGAAAAGAGAATAAAGAAAGCTGAATCAAAGTTAGAAAAAATTGCTGAAATAATTCGTAATAATCAGAAAGGTAAGGCAAGGAAAGTCTCTTTTTACCCAATGAAGGGTTCTTATTACTCTTTTATGAAAGAAGTAAATACTATGGATGAAAAGTACTATTCAGATGAAAAGTGTAATGGTTGTGGAATCTGTCAAAAAATCTGTCCCGTCGATAACATAAAACTCGTAAATGAAAAACCTGAGTGGCAGCATAAATGTCAAATGTGTTTAGGGTGTCTCCATTATTGTCCCGAAAAAGCTATCCAACATGGTGAATATACCTTGGGTAGGGAGAGATACAATCATCCTTATATAAAACTGAAGGAATTAATTAATCAAAAAACTAAATTATAGTGTAAATATAAATAAAAAAATATCAAATAAGGAGGAATACTTATGAAAGCGATTGTATGCACAAAATACGGGTCTCCGGACGTTCTTCAGCTCAAAGAGGTAGAAAAACCCACTCCCAAGGACAATGAAGTACTGATAAGAATATATGCGACAACAGTAACAGCAGGGGATTGTGAACTTCGAGGTCTCAAATTCTCTTTCTTGTTAAGGATCCTCATGCGAATGGGTTTTGGTTTCAGAAGACCAAGAAAAAACATACTAGGGATGGAGCTAGCCGGTGAAATTGAATCAGTAGGCAAAGATGTAAAATTATTTAGGAAAGGTGACCAAGTTTTTGCATCTACTGGGTTCAGGTTTGGTGCTTATGCCGAGTACGTATGTCTGCCGAGTACATATGTGATGGCAATAAAACCGGCCAATATGACCTATGAGGAAGCCGCCGCCGTTATTACGGGGGGAATTAATGCATTGTATTTTCTAAGAAAAGGAGATATCCAGAGCGGACAAAAAGTTCTTATCCGTGGAGCTTCTGGAACTATAGGTACTTTTGCGATACAGCTTGCCAAGTACTATAGGGCAGAAGTTACCGGGGTAGGCAATCCCAAGAGTTTAGATGTGATGAAATCTCTGGGGGCCGATAAGGTAATTGATTACACTAAAGAGGATTTTACCAGAAGCGGTGAGACCTATGATGTTATTTTTGACGTGATAGGCAAGAGTTCGTTTTCAGGTTTTATAAGATCGCTAAAGGAAAATGGAATCTATCTTTTAGCCAACACTGGGCGTGCGAAGGTTCGAAAGCTAATGACAAGCGGCCAGAAAGTAATAACTGGGAAAGGGTTAATCTACAAGACTGAAGATTTAATTTTCCTCAGAGAGCTTATTGAGGCGGGGAAGCTAAAATCGGCCATAGATAGACGATATCCGTTGGAACAAATGTCCGAGGCTCATAGGTATGTTGAAAAAGGCCAGAAAACGGGAAATGTTGTAATAACTGTGGAACATAATAACAAAACCTAACAAATTTACTTTTCCTTATAAAAATGTAAAATATAACTAATAACTGTTAAAATAAATTTAGTTATTAAGTATCGATAACAAATTTTTTTAAGAAAAATACTTTTACCTTCATAAGATTATCAATGATTTTGTTTGATCAAACACGTAAAAGCAAACAACTTGTTTTTTTCAAAATTGCAAATCAATTTGCAAATTATATATGAGATTCGAATGAATTATGAGCGATAATGTAGAAAAATATATTAAAAGAAATGTCTATAAATCCACAAGTTCAAGAATTGCGCAAAAATTTGTTGATGCTGGTTTAGAGAAATTAAGGGCATGTATAAATTGTGGAACGTGCACTGGAAGTTGTCCAAGTGGACGTCGAACAGCATATAGAACTCGTTCTGCGCTCCGTCGCGCATTAACAGGTGACGAATCTGTTTTACAGGATATTGATATTTGGTTATGTTCGACTTGTTATTATTGCTATGAGCGCTGTCCGAGAGATATCCCTGTGACTGATATGATTATTAAGCTTAGAAATATCGCAGTTGAAGAAGGATATATTTTAGACAGCCATTTCGGGTTAGCTAATAATATCTTTTATGCGACTGGACATGGCGTTCCTGCAAATGGAGAAGCAAATAAAAAATGGAGAGATCTAAGAGAATCTTATGGATTACCACCTTTACCACCCACTGTCCACTCTTATCCTGAAGCTGTAAAAGAGTGTCAAGAATTAATGAAAGAAGTGGGTTTTAGAAAATTATTGGATAATGCCGCCAAATTAAAAGAAGAGCGAGCAAAAGCAGAAGAAAAAAATAAGGAGGAATAGATATGAGTGAAGAATATAAATGGCGATATGGTTTTTTTTTAGGATGTGTAATTCCTAACC